>Ga0209321_10000846_pt1 | contig 20442 bp, 23 predicted proteins | sample Rifsed16ft4_FD_184012 | JGI IMG/M metagenome (GOLD analysis project Ga0209321, IMG submission 184012) | Soil microbial communities from Rifle, Colorado, USA - sediment 16ft 4 - CSP-I_5_4 (version 2) | ecosystem: Environmental > Terrestrial > Deep subsurface > Rock core/Sediment | place: Rifle...
CACACACGCTCTCCAGGCGTGCCAGTTCAACCACTCCTGCACCTCTCCGAGAGCTGATGGCCGGATTTAGCTTCATTCCCCCGAGAATCTGGTGTGCCGGCTCGCACGAAATGGGAATTTCTGCAAAGAATTTCGATGCCAACATAGCGAAAGAATGGTGCAAAAGCAACGAAGTGTGTATATTGAGAAAAAGTTTTCGCATCTTCGTGCATCAGGAGTGATGAAAAGATGAACGAGTCGATTCTTGTCGCCGAAGACCAGCCGCACATACGCGCGTTGATCGAGTTCAAGCTGAAAAACAACGGATATCGCGTCGTGACGGTTGAGGATGGAGAGCAGGCACTCCAGAAGGCAAAAGAATTGATACCGGACGTGATCCTCCTTGACGTGATGATGCCGTTGATGACCGGATTCGAAGTCCTTGCCGCACTGAAGAAGATCCCTGAGACAAAAGAAATCCCGGTTCTCCTGGTGACTGCACAGAGCAGCGAAAGCGAAGTTCTCAAAGGGCTGGAAATGGGGGCGGAGGACTACATCACAAAGCCGTTCAGTCCCAACGAGCTCGCCGCCAGGATCAAATCAGTCCTCATGCGTCAAAAAAAGAAATGACATTCTTCAGGATTTCCTGCGTTTTCTTCAGTCTCTTCTATTTCACGCCTTTCGTCGTTGCACAGCAGCAGACCGGATCTACGGATCCGGATTCTGTCTTTTTCCAGTCGTTGCGTCTGCAGCAGGCAGGTCAATATGACGAAGCGAGAACCTTGCTCAGGGGACTCCTCAGCCGTTTTCCGCTCTATTACGATGCAAGGATAGTTTACGGCAGGCTCCTTGCCTGGGATTCGCAATACAACGCCGCACTGTCTCAGATCGATTCGGTTCTTTCTTTTCAGCCAATGAATGCCGAAGCCCGGCTCACAAAGGCCCAAATCCTCGCCTGGAGCAAACGCTATCGGACGGCGGCGGACATCCTCCGTGTCTTAGCCGAAGAAGATCCAACGACACCGTTGTACCGGACCGAACTTGCCAAGGTCTATCTTTGGGGTGGAAGCCCGCAAAGAGCCCTCGAGCAGTATGAGCAGGCATATCTCCAGGATCCCGCCTCCCCCGAGGTGATGCGCGGGCTTGCACGTGCTCATCGTGAGTTGCGGTCATTCGAAATGAGCAGGTATTGGTATGGAAAGCTTCTGGAACGCGTGCCCGGAGACGCCGAGGCCCAATCGGAAATCATCGGTTTGTCATACCGGTCTGCCGTGGAGATTCAAGTTCAGGGGAGTTACGAAGCCTTTTCTGCCGCCGGGTCCAAACCGCACTCCGTTGCGCAAGCCGAAGTTTTTGCTTCCCCTGCAGGAGATTGGAAACCCTTTGTGCACTTCAGCCGAGTGTCGAAATATTCGGAGACTGACTATCGTCTCGGGCTGGGATCATATGTAACGCTTGATTACGCGGTTGGGTTATTGGCACAAGGCATTGTTTCACCGAAGGCGCGAGTCGCCCCTTCGTTGGACCTCCTGGCCGAATTGACATGGGGGATAGCAGACGGAATCGAGCTGGTCGGAGGCTATCGGTTCGTCAGGTTCGATTCTGTGCGTGTTCAGGTTCTTCAACCGGGATTCACCTGGTATCTCCGCGGCGATACTCGGATCACAGTGAAAGAATATGTCGGATTGGCTTCCGTCGGAACGACTTCCAATTCCACGGTTGCAACCATTCACTATGCACCCGATCCGCTCACGGTCATACGCCTTGGAGGGTTCACCGGCACCGAAGCGTTTCGTGCAACGACATTGAGCGAGCTCTCGGCGATTAAGACGAGTGGTGGTTTCGCAGGTCTGAAGTCGCGGATCAGCGGGGCAGTCGCAATCGAGATTCTCTACCAATACACCGCGCGAAACGTGACTTCTGATTCTCATCTTGGACTCCTGACGCTCTCCTTTCTTCTTTGACGACAACGTTTTCCATAGAGTTCTTTATCGTCATTGCACTCGCAATAGGGGCAACCTTCTTTGTGTTCGTGGTGAGCATCGGCCTTATTATCAACAAGTGGGTCGAGCAAAGGAATGTGCGGAAGCATGAGCGCCTCTACGGGTACTATTCGGAACTGCTCGCAGATCTCCTCCTTCAGCCGGTGCCTGGCCTTCCCGCAGGACACCGCACGAGTGCGCTGTTCGACCAGTATGAAGCACTTCTCGTTCCCGTAAAGAGCGGCCTCTCCTGGTCGACACCAGCAAGAAAAGGGCTCCATCGCACAGCGATCCGAAATGTATTGGTTGACTTCGCCCAGGATCTGACAGGAGAGTCTTTGAATCGTCTTCAATATTTCTTCTATTCGCTAGGATTCGTCGATGAGGAAATCACACTTCTGGAGAGCAGGCAGTGGTGGGTTCGGGCACAGGCAGCGCGCAATCTCGGTCTCCTGAGGGCGCGCAGGGCCACCTCCGCCCTCACCCTCGCCCTTGAAGATCGTCACGACGATGTGCGCAACGAAGCGATGCAGTCGCTTGTGGTCCTGGTCGGCGTCGAAGCTCTGGGGGCGATCTTTGAAATGGTAAAAGGGATCACCAGATGGACCGGCCTCGGTTTGTCGATCATTGTCAGGCAGTTCGAAGACAGGTCGATTCCTTATTTGATCAAGGCACTCAAGTCCGAGGATCAGAGCGTGGTGCTTTTTTCTATTGAGATGCTTGCCGAAATCGGATTTGTCTCGGCTGTTGACCCGCTGATCGAACTGGCCCGGGACTATCCCAACATCACAATCCGTTCTGCGGCTATTCAAGCCCTTGGGCGTTTGAGTGACGAACGGTCGGAGCGGCTGCTGAGGGAGCTCCTGGCAAATCCTTATCCCTCGATTCGCGCGAGTGCGGTGAAGGCTCTTGAGCGTGTGGGCTCGCCCGGTTCCATACCGTACTTGGTGGAACGGGTCCTTGCCGGAGAGATTCAGGAACGTCTTTCGGCAGGTCGGGCTCTGGCGCGATCGGGGAAGAGAGGGCTTGAAGAACTGCGGATGTTTACCGGACACAGGGATCAATTGGTAAAGCGTGTTGCGGCACATGTCCTTGAAGAGGTAGAAGGGCTCGGGGAACGATCATGACCGTCATCTTTGAATTGGTGATTGAATCCTATGTGTATTTTGTGACGGGATTTTTCGTCCTGGTCAACGTGACGTACACCGTCCTCCTTGTGCTGTCGTTCAGGGAAATCATGTACTACATGCGTCACAACGTCTTCAGCAATTACAGGGTCATGGTGCAATCCGAGCTTACTCCTTCTGTCTCGATCCTCGCACCCGCCTTCAACGAAGAAGAAACGGTTGTCCAGGCTGTGAGGAGCCTGTTGAAGCTGAATTACGGGAACTTTGAAGTGATTGTGATTAATGACGGTTCAAAAGATCAAACTCTGGATCGTCTTCGGGGGGAATTTCGTCTGGTCCCTTCGAAGCAGCTCTACGTGGCCTCCATTCCGACAAACGATGTCCGTGGAATCTATCGATCGACCAGGCCTGAACATAAACGCCTTGTTGTCGTCGACAAGGAAAACGGCGGAAAGGCAGACGCGATCAATGCCGGGATCAATGCTTCCAGGCATGAATATGTCTGTTCAATCGATGCAGACTCGCTTCTCGAAGATGATGCGCTGCTTCGTGTTGTGAAACCATTCCTGGAAGATCATACTGTCGTAGCCGCCGGCGGGATCGTTCGTATTGCGAACGGCTGTGAAGTGGCGAACGGCCGCGTTACAAAAGTCAGGCTCTCCAACAAGATCGTGCCGATCTTTCAGGTCGTGGAATATTTCAGGGCATTCCTCTCCGGCAGAATGGGCTGGCATGGAGTCAATGGGCTGTTGATCATCTCCGGAGCGTTCGGCCTCTTTCGAAAAGATGTGGTGATCGAGGCAGGGGGGTATCGTCGCGGAACTGTGGGAGAAGACATGGAGCTGATTGTCCGCATTCATCGTATGATGCGGGAAAAGAAAGAGCCCTACAGGGTTGTTTTTGTTCCGGACCCCGTGTGCTGGACCGAGGCGCCTGAATCGCTGAAGATCTTGTCGAGACAGCGGAACAGGTGGCATCGAGGACTGCTTGATACGATGATCATCCACCGGAAAATGCTCTTCAATCCGGCCTATGGGGTCGTCGGCGTGGCGGCGATGCCGTACTATCTGCTTGTCGAATTGCTTGGGCCACTCTTTGAATTTATCGGATATATTTCACTCGTAGCCCTTTACACACTTCGGCTCCTTGACGTGAACATGGCCATCCTCTTCTTCATTGTCTCCCTCTTCTATGGCGTCATGTTCTCGGTCGGAGCGGTCCTCCTGGAGGAAATTTCATTCCAACGATATCCGCGACCGCGGGACCTCGCGCTCCTCCTCTCGGTGGGCGTCATAGAGAATTTTGGATACAGGCAACTGACGACATGGTGGCGGGTGAAGGCCTTTTGGGACTACTTTGCAAGGGGTGAACAATCGTGGGGTAAAATGGAAAGAAGAGGTTTTGCGGTCGAGAAAAAGCTCTAATTCTTACATTTCCGCTTCAATAGTACTCCGACTACATCCATCGTACATCTTTTTCCAGCAGTTCCTTGACGCGAAGATCCGGAAAAGCCGGACTTCGTCGGTCAAGATTCTTCTCTTCAGAATCGCCTTGCCCGACCCTACTTTGAAGTACTGTTCCAATTCCCTCGCCTTCTTTCCCGTTTCGACTGCAATGTAGGCAACAAGTTTCAAAGGCCGATAGGACTTGGTTGATTGCACCAATCTTTCATTATGGTCATTGACCCTTCGGGCGACATCCCTCGTCATTCCGACATGAATCCAATCGCGGTGCGTGCTGACAAGGAAGTAGACAAACCATCCGGGCATGATTCCCCCCCAGAATTGAGAAAGAGTTCTTTCAGGCAAGCTTGCTAGACGAAGCCCTGTTTTCCCAGGGCGTAGTCTAGCGGAAGGGGTGGGATTCGAACCCACGGTAGCCCGGAGGCCACACCGGTTTTCGAGACCGGCCGATTCAACCACTCTCGCACCCTTCCCGGAAATGGTTTCGGGTGTCAATATACCCAAAAGTGGTCGAAGTTCAAACCGAGACGTCCGGTCGCGGGCGGTTCAGGCAGAGGATCCACTTATTCAACCGACGTTGCACGTTCGACGCTCATCACAAGTAACACTCTGGTTCCGCCTTTTTCCGAAACTCTGCCGTGCACTTCAACCCGCTCTCCAACAAAGGGGAGAAGCAGTTCATTCGCACTTGAATTTCCTCGTTCCTTCAAGGCGAAATAGACGTTCTCTGTTCTCTCTTCGAGAATGGCCAGCGGAATGCCTCGCTTGGCGCATTGAATCGCGCATTCTTTGTGTTTCGGTCCCGTGGAAAGCTCTGAAGGCCGGGAGAAGTAACATTTCGAGTCGATCACTTCGCCGATGACGGTAACCTCGGTTCGAGGTACAGTGAAGTTTGCCATCACTGTCGGCATGAGCAGGAAAAAAAACACGGAAGCTGTCGGCATTCCTTCCTCCTTCTAACTGTTTGCGAAGAGAATCGCGTGACATGAGTTGAACAGAGCGACATGGGGGAGAGTTCCTTTTTTAGGACAAACAGGTATGATTTTAGGAATGTTTCTTGACATTCCTCTCAATATTAGATATATTTTTCGTGTGGAGGCTTAACTTTACGAGGAATATTCATGCAAAACTTGATTACGAAACGCAGTAAGCAACGTGAAAGAATCTTCCAGACGCTCCGAAAAACACGATCACATCCGACGGCCGAGTGGGTATTCGAGAGGGTGCGGGAGCAAATGCCCAGGATTTCGCTTGGAACTGTCTATCGGAATCTGAATATTCTCAAGCAACAGGGAAAGATTCGGGAGCTCGACCTCGGAGAAACATCCCGCCGCTACGACGCATTCGTTGATGAGCACTATCACTTCGTGTGTCTTCAATGCGGTGGGGTCAAAGATCTCGATGTACCCCCTCAGGAAGACCTCAATGATCGGGTCAAGAATTCCGTGCCGGGCGTGGTTCATGCGCACAGGTTGGATTTCTTTGGAACCTGTTCTGAGTGTCTTCTTAAAGAGTAGCCTTCCCCTCGATTTCCCATGGACGGTACCCCCGGTCTTTCTGTGAAAGACGAAGGGGGTCTTTGTCTCTATTCGCCCCGTCGAGGGCTTGTCCCAAAAACACGCAGGAGGTAATCATGCCGATCAAAGTAGGGGATAATGCCCCCGATTTCACTCTTTTTGACTTCGACAAGAAATCACACACGTTGAAAGAATTCCTCGGGAAGAATACCGTCCTGGCGTTCTATCCCGGTGCGTTTACGGGAGTGTGCACAAAGGAAATGTGTGCGCTCCAGGATTCCATGGCCCGCCTGAACTCACTGAATGCCCATGTAGTCGGCATCAGTGTCGACAGTCCGTTCGCGAACAAGGCCTTTGCCACCCAGAACAAACTGCAGTTTCTTCTCCTCAGCGATTATGATCGAAGCGTCAGCACGACGTATGCCGGTATCTACAAGGATTTCGGGATTCCCGGGTACACCGCGGCCAAGCGGTCGGTGTTTGTGCTCGACAAGGGAGGGAAAGTCGCATATGCCTGGATCTCCGAGATTCCGGGTACGGAGCCGAATTACGAGGAGATAACATCGGCCCTTACTGCTCTCAAATGAAATGGCGGGTCGCTCGTTCGACCCGCTGTTCTTTTTGCCTGCCGCCATGATGACGTATCTGGTCCTGGTCCTTCAATTCATTTCCCTTGCGTTGTGGGTTGGCGGTACGACCGTTTTGCTTGTCATCGTTGCGCCTTCTTCGCGAATAACGTCCCCCGAAGACGCCGGCGCATTGATGCTCCTTGTTTTTAAGCGGTTCCACGGACTCCTTGCGGGTCTGCAATTACTTTTGCTTGCCACCCTCTTTCTTCAGCTCCTGTTGCTTTCAGGTTCGCTCGGCCTCAAGCTGCGGCTCGCGATGAGTTTTGTCTCCGTTGCGCTACTCCTCACCGTCCATTTCCGGTACACCGTGCTGCCGCGCTTGCTCGCGCAGCACTCGATCTCGGGAGGAGAAAGCAAGAACTCGGGGGAATCACCGGCGATCCGTTCATGGGGACGATCGATGATGACGCTTGGAGCGAACCTTTTCTTTGGAATCAGCGTTGTGATCATACTTATCCTGCCATTTTGAGAGACTCGGAACCATGCTGAATGTTGGAGACAAGGCTCCCGACTTCGATCTTCCCGTTACAGGGGGTGAATCGAACCTTCGACTCAAAGATCTGCGGGGGAAGAAGGTTATTCTGTATTTCTATCCGAAAGACGATACACCCGGTTGCACGAAGGAGGCATGCTCGTTCAATGAGCATCTTCGTCCGATTGGTTCTTCGGGTGCGGTTGTTCTTGGCATCAGCGCGGACAGCGTCGAATCGCACGAACGCTTTTCAGCGAAATACGGACTGAAATTCCGGCTTCTCAGTGATCCCGAAAGAAAGTCGATCAAGGCGTATGGAGTTTGGAAAAAGAAGACCCTGTACGGACGCACGTTTATGGGCATCGAAAGGTCTACGTTCGTCATTGATGAGAACGGGAAGATATCGGCGATATTCCGAAAGGTGAAAGTGGACGGACACACTGAACAAGTCTTGGAGCACATCTGACCAATGAAACGCACCGTTTATGTCACTCGCCGCTCGACGTTCAGCGCCTCTCATCGTTTATACAATCCTGCTTTGTCCGAAGCCGAAAACAACGCCCTCTTCGACAAGTGTGCCAATCCCCATGGACACGGACACAACTATGTCCTCGAAGTAACGGTCGCCGGCACGCCCGGGGAGAATTCGGGATATGTGATTGACCTCAAGAAACTCAAGCACATCATTCAGGAAGAGGTGCTTTCCCGGCTCGACCACAAGCATTTGAACCACGATGTCGAGTTCTTTCAAGGGTTGGTTCCGACCGCGGAAAACATCGCCGTGGTTATTTGGGACATACTTGCTCCAAGAGTCAAGGATGGGAGACTTTTTTCCATTCGTCTGCATGAAACGGAGAACAACGTTGTTGAGTATCGCGGAGAATGAAAATGCCAGTGAATATTCAAAACACGGAAAAACTCATCAGCCAGTTGTTGATTGAGTGGGGGGAAGATCCAAAGAGGGAGGGGCTCGAAAAGACTCCTTCGAGGGTTGCCACGATGTACGAATTTCTGCTCCAGGGTTACAAGAAAGATATTGATGAAGTGATGAACGGAGCTGTCTTCAAGGAACGTTACAGTGAAATGGTTATCGTGAAGGAGATCGACTTCTTCAGTCTTTGCGAACACCACCTGCTTCCGTTCTATGGAAAGTGTCATGTCGCCTATATCCCCAAAGGGAAGATCATCGGCCTGAGCAAAATACCGCGCATTGTCGATGTTTTTTCCCGTCGTCTTCAGGTTCAGGAACGGTTAGCACAGCAGATTGCCGATACCTTGTTCGAATGGTTGAACCCCCTCGGCGTGGGAGTCATCATCGAGGCGAGGCACCTCTGCATGATGATGCGTGGAGTTGAAAAACAGCACTCGGTGGCTACGACCAGCGCCATGCTTGGGAGTTTTAGAAACGATGTAAAGACAAGAAACGAGTTTCTCACGTTAGTCGGACCGAACCTTGCCAGGTAGAGACAACAAAGCCAAAGGTATGGTCCTCGTCTCAGGGGCGGGATCGGGAATCGGCGAGGCGGTTGCACGCCGGTTCGCGCGTGAGGGATACGCCGTGGTTGGCTGCGGAAGGAACACGGATCGCCTGCGGGCTCTGAAGAAAGAGATCGGGAAGGGGGGCGGCAGGTTCATTCCGATCCGGTGCGACGTTCGCAATGAAGCAAGCGTTCGAAAAGTCGGAAAGTTTGTTGCATCGCTGGGCAACCTTGATGTCCTCGTCAACAACGCGGGCGTGACCTATTTTAAAAACTTTGCATTGACGAGCACGAAGGAATTCGATGCTGTGATGGAAACGAATGTGCGGGGAATGTTCCTTCTCACCAAAACAATGCTCCCTTCCATGCTGAAGAGACGCAGCGGCCTCATCATCAACATTATTTCGTATGCTGCGAAAACCCTCTATACCGGCTCGAGCGTCTACTCGGCATCGAAATCTGCGGGGGCGACCCTGATGAACGTACTGCGTGAAGAAGTGAGACAGAGCAACATCAAGATTCTTAACGTCTACCCTGGGGCGACGGTAACGTCCATGTGGAGCGCAAAGAACCGCTCGCGGTTCCAACACCGGATGATGAAACCGGCCGACATCGCTGAACTTGTTGTGCGGATCGTGCATCTTCCTGCTTCGATGATGGTGGAGGAAATAGCATTTCGTCCGCAGCAGGGAGATTTGAAGGTATGAGGCTCAAAGATTCCGTTGCAGTCGTAACCGGAGCGGGCAGGGGAATTGGAAAGGCGATTGCCGTTTCACTTGCCGAGGAGGGCGCCCACGTTGTTCTGGTTTCAAGGTCAGGGAAGGAACTGGAGACTGTTCGGATTGGGATCGAAAAGAGGGGGTGGACCGCTGAGGTTGCCGCAGCAGACATCACCGATGACGCCGCTGCAGCACGAGTCTTTGAAGATACCGCGAAGCGGCACGGACGGATCGACATTCTCGTGAACAACGCGGGAATTGGCAGGTTCGCTCCCATTCGAAGCCTTGCGATGAGAGATCTTGACGACATGTGGAAGCTCAATGTGAGAGCGCTCGTCCACTGCACAAAACTGGCATTACCTATCATGGAAAAGAACAAGCGGGGGGTCATCGTTAATATCTCTTCGCTGGCCGGGAAGAACGCATTCATCGGCGGGGCTGGATACGCCGCAACAAAATGGGCGCTCCTGGGACTCTCCCGTTGCCTTATGCTTGAAGAGCGCGAACACAATATCCGTGTTGTAGCCATCTGCCCCGGATCCGTCGATACGACTTTCAACGACAACAGGGATCCGGAGAAGAGACAGAGGATCCTCTCCCCGCAGGATGTCGCTGAGGCGGTTCTTCTCGCTGTCACCATGCCCGAACGGGCGATGGTGAGCGAAATCGACATTCGTCCCACCAAACCGTGAGCAACTCTTGATAAGCACCCGCTTTTTTGATAACTTACACGGTGCAATGAAATCGTTCCCGGCCTCCCGTTTCTTTCTTCCCCCGCTTTTGCTGATCCTGACTTCCGTTGGCGGTTGTTCTTTCTTCGAATACGTGGGTGATTCGATCTCTAACGGCTACCAGAACACCGTCGCATACTTCAACTCTTACTACAATGCACGCCGCGCTTTTGATGATGCCGAGGCTGAAATCGTCGGCGCGGAGCAGCTCTCGGGGATTCGCGGATTCACCGACAAGCCCCCGCAGGTTCAAAGTTCAGTACGGCAAAAGCTGACAACGGTCATCGACAAATGCTCGAATATCCTTCAGTTCTATCCTTCGAGCGCACTTGTGGATGATGCATTGATGTTGATCGGAAAGTCGTACTACTATCAGTCTGAATATCTGAAAGCAGAACGGAAGTTTACGGAATTCTTTTCCGGTTATCCTGATTCACCTCTCAATCGCGAGGCTCGCCTCTGGTACGTGAGGACCCTTGCCCGTCTTAAGAAGGATGACCAGGCAGTTGAATCGGGAATGGCCCTGCTGGCCGAAGCAGAACAGGACGAGGATTCAGATGTCGCTGCCGCCGTCACCGACATATTGGGAGTTGTTCATGAACGGGGGAATCGGCATGAAAAGTCCCTGGAAATGTATGCCCGCCTGCGGGACATCACGGAGGACGATGAGATGAGGGCATGGGCGTACTACCGGGAAGGTGAAAAGCTGAACGGACTTCGACGCCATGAAGAGGCCGCCGAAATGTTCCGGCTTGCAGCAGATAATTCCGCCAACGCGCAATTCAAGTGCCGGTCACTTCTGGAACACATCCGAACGCTACGGTCATTGGAAAGACTCGATGACGCTCTGCGCGTGTCGGATGCGATGCTCGACGACTTTCAATTTGCGCAAAACACAAAAGAGATACTCTTCGAACGGGGGAAGACCTTCGGTCAGGCGGGAAGGGTCGATGAGGCTGTCGATGATTTGGTCAAAGTGGACACGACGGCAGCCCGGACGGAACTTGGGTCACGGGCCTCCTTTGAGCTTGCGAAATTGTACGAGCACGAGAGGGCCGACTATCGGCAAGCCCGAGACTCGTACCAAAGGTCAACGACTTTTCCTGTGGCAGAGTTCATTGCAGAAGGTCGCAGGAAACAAATGGGATTCACAAGGTATTTCTCCCTGACAAGCTTGCGGGGAAAAACCGACAGCCTTTTGGCTGATGTTGCGGCTCCCGACAGCTTGCCTGCTGATTCGGCAACCGCCAGGGCTCCCCGGCTCAGTCCCGATTCGCTCCGCTCAGTCCTTGCTGAAAATAGCTTCGAGCTGGCAGAACTGTTCTATGTCGATATCGAGAATCCCGACTCGGCTTTGTTCTGGTACAGGGAAGCGTTGAAGGGAATCGACGACACGGTAAGGACTCCGCGCATCAAATACGTCATGGCGGAATTGGCGTTGTCGAACCCTGATCGTGGATTTGGCAACGGCGAGGAGTTGTTGCAGTCAATCATCGACGACTATCCGAAGTCAGTCTACGCGATGAGATCCAAGATTCAGCTTGGCGTCCCGGTTGAGAGCTCAGGGCCGGACGAAAGTGAAGTGCTGTACAAGAGAGCGGAGGCAACCATTGATTCCGGCGACTACGGACAGGCAATCACGGCCCTGAAGAAGATCTCAACGGAATACCCCCTTTCTCCCTTTGCTGCGAAAAGCGTCTATACGGTGGGTTGGATCTATGAACATCGGCTATCCCAGCCGGATAGTGCGTTGAGCCAGTACAAAGCGCTGGTTCAAACCTACGCCGGAAGTCCCTATGCGGCTGTTGTTCGACCCAAGGTACTTGCCAGAAAAGTTTCCGATGCCGATTCCTCGGCAACATCTGTGCAGGAGAAAGAAAAAACAGTCAAGAAAAAGGAACAGTAGCCCGAAGTGCACGCATGCGCATTCTGGATGTGAAAATCGTTTCGTGGGAACAACGCGCAGAGGGGCTCTTTGCCCTTTCTCTGGAGTCACGTGAAATCGCCCGCGCAACAAAGGCAGGGCAGTTTGTCAATATTCGAATTGGCGAATCCACCTCCCCGCTCCTCAGGCGGCCATTCAGCATCTCAAGGACGGAAGGGGATCTGATTGAGATTCTTTTTAACGTCGTCGGGCGCGGAACCGAAATGCTCGCGCGAAAGAAACCTGGGGAAACACTGAATCTGCTTGGCCCGTTGGGTGTTCCGTTTGGATTGGATGGAGCTTATGAGACGGCGGTGATTGTCGCCGGCGGGCTTGGAGTCGCACCGTTCCCCTTGCTTGCAAATGATGTCCGAAAGAAGGGAAAGTCGATGCTGTCGTTCCTCGGTGCACGGACGGCTGCGCATGTGACCCAGGAATACCTCGAAAATGTTCATGTCGCAACGGATGATGGGTCCATGGGATTTCACGGAACGGTGGTGCAGCTCCTCGAGGATTTTTGGATGAAGGAAAAGCCGAAGCGGACAAAGATATTCGGATGCGGCCCGACTCGAATGATGAAGGCGCTTTCTGAGTTTGCCCGGGGGAACCGCGTCGAATGCGAACTCTCTCTTGAGGGAGACATGGCATGCGGCATTGGCATCTGTCAGGGCTGCCCGGTGGAACGAACTTCCGGCGGGAAGAAGTATTCTCTCGTATGCGTCGAAGGCCCGGCATTCAACTGTAATGATGTGATTCTGGCATGAAAACCGATTTCACAATTGGCAGCGCGAATTTCAAGAACCGCGTCCTTGTCGCCTCGGGAACCTTCGGATATGGCGATGAGACGAAGGAGCTGGTCGATGTCGCGGGACTTGGGGGCATCGTGACGAAGTCCCTTTCGTGGAAACCCCGCGATGGGAATCCGCCGCGAAGGATCACGGAAACACCCAGTGGAATGCTGAACTCGATTGGACTCGCAAACATTGGAGTTCACGCTTTCATAGAAAAAAAGCTGCCGTACCTTCGGACGCTCGACACGACCATCGTCGTCAATATTGCCGCAAGCTCCGTTGAGGAGTATTGTGACGTCCTTCGCCTGTTGGATGATCAGGAGGGTGTCGACGCGTACGAAATCAATGTTTCCTGTCCGAACGTAAAAGAGGGCGGGCTCAATTTCGGCACAGACTGCTCCAAGACGGCCGAGATTACGTCAAAGCTCCGCCCGCTGACCAAGAAGCCGCTGCTCATGAAACTAACACCGAACGTCACCCACGTCTCGGAGTTTGCGAAAGCGGTGGAAAGTGAAGGAGCTGACGGCATTTCGCTCATTAATACGCTCATTGGAATGGCGGTCGATATCCGGACCCGAAAGCCAAAACTCTCGACGGTGACCGGGGGCCTTTCCGGGCCTGCCATCAAGCCGATTGCCCTTGCCAAGGTGTACGAAGCCGTCCAGGCGGTGGATATCCCGGTCATCGGCATGGGCGGAATCGTCTCGGCTGAGGATGCCATCGAATTCCTTCTTGTCGGCGCAAGTGCCGTTCAGGTTGGAACGGCGAATTTCATCGATCCGACAACAGGCGTGCACGTCGCGCAGGGAATCGAAGAGTACTGCAGAAAGTCGGGGATTTCGGATGTGGGAGAGCTTGTCGGCGCTTTGGATGCGAAGGTTGAGTTTTCCGTGCTTCAGTCGTGGCTGTGAGACCCCCCGTTCCCCCCTACAACATGAGCACCCTTTCGTTTGATGAAGCGGTTGGATTCCTGTACGGACTCCAGAAGAGCGGTATGAAGTTTGGTTTGCGGAACATCCGCAGGCTGCTTCGGGCCTTCGGTAATCCCGAAAGAAGCTTCCGTTCCATCCACATTGCGGGTTCGAACGGAAAAGGATCAACCGCATCGATGATCGCCTCCGTTCTCTCCGCAGCCGGGTACAGAACAGGGCTGTATACATCGCCGCATTTGGTTTCGTTTCGAGAGAGAATTCGCGTCAATGGCCGCCCGATCGCACCGTCGGATATTGTTCGGCTTGTCGGCCGGCTTCGGGGATTGGTCAAACGTCACAACGTAACATTCTTTGAAACAACCACGGCGCTGGCCTTTCAGTATTTCAGGGAGCAGAAGGCAGATTTCGTTGTCGTCGAGACCGGTCTGGGGGGGAGGCTCGATGCCACGAATGTGGTTCTTCCGGAGGCCGTTGTGATTACCACGATCAGCAGGGAACACACAGAGATTCTTGGAAACCTGATCAGGAAGATTGCGTATGAGAAGGCCGGGACCATCAAGCGGGGCATCCCGTGCGTCACGGGGGTCCGTTCTCGAACTGCTCTTGGCGTTCTTCGGGCCACGGCCCGATCACGAGAGGCTCCCCTGTTTCACTCGAGCCGCGTGAAAATGCGTGTGAAGCGTCAATCGATCCGGGGGACCCGAATGGATGTCGAAGTGGAGGGGAGGTCTTATAAGAATCTGTTCCTCGATCTCCCCGGCCTCCATCAAACGGAAAATGCACGAATTGCCCTCCTTGCACTTCACGTTCTTCGTGAAAAGGGAATAATCAGGCTCCCTGAAAAAAGTGTTCGCGAAGGCATTGGCCAGGTCCGCAGAAGGACGGGCCTTCGATCGCGGCTCTCGGTGATTCAAAGCCGGCCGGCGATCATGACGGATGTCGCACACAATCCCGCAGGTGTCAGGACTTTGGTGGCAGAATTGAAACGGCTCCGGAAGAAAAATGTCGTTCTTGTCTTTGGTGTGATGAAAGACAAGAAGTACCGTCCGATGATCGCAGCGCTGAGAGCCGTCGCTTCATCCGTCGTTGTCGTTCAACCTAAGACCGAGCGTGCAAGGGACGTGGCGGATCTCAGGCGCGGATTCAAAGCTGCCCGCGTGCCGGTGGTCTTTTCAGGCTCCGTCAGGGATGGAATGACCGCGGCAAGGAGAAAGGCCGGGGCTACGGGGACAGTGCTCGTGACGGGATCTCACTTTGTGGTTGGGGAGGCGTTGGCTCTTCTGGAAGGGAAAAAATACTTGACAATCAATCAGTAATCGGGTATATTTTCATCAAGAAGTGGTTGCCCCATTTCGTTTCTTCCATCCAGCGCACTTCATAGTTCACTAACCCAACCGGATTTCATCGATTTCCAACTGATTGTTTTCTATCCCCCAAGATTTTGATTGTTCTATCCTTCCACCATTCTAAGGTTTTCACGCCATGCCCATGGACATCACTGAACTGAAGTCCAAAAAAATCGCCGAACTGAATGCCATCGCGAAAGAGCTGAATATTATCGGCTACAGCGATATGCGCAAACAGGAATTGATATTCAAGATTCTTGAGGCGCAAACCGAAAAGGACGGGCTGACTTTCAGCAAAGGTGTGCTGGAAGTACTGCCCGACGGCTACGGATTCCTACGCTCGGTCGACTACAACTACCTTCCTTCTCCCGACGATATCTATGTCTCCCCATCCCAGATTAAGAAATTCGGACTCCGAACCGGAGACAGCGTCAGCGGCCAGGTAAGGCCGCCAAAGGAGGGAGAACGGTTCTTTGCTCTCTTGCGGGTTGAGGCAGTCAATGACGACCACCCTGATGTCATCAGGGAACGTGTTCTTTTTGACAATCTCACTCCGCTGTACCCGACGAACCGGATCAAGCTTGAAACCGCTCCGGGGGAATACTCGATGCGGATTCTTGACCTTCTTGCACCCGTCGGAAAAGGGCAGAGGGGAATGATTGTTTCACCTCCAAAGGCCGGCAAAACGGTCATCCTGCAGAAAATTGCAAACAGCATTACGCGCAACCATCCGGAAATCAAGCTCATCGTCCTGTTGATAGACGAGCGTCCGGAAGAAGTAACGGATATGGAACGCACAGTTCAGGCGGAAGTGGTAAGTTCGACCTTTGATGAGCCGCCGGAGCGCCACGTCCAGGTGTCGGACATGGTATTGGAAAAGGCAAAACGGCTCGTCGAAGCGAAGCATGATGTGGTGGTTTTGCTCGACAGTATCACGCGCCTGGCCAGGGCCCATAATACGGTCGTACCCCATAGCGGCAAGATCCTCTCGGGTGGTGTCGACGCGAACGCTCTTCACCGGCCGAAACGATTCTTCGGTGCAGCGAGAAATATCGAAGAAGGGGGCAGCCTGACGATTATTGCGACCGCTCTTGTGGAAACAGGAAGCAGAATGGACGAGGTGATCTTTGAGGAATTCAAGGGAACGGGTAACAGTGAAGTCGTGCTCGACAGAAAACTGAGCGATAGGAGAGTCTTCCCTGCTATCGATTACCGCTCCGGCACAAGAAAAGAAGAGATGCTGATGGAGCCGGAAGAACTGAACAGAGTGTGGATTCTTCGCAAGCTGCTGAGCGATCTCCAGCCGATCGAAGCGATGGAATTCCTGTTGGAGAAAATGCGGGGAACGAAGTCGAACAAGGAGTTCTTGAAGTCGATGAACAGCTAGAACAGGGTGTTGCCATGAAAGAAGCAGTCATTGTCAGTGCATGCCGCACTCCGATTGGGTCGTTCGGCGGGAGCCTTAGCTCGTTTTCTGCTCCCCGACTGGGTGCAATCGTCATCGAAGAGGCTTTGAAACGGGCTGGCATCAAGAAGTCGGACGTTCAGGAAGTGATCATGGGAAATGTCCTGACCGCGGGAATCGGACAGGCGCCGGCGCGGCAGGCAGCGCTGTTCGCGGGCCTTCCGGAATCCGTCGAATGCATGACGGTGAACAAAGTGTGCGGGTCCGGACTGAAGGCGATTATGCTTGCGGCCCAGGCGGTCCAGCTCGGCGATGCAGATATCGTTGTCGCAGGCGGCATGGAGAGCATGTCCCAGACTCCATATCTGCTCGAAAAGGGAAGGAATGGATACCGCATGGGGCATGGGCAGGTGCTCGATTCGATGGTGAAGGACGGACTGTGGGACGTGTACAACGATTTTCATATGGGAAATGCGGCGGAGCTCTGCGCCAGGGAGTGTTCCATTCCCCGGGAAGCGCAGGACGAGTTTGCCGTTACAAGCTACAAACGCGCCCAGATGGCGATCGAGAAAGGGTTGTTCAAGGAAGAGATCGTGGGAGTTGTCGTCAAGGGAAAAGAGGGGGAAACAATTGTAGACAAGGACGAAGAGCCTTTCAAAACCAATTTTGACAAGATTCCCAAGCTGAAGCCGGCCTTCCAAAAAGACGGAACAGTGACTGCGGCAAATGCCTCCAAGATCAACGACGGTGCGGCGGTGGTCGTTGTGACCTCCTCCGACAAGGCAAAATCGCTCGGATTGAAGCCGCTTGCAAGGATTGTCGCTTTTTCATCGGTAGCAAAGAAGCCCGAGTGGTTTACAACCGCTCCCGCGGACGTGATACCCAAGGTTCTGTTGAAAGCGGGTTTGAAAGAGAGCGATATCGACCTCTTCGAAATCAATGAGGCCTTTTCTGTTGTTGCGCTCGCTGTCAACAAGATCCTGGGTCTCAATGGGGACAAAGTGAATGTGAACGGAGGGGCAGTAGCGCTCGGTCACCCCATCGGTGCGAGCGGCGCGAGGATTCTCGTCACGCTCCTGCACGCGTTGAAACACTATCAGAAGCGCCGGGGTATGGCCGCCATCTGCATCGGCGGCGGGGAGGCCAGCGGCCTGATCGTTGAGAGGCCGTAACACGTGGTTCCCTTCCTTGTTCGCCCCGCATCGCCTCGAATCTTCCAACCTGAAAAATCAAAAATCCTATGGTATCTCAATCGATCAAGAACATAACCGTCATAGGGGCAGGAACCATGGGCAATGGTATTGCACATGTATTTGCCCAATATGGCTTCAGCGTCACCCTCTGTGACATCAAGCCCGAATTCCTCGATCGCGCAATGAAGACGATTACCGGGAACCTCGATCGGCAAATCAAGAAGGGCGTGTTGAACGAGGACCAGAAGAAGCAGACTCTGGATCACATCAAGACAAGTATGCAACTCGAACAGGCTTGCCAGGAAGCGGATCTTGTTGTCGAGGCCGCGACGGAGAATGACGAGGTCAAGAAAGATATTTTTCGGACGATCGACCGGTCGACGAAGCCTGGAACGATTCTGGCTTCGAACACTTCCTCGATTTCAATAACGGAGATCGCGACGGTAACGAAACGGCCCGACAAGGTCGTCGGTATGCATTTCATGAATCCGGTCCCCATGATGAAACTCGTGGAGGTTATCAGGGGTTTGGCCACCTCGAACGAGACGTTTGCCGTGGTGAAAGATTTGAGCGAGAGGCTTGAGAAGGTTCCTGTCGAGGTCAACGACTATCCGGGGTTTGTCTCCAACAGGGTGCTCCTCCCGATGTTGAACGAAGCAATGTACTGCGTCATGGAGGGAGTGGCCACGCCTGCCGCCATTGATACAGTGATGAAGCTGGGCATGAACCACCCCATGGGGCCGCTCACACTTGCCGATTTCATCGGACTCGATGTGTGCCTCTCTATCATGGAGGTGCTGCACCGGGGATTGGGCGACTCCAAGTATCGCCCGTGCCCGCTGCTGAAGAAGATGGTGGCGGCGGGGCATCTTGGCAAAAAGTCAGGCCGGGGGTTCTATGATTACACTCAGGGGGCCGAGGTGAAAAAATGAATTTCGATTTCAATGAAACTCAGCAGATGATCAGAGACACGGCGAGGAAGTTCGCCCAGGACGAGCTTGCGCCTTCCGCGGACGAGCGGGATGAGAGAGAAGAATTCCCTCATGAAGCCGTAAAGAAGCTCGGAGAACTTGGGTTCATGGGAATGATGGTTTCGGAACAATACGGGGGCGCAGGGCTCGATACGGTGTCATATGTCCTCGCGATGGAAGAAATTTCCAAGGTCGATGCCTCCGCGGGTGTCATCATGTCTGTGAACAACTCACTTGTGACCTGGGGGCTCGAAGCATACGGGTCTGACTATCAAAAGGAGAAGTATCTGAAGGATCTTGCGTCCGGGAAGAAACTGGGCGCTTTCGCTCTCTCGGAACCGGAGGCAGGAAGTGATGCCACGAATCAGCGAACAACTGCCGTTCGAAGCGGCGACCATTATATTTTGAACGGCACAAAGAATTTCATCACCAATGGAGCCAATGCTGACATCGTTCTCGTCATGGCCTCGACCGATCGTACGAAAGGGCCAAAAGGGGTCAGCGCCTTTATTGTGGAGAAGGGTACCCCGGGTTTTTCCGTCGCAAAGAAGGAAAGAAAACTGGGAATTCGCAGTTCCGACACCGTTTCGCTGGCATTCCAGGACTGCAAAATCCCGAAAGAGAATCTCATCAAAGAAGAGGGGTTCGGGATGAAATTTGCCCTGAAGACTCTCGACGGCGGACGAATCGGCATTGCAGCTCAGGCTCTGGGGATCGCGCAGGCATCGCTGGAGGCGGCGATTACCTACAGCAAGGAACGAAAGGCCTTCGATCATCCCATAGCAGATTTCCAGGCAATTCAATTCAAGATAGCGGATATGGCGACTGCTGTTGAGGCGGCACGCCAGCTAACCCTGAAGGCGGCTCGCATGAAAGATGCCGGCCAGAATTACGGGACGATGGCCGCCATGGCAAAGCTGTATGCATCCAAAGTTGCCGTCAACGCGGCTTTGGAGGCAATTCAGATCCATGGAGGATACGGTTACATTCGGGAGTATAAGGTGGAGCGATTTCTGAGGGATGCGAAGATAACCGAGATATACGAAGGGACGTCTGAAATTCAACGCGTTGTTATCTCGAGGGCCATGCTCCAGTAACTGCGAGAAGAGATTCAAAATAAAAGGCGATCACATGATCGCCTTTTTTTATGGAGTTTTTCCCGGATGGGAACTAGCAGCCGTCGGTGTCCCTCATTGTCGCCTTCTCCGACAGGAATCTCTTGAACCTGTTGTCCCTGTCCACCAGGACATTCACGGGTTTATGGGGACGTTTATCGGTCAGTTGAAATGCCATGATGATAACTTCATCCCCCTTATGGATCAAATGGGCCGCAGCTCCATTCATGCCGATCATACCTGAGTTTCTGGGCCCCTTGATGACGTAGGTTTCTATGCGCGCGCCGTTTGTGTTGTCGACGACAAGGACTTTTTCATACTCCTCGAGTCCTGCGTGTTCCATAAGGTCTTCATCTATCGAAATCGATCCGACGTAATGAAGGTCGGCTTCTGTGACGGTTGCCTTATGGATTTTTGAGCGAAGATATATTCTCATGAGGTTGGGCGTTCTTTTGAACAAACATAGTGACCGATTCGCTCATATGCAAAGAACCAAATCCTCTGTGATCGTTGTGCCTTCATGGTTCCCTCTTGCTCTTGAACCACAAAGGCAAGAAGGCCGCTAAGGAGATAAGAAGAAACTGCAATGAGTGGTAGTGTATCAGTTTCCCCTTTTTAGACTACAACGCAGAGTCGCACCCGCCCGACCGAACACGAACCGACCTCGC
>Ga0209321_10000856_pt1 | contig 20394 bp, 21 predicted proteins | sample Rifsed16ft4_FD_184012 | JGI IMG/M metagenome (GOLD analysis project Ga0209321, IMG submission 184012) | Soil microbial communities from Rifle, Colorado, USA - sediment 16ft 4 - CSP-I_5_4 (version 2) | ecosystem: Environmental > Terrestrial > Deep subsurface > Rock core/Sediment | place: Rifle...
CAACCCAATTGGGGCCATCCATCTCGTTCCCGTGTGGCTTTGAGATGGATGGCCCCAATTGGGTTGTCCGCGACGGAATCGTGGTCATTCCCAGGGACGCGGAGATCGCGGCCGGCTCGTTTATTGCGCCCGAAGCATTCCTCTTCAGCGCTCTTGCGTTACGGAATGTCAACGATTTTCGGTTTGACATTGTCCCAGGCAACAAAGCGGCCAACCTTTGGGCAAACTCCCCGAAACGGTGAACTGAATACGAAATGGAGGCAGTCATGGATAACAACGGGATACAAGCATCGGCGGCTATGGGCGGTGATTTTTCGCAGCATGCAAGTTCGGATTTGCGATCCAACCTGCACATCCAAGGCTGGCCAAAGGCTTTGGAATTAGAGGGTTGGTCTGAGTCTTTGTGTTCACGCAACAAGGAAACCGAAAGACACACGTTATGCGTCGCTGAAATGACGGTCATGCTCGCCAGGTTGGCGGTCCTACCGGAAAGCGAAATCACGTACATGAGATATGGAGCCTTGTTGCACGATATAGGGAAAGTGGGCATCCCGGATGCCATTTTGCTCAAGCCAGGCAAACTATCCAACTCTGAATGGGACACTATGCGCAAACATCCCGGCTACGCATACGAGTTAATCTATCCCGTCGAGTATTTCAGACCGTGCTCCCCCATTCCTTATGCTCATCACGAGAAATGGGACGGAACCGGGTACCCGCGCAGACTAAAGGGCGAACAAATCCCCTTGGCCGCTCGTCTTTTTGCGATCGCAGATGTGTGGGATACGCTCTCTTCTAAAGTTGTATATCGTGAGGCCTGGCCGCAAGAGAGGGTGATGGAATACATTCAACACCAATCAGGGACCCATTTTGACCCTTGGGCTGTGGAATTGTTCCTGCGCGCGATCAACGAAATGATGCATACAAACAGCGGTGAGAAGGAACTGCCAATGGCCATTTGACCAGTGCGATTCGAGGTTGGTCTAAATGTTCATTTGGCTTTTCCTGCATGCATCTTCGAAGATTGGAGTTCGTAAAGAGAACAAAACACAGACTCGTCGCGAGCAACTGCGAACTGAAAGCGTGAATCATTAGGAGGTTCTTCAAAGACGGGTATTGATCCCGGACCGGGTTAATGAAGCGAGTTCTGGTATTTTGTGGAAACCCTCCACAAAGTTCCTCGGAAATCCTCATGGCGCCGGGAAACTTTTTCCTTGAAAGTTTTTGCTGTCTTTTAGCCATCCCCCGCATTTTATCCAAGGCATCTTCAATTGCCTCTCGAGATTTTTCAATGGCATCCCTTGGGCTGAGACTAACAGAGCGCACCCCAGCCACAGGAGCGAACTCGACGAGGATGATATCCTCTTCGCCTTCGATTTGAAATGTGTCCATGTTTCCTCCTTGTGACGTTGAGAATGTAAGATTATTTTAGCATCGAAAGAGAAGATTTCAACTGACAAAAACATTGTCAATGAGTTGGCTGATTTCAATATCTGCCTGAGCAGATATATCCAGCCACACCAAAAACTCTGCATTCCCCTTGGGCCCCAATAGTGGACTCTTGATCAGTCCCCGAATTTGAAACCCTTCTTTTTGAGCAAAACCCAAAACATCGAGCAAGACTTGTTTATGTATCTCGGGGTCGCGGATGACGCCATCGCCGCGTGAGACATCTTTCCTCCCTGCTTCGAATTGGGGCTTTATCAAGGCAATCACATCGCTTCTTTCCTCTTTCGTCTTTCCTTCGTTCGAAAAAGAAGCAAGAGGAAAGAGCCACTTTTTAATCACAGGCAACAAAATCTTCAAAGAGATAAAAGAAGCATCAATCGTTAGAAGTGAAACCTGCTCAGGCAGAGACTCCACAAAGCGCGCGTTGGTCTCTTCCATCACAACAACTCGCGGATCATTGCGCAATTTCCAGTGCAGTATGCCTTTGCCCACATCGATCGCGTAGACTTTCGCCGCGCCGTGTTGCAACAGACAATCCGTGAAGCCGCCTGTTGACGCACCGACATCCGCGCAGACGAAGCCAGCTACATCGATGTCAAATGCTTCAAGCGCGGCATCCAGCTTCTCACCGCCGCGTGAGACGAAGCGCGGACCGGAATCAACTGTCAGAAGGGAATCGGCTGGGATGGCGGTGGCAGGCTTGAGCGAGACCTGACCCGCAACACGTACCTGTCCCGCCATGATCATTGCCTGGGCCTTGGCGCGCGATTCAGCGAGTCCGCGTTCGACGAGCAGCACATCCAAACGAACTTTGGGCATGGGTGTATTTTACTTCTATCAGGTAAAATAATCGCATGTTAAAAGCTCTCATCAAAGCCATGCGCCCCCGCCAATGGACGAAGAACGGCTTCGTGTTTTTTGCATTGATTTTCGATAAACAATTGTTTTTACTCGAACCGTTTTTGCGAACGCTTGAGGGATTCTTCTTATTCTGCCTGATTTCAAGCGCCGTGTATCTGCTCAACGACATTTCCGATATCGAAGCCGACCGCCAGCATCCCGAAAAGAAACATCGTCCACTTGCTTCGGGAGAATTGTCCATTGGCGTGGCCCAGGGCGCCGCATTCATCCTGGCACTGACCTCAGTGTCACTCGGTTATTTGCTCGAACCTGTGTTTGCTGGCATGATCGCGCTCTATTTCATCATCAACCAGCTTTACTCGCGCTGGCTAAAGCATGTGCCCATTCTCGATGTGCTGATCATTTCATCCGGCTTTGTTTTGCGAGTGGCTGCGGGTGTAGCACTGATCACGGTGGAACGATTCTCGCCGTGGCTGTATATGCTCACCATATTGTTCTCGCTTTATATCGCTCTTGGCAAACGCCGGGCCGAAATGAATCTGCTTGCGCAGGAGGCAAGTGCGCATCGCAAAGTGCTGGATGGCTACACGATTCCCCTGCTCGATCAATACATCACAATTGTTTCCGGCATGACCATCGTGGCTTATTCCCTGTACACCTTCTCCGCGCCCAACCTGCCTGAAAATCACAGCATGATGCTCACCATCCCGTTTGTGGTCTACGGCATCTTTCGTTATCTGCAACTGATCCAAACCGGTCACGCGGCAGGCGCGCCGGATGAGGTGGCGCTCAAAGACCGCCCTCTGCAATTTACAGTTTTACTCTGGGGTCTGGCTGTGATCGCGGTGTTTTATTTATCGTGAAAGCCTCCGCGCCCGGCAAGATCATTTTGTTCGGCGAACATGCGGTCGTTTACGGACGGCCCGCACTGGCTGTCCCGGTTACACAGGTTCATGCGGATGTCGAAGTCCTCGACTCTTCCCGCGCTGGAATCTGGATCGACGCTCCAGACATCAACGTCCACGCCGAACTGAACACGCTTCCTTCCGACCATCCGATCGCTTCCGTTATACACAACTTTTTATTTCTCTCGCGCGTTTCCCCGTTCCCTTCGCTGGACATAAGGATCTCCTCCACAATCCCCGTTGCCTCCGGACTCGGTTCCGGCGCGGCAGTGACAGTTGCCTTGGTTCGCGCGTTATCACTTCATCTCAATCATCCCATGACAGATGAAGAGGTCAACGCGTTTGCATACGAGATCGAGAAACTTCATCACGGCACACCTTCAGGGATTGATAACACGGTCGTCACCCATGCCAGGCCCGTTTACTTCATTAAGCATCCCCCCTCTCCCGGTGGGAGAGGGGCCGGGGGTGAGGTCGAAACATTCACAGTGGGACAACCATTTACGATTGTCATCGGCGATACAGGGATTTCTGCGCCGACGAAAGACTCAGTTGCAGATGTGCGGCGCTTATGGATGAACGATAAAGCGCGCTGGGAAACTGTGTTCGATAAGATAGGGGAAATCGCTTTTACGGCGCGGCGCGCCATTGAAGCAGGCAAAAGTGAAATGCTCGGGGAGCTCATGGACGAAAACCATGTCCTGCTGCAAAAGCTGACGGTCTCTTCGCCAGAGTTGGATCGACTCGTTGAGGCCGCGCGGGACGCGGGGGCAACGGGAGCAAAAATGTCTGGCGGTGGGCGCGGCGGCAACATGATCGCTTTGGTCAAGCCTGAACTGGCGGAATCAGTCTCGCTATCCTTGAAAGACGCGGGCGCACGGAACACGATCATTACGCAGGTTTCATGAAATGGATCGCGCCGGCCCTGGCGTATCTTGCAGTCGGTATCGGATTGTTGTGGTTTCATAGCGCGTGGGGTGCGTTGCTGGCATTTCATCTGGTCATTGTCGTCTGGTTGTTGTTTGCAAAGCCGGATCTCCCCATCCATATTCTATTTAGAAGCAACAGCCTGAAATGGATCCTTGCGAGCATTCTCCTTTGCGGGACCAGTGGCATCACCTTATATTTTCTCTGGTCTTATTTTGGATTTACAAATGACCTGTCCACGCAGGTTGAATCCCTGGGTTTGAATGCTTTTACGTGGCCCGTATTCATTGCGTATTTTGCCCTGGTCAATCCGTTCATTGAGGAATATTTCTGGCGCGGTTATTTTGGAAACCGGACAAAAGGTTTATATCTTTCTGATTTTATCTATGCAGGCTTTCATGGGTTGATCCTGCTGAACAAAGTTCGCACTGGCTCGATCATTTTTGGTTTCGTCCTGCTCACTTTCGCAGGTTGGTTCTGGAGACAAGTTTCGCGCGAGGATCATGGCTTGCTGGCGGCGGTACTTGGTCATATGATGGCAGACTTCACAATCCTTATGGTTGTGTATCGGATGTCCGTATAGATAGAGCAGCCCAAGGAGCGTGGCTCGAAAGATATTTCTGGAACTCACTAAAGCCCTGATTATATAAAACTCCAACTATTATCCTCTTTAGAGCGTGCTATAATTTTCGTTATGAATAAGCTCCTTGCCCGACCACCCTGCTAAATCGCCTCCCAACCGATACAAAGTGTTCGCCGGGCCCACTGGGCCTGTTTTGTATTTCCCCTGATCCGTAAAAAACCCATACCCGATGATCTCGATGGCGCCTGACCCGCAAGGGGGCGTTTCTTCGCGCTGAGCGGAGACGCTGAAGGCGTCGCAGTCGAAGCGCGCTTGGCGCGCGGGCCGCCCCACTCCATTCTGTCTTATTCCATCCACACGACAGAATGGAGGTTTCTCATGGAAACAATTCGGGGCAAAAGGTCCCTTGAACTGACTGCATCAGAGTTGCAGCAAAGACTCGCGGGCTATCAACACACCCTGCTCGATCTCGGCACTGGCGACGGACGCTATGTGCACTGCATGGCAGAACAATATAAAGAAAGGTTTTTCATTGGCGTGGACGCCTGCCGTGACAACCTACGCGCCAACTCACGGAGAATACTGCCGAACGCGCTGTTTATCATTGCAGATGCGCAGGCTTTGCCGACAGAGTTGAATGGACTGGCGTCCCATATCACCATTAACTTTCCATGGGGAAGTCTGCTCGATAGCCTGTTGAGCAGTGAAGATTCGTTGATTAGCCGGCTTCTATCTGCTACGCGTCCGTTTGCACGCATGGATATCCACCTGAACGCGGAGGCACTCGTTACAGCAGGCTGGACATTGGAATCAGGCGCGGATCAGATCGAGTGTATCGTGAATACAGTGGGCTGGAGGACGAAATCGCACTCATGGATGGACGCGCACCTTCTGCGCTCTTTCCCGACCACATGGGCGAAACGTCTTGCTTTCGGGCGTGATCCGTGTGCCATCCGATTGAGTGTTCAAAGACAATAAGACTCTTTGGTGCCATGATAATAACAGCCTCGGTAGTGACCGAGGCTGTTATGTCTACTGGCGCAACGCCGGTGAATTTAAGAATGCTTCGACCGCTGTGCCCGGTGGCGCCCAACAAGAGCGCTTCGGGAATGATGGTGGCTGGAGCAAAAGTGATTACAATCTGATTGGTTTCTCCCCTATCAATCTGCGGTGTGTCGCGCGCATGCATGCATCCATCACAACCTGCAGCCCGGCCGCGCGGGCTTTTGCCGCGGCCTCTTCATTGACGATCCCCTCCTGCATCCACACCACCTTCGCACCCACCTTAATGGCGGAATCCACGACAGGTGGGACATCTTCCGGCCTGCGAAAAACCTGAACCACATCGATCTCTTCGGGAACGGACTCCAGATCGGGATAAGCCTTTTCGCCAAGGATTTCCGCTGCTGTCGGGTTGACGGGGATGATGCGATAGCCCTGTCCCTTCAAATATTCAACGATGCCATAACTTTCCTTCATACGATTGGAAGATAAGCCCACACTGGCAACCGTTTTTGCAGATAAAAGTATGTCTTTCATCATTTGATCATTATTCATGTTAATTCTCTCCTTTAATCTGTTTGGGCAGAATCACTTTGAATTTCGTTTCGCCAGGCTTCGATTCAACCAGAAGTTGTCCGTGATGTCGATTGGCAACAATATCATGCGAAATGTGGAGTCCCAAGCCTGTTCCGTGTCCCGGTGCCTTTGTCGTAAAGAACGGCTCAAGGATTCGTGATTGAATTTCCTCAGGGATGCCGGGGCCATTATCCGTGACCTCAACGATCACACGATTGTCTTCTTCATAAGTTTTTATCTTAATTTCACCTTTGCCGTTCATGGCATCAATGGCATTATCAATAATATTTGTCCACACTTGATTTAACTCGCTTGCAAAAGCTTCGATGCGCGGCAGGTTGGGGGAATATTCACGCTTTACGATGACTCCTCTTTTTAGCTTGTGCTGCATGATCACGAGCGTGCTTTCCAGCCCTTCATGAATATCCACTTCGAGCAATGGCGCCTGATCAAGATAGGTATATGACTTCACTGCATGAACGATCTGCGAAATTCGTTCCGTTGTTTGCAAAACTTCCGACAACAATCCCATCATCAAACAACCTGCGCTCACCCATTGAACAGATAGATGAAACAATGACTGTGGCAGCTCCCCCTTCAATTTATCAAGTAACCCGATATTCCACCCGAAGTTGACCATCGCGGGCGCAAGCTCCCAGGCAGACTCTGCCCCATTCGCCTCCAGCCAGGTCTGAAGCTGATCCACCAGATCGATCTTTTCCAACGCGTCGAGTTTGAGTGGCGACTCCAAGCGACGCGCTGCCTCCTGCATAAAACCGTTGAACCAGTCTGTCTGATTTTCCCGGAATGCGACCGCTTCGATTTGGTGCGTCAGGTCGAGCCATTTGGATTGAGCCTCCTTCAATTGTGATGCGCTTCTCTGCGCCGCCGCGGCGGGATTATTTAACTCATGCGCCAATCCTGCGCTAAGCGTTCCCAGCGCGGCCATCTTTTCCTGTTGATGGAGCAATGCTTCATTTTGGCTCAGGCGCGACATCACCCAGTGCAGGACCGCCAGCGACGCAGAGGAACTGGACGCTAATAAATTCTCAAATGCTTCCTGGGAAATGCATAACGTTTCACTGTCAGTTTTGGAAATCACGGTCGCGTTGCGCGGCCCGCGCGAAAGCAGAGCCATCTCTCCGACCACATCGCCCGGATTCCGCACGTCAATTTTGATAAGCGATTGCCCCGATTGTTTCTGTATCTCGAACTCGCCTTTCACAACCACAAAGGCAGAATCGCCCGGGTCACCCTGCTTTATCAGAATCTCGCCGGCGCGCAATGAGACAGGTTTGGCATTGTCCATAAGCTGCTGCAGCTCTTGATCGGACAAGCCATTAAAGAGCGGGGATTTTCGCAGATCCTGAATGTTCACAGCGTTTTCAGATATTCCTTGATCATTGCATGGGCAATCGCGCCCTCCCCCACTGCTGACGCGACTCGATGACTTGTTCCGTAGCGCACGTCGCCCGCCGCGAAAATGCCCGGGACGCTGGTCTCCAATAAGTACGGATCCCGTTCAAGGGTCCAGCCCTGAGGCGGTCTTTTATCCACCATTAGGTCAGGGCCGGTAAGAATATATCCTTTTCCACTGCACAGCACCAGATCCGCAACCATCTGGCTTTGCGGTCTCACGCCGATGAACACGAACAGCGCAGAAGCATCGAGCGTACGCACCTCGCCGCTCTTTGTATTTTTGAGGATGATTTGCTCCAGCGTGTTCCTGCCTTTAACCTCAATCAGATCTGTATTAAGAAGTATTTCAATTTTCTCGTTGCCTGCCATCGCATCAACAAGATATTTCGATGCAGTGGCTTCGGGGCCGCGAATCAACACTGTGACCTTGCGCGCGAAGCGGCTCAAATACATTGCACCCTGCGCGGCCGAGTTCGCGCCGCCAACGACAAAAACATCCTTATCCATGTAATGCATCGCTTCCGTGTAGGCCGCGCCGTAATAAATGCTCGCGCCCGTCAACGCCTCCGCGCCTGGCATCTTCAATGTGTGGAATGAGGCGCCCGTTGCGACCAGCACGGCATGGCAGGAAATCTCCGTTTCATCTGCAAGCTGGATAATTCGATACTCATCTTTAACGAGGACCCGTTTTGCTTCCTGCGCCGAAAGGATCTCCACCCCGAATCTTTTTGCCTGTGAAACCGCGCGGCGGGTGAGGTCATCTCCTGATATGCCCGTCGGGAAGCCAAGATAATTTTCAATCTTGGGGCTGCTGCCGGCCTGCCCGCCTGGCGCGGCTTTCTCGATCACAAGACAACGCAATCCCTCCGAGCCGGCGTATACCGAGGCCGCGAGTCCCGCAGGGCCGCTCCCGATAACAATCAAATCGTAGAAGGGCAGGGCCGCGTGGATCTGCAATCCGACTTTTTCAGCCAGTTCCTTCAGGTCAGGATCAATCAATACCTTTCCGTCCGGGAAAAATATGACGGGAAGTTTGGTCACCTCTGACGAGATTCCCTCAACCAGTCGGCGGGCATTCGAATCTTTTTCGATATCCAGCCATTGATAGGGGATTTGATGACGGGTGAGGAAGTCCTTTACCTGATGGCTTGTAAGCGACCACAGCGTTCCAGCCACGCGTATCCCTTCATAGGGCAGGCGGACATGGATCTTCCAATCTTCCAGCAACTCATCCAAAACAGGATACAGGCGTTCCTCCGGCGGATGCCACGGTTTCATCAGGTAATAATCAAGCCCGACTTCATTAATGGAATCGATCGCGGCTTGCGTATCCGCATATGCAGTTAACAATACACGTTTAGCCTGCGGATACATTTTTATGGCTTCCTCAAGAAACTCCACACCGTTCATCTCAGGCATGCGGTGGTCAACTAGAAACAGCGCGACGGTTTCGTTGCGCTGCTGCATCTTTTTCAGGTAATCCAACGCGGCCCTGCCCTGATCGATCGACAGGACGCGATAGTCCTGCCCGTAGCGGGTGCGTAGATCGCGTTCGACAGAATTCAAGACTGAAGGATCATCGTCAATTGAAAAGATCACTGGTTTTGCCATTCTCGTTGACGCCCTTATCTAAGTTTGGGAGTACATCCTGGTGGATTCGATAAAGTTTATTCTATCACCAAAGGTGGCGCATCCGACCCATAGGAAGGATCTTCAGATTCTGTTCAAATAACACCTCAATCAAATCGATCAAGTTCTCGCTCGAGGAGCTTCACCCGTGTCGTTCAATCCGTGACCGCCAGCCTGACGATCACCAGTTGAGCTTCAAACCCTCCGGCAATTAACCTTCATAGAATTCCTGGGGCTGAGTCATCTAAATCCTATTTGTTCATAATTTGCAAATAGTAATTGTCGAACGCGGCGGGCAAAGCTTCACGCGGCGAATACGGACCTGGCTGGTAAGCCCGTGATGAAACACCTAGCTGACTTAATTCGCACATATGCCAATCCTGGCGATTGGTGATATCCCAGAACCCAATGCCGTCTTCGGGATGAAAGTCGGCGCGGCCAAAACTGTCCGGATGAAACAGCCACTCACAATGGACAATGCTCTGCGTTGGCGATTGCGGCCAGATCGTATGGAACATCACGTAATCAGGATGCAGGCTGAGCAGCATATTCGGTGAACAGGAATAGTAATACACACGCTGATGATCTTCCTCCGCAAGCTCGCCGACAGGGGCCGCGCAGACGTTCCCGCTCAGGGTGAGGCTGCCTGCGCCTTCGATGGACATAAAGCCACCGATAAAGGGACCTGCGATCAGGTCATTCTCCCCTGAGTTAGATGGACTGATCTTTGCCAGTTGTGGGTGCACAGGCGGACAATGATAGCATTCGTTGTAATTCTGGAAGATGAATTTCCAATTTGCCTTTACATCATATAGGATGCGTCGCGCAGACTTGAGAATGGGCAAGTTCCAACCTTCGAACTTGTTCAGCAAAGGCTCGAAGGCATGCTTGAAGGGTTCGGGGGATTTGGAAAGATTGAGGAAGATGAAGCCCTGCCACACATGCAGATTGACTGCATGCAGAGGATACTCATCCTTATTGAAATCCGCCACATCCTTCATCAGCGGCGCGCCGATCAGTTTGCCGTCCAGGGAATAGGTCCACGCATGATACGGACACTGGATGGTTTTGCTGAATTTCCCTTCTGCTTCCTCGCACATATGCGTGCCGCGGTGTCGGCAGACGTTGTAGAAAGCGCGAATTTCCCTGTTCTGATCTCTCAAGATAATAATGCTTTCAGCATAAGCATCGAGAACGAAGTAATCACCCGCGCTCGGAATACGACTGACATGTCCCGCGCAAAACCAGCTTCGAGTAAAAATCTGCCCGATTTCTCTGGCAAAGATCTCAAGTGAAAGATAAGATTCGCGGCTGAGGGTTTTGGACCCTGTAAGAAAAGTTTGTTCGGGTTTGAAAAAAGTGACCATGGGTTCCTCCTTTGGCAATTGAATAAAAAGACCGCAGGCTCCTTCAAGGGATGCCTACGGCCATAAGCTCGGTCACGGTATTTCCGCGCCGAGTGATCAGCCATCACGATCTACCAAAACTTCCGGGAAAGCGCCACGCTGAACCAAAGCGAAAAGAAATGAATTCATAGCTGCAATTTTACCTCTGTCGCCAGTTTTTTCAAAACCACTTGCGCCAGTTTCAGGCCGCGAGCCCGTCGGGACGACAGCGTGAACAAGGGAATTTTTCAGCAATGATTTGGAAAATCTGATATATTAGCTCCACTTATAGTTATGAATAATCACCGTTGTTCCAATTGCCATACGGAAAATCGCCCCGAGGCCAGATTCTGCAAACGATGCGGATTCTGGCTTTTGCCTAATTGTCCCTTTTGTAACGCGACGCTCCCAGAGACAGCCCTCTTTTGTGATCACTGTGGACGACAGCTCAACGCCCAGGTTGGAAGTACGCCTAAAGCTCCAGACCCTCGGCCTGCCTCCCCCCTCGTGCCGTCCCACTCACATCAAGCGGCGCCAACTCCAATTACTGCCCTGCCAGATGTGTCGAAGGGGTCTGCGCCACAATCGCCCTCTGTCCAATCCGAACTCCGTCAATACATCCCGCAGGAACTAATGAAGAAACTGGAAGCCGCACGAGACACGGGTGGCATGGTGGGTGAGCGGCGCGTGGTGACGATGTTATTTTGCGATCTGAAAGGTTCGACCGCGGCCGCCGAACAACTCGATCCCGAAGATTGGACTGAGATCATGAACGGCGCGTTCGCACAGATGATCAAGCCCGTGTATCAATATGAAGGAATAATTACAAGATTGATGGGCGACGCACTCCTGGCTTTCTTCGGCGCGCCGATCGCACATGAAGATGACCCGCGCCGCGCCATCCTGGCGGGGTTGGATATTGTCGAGGCGATCAAACCATATCGTGAACAGATCAGGGAAAGATACGGCATTGATCTCGATGTGCGGGTGGGAATCAATACAGGTCTGGTCGTGGTTGGTGCGGTCGGCTCGGATTTGCGGATGGAATATTCCGCTTTGGGTGACGCGATCAATCTGGCCGCGCGCATGGAACAGACTGCGGAACCGGGCACGGTGCAGGTTGCACATGATACTTATAAACTGGTAAAAAATCTTTTCGAATTTAGAGCGCTGGGCAGCATTGAGATCAAAGGGAAAAGCGAGCCTGTGCTGGCTTATCAGGCATTGGGGCGAAGATTCGAGTCTGGTCGCATGCGCGGCATCGAAGGCTTGCACGCTGCAATGGTTGGCCGGCAGGCGGAGCTGCTTGCCTTAAGTGAGGTGATGGCCGATCTCAAACAAGGGCTGGGACGCATCATCTTCGTGCTCGGCGAAGCGGGGCTGGGAAAGACCCGCCTGATCAGCGAGACCCATGAGGTGTTCAAAACTCTCGGCCACACACAGGCTGTCTGGGTCGAAACGATCAGTCTCTCCTACGAGACGAATCAAGCCTATGGATTATTCCAGCGGCTTATTCGGCGCATCGGCGGGATTGAATATAACGATTCGCCGCTGACCCTGCATGAGAAGTTAAGCGCGCTGGTCGAAAACATGGATGCAGCGCAGCGTCCGCGTGCCCTGCATGTCTTCGAAGCATTGTTTGGATTGGAGACCGAGAACAATGGCGTACCGATGGACGATGAAACATTCAAAGGTGAACTGTTTGAAGCGATGTACCTTTGGTGGAAGGCATGCTTCTCTCTCCAGCCCGCTGTATTGGTCTTTGACGATATGCACTGGTGCGATGCGGCTTCTGTTGGACTGCTGCGCCAGCTCCTGCCTTTGACGGGAGAGATCCCACTGGTGTTGTTGTGCGCCATGCGCGCGGAACGCAATGCGCCCGCCTGGCAGATCAAGACGACGGCTGATGAAGAATTTACTCATCGTTATACAGAAATTGTCCTGCGCCCGCTTTCAGAAGGAGAAGGTAACGAGCTTGTCAATCGTTTGCTCGGCAACCCGGAATTGCCAGAGAGTCTCCGGTCAGGCATCCTTGAAAAGTCGGGTGGGAATCCATTCTTTATCGAAGAAGTCGTCCGGACTTTGATTGATAACGGAGTCCTGATCCCTGAGGAACAAAGCGTGGATGGCAAAACCCAACGCGTCTGGCACGCGACGAGCGCGAGTGCAGACTTTGCCATCCCCGACAATTTGCAGTCGCTTCTGTCGGCGCGCATGGATCGGCTCGAGGAATCCACGCGCGGTACGCTGCAACTGGCATCCGTCATTGGACGTTCCTTTTATCACCGCGTTTTGCAGGAAGTGGATGAAGCCAGCCATGAACTGGATAAACACCTCAGCACCCTTCTGCGCATGGAATTGATCCGTGAAGCCGCGCGTGTGCCGGAGATCGAATATGCATTTCGCAATCCCCTCACACAGGAGGCCGTCTACAAAACCATTCTGATCAAACGCCGACGCGCCTTCCACCGTCGCGTGGGCGAAGCAATGGAATCCATTTATGCAGATCGCCTGGATGGCCTCTACAGTCTGCTTGCACATCACTTTGCTCTTGCCAATGAACGCGGGAAGGCAATTGATTATTCGCGCAAAGCCGCAAGACAGGCAGTCGCACTCTTCGCTTATGACGATGCAATCCAGAACCTGCGCGCCGCACTGGATTTGATCGAAGAAGGCAAGCAGACTGAGACACACGTGATGCTGCTCGAGGAGTTGGGAGACGTATACCGCCTCCTTCGGGACATTGGGCAGGCCATCGCTTTTTATCACGACTCACTACACCTTTGGGAGACTCTGCCAGACAGAGACGAGATCGTCGCTGTGCGATTGCATCGCAAGATCGTCCAACTGGCGACCGAGGCCAAGTGGAACGTCGACCTGGATACTTACCGCCAGGTGCGGGAACTCACGCTCGAATCGCTGAATGAGCTGGAGCCAAGTCTCTCGGCGTTGAAACACGAGCCTAATGCAGAAGTGGTGCGCGCATTGGCCACACTTTCCTTTGAAGCATGGCGGAGCCGCATGCCTCCCGATTGGGAAAGAGCGCAAAGGTTCGCCCAGTCCGCGGTGGATATGGCTGAGGAGCTCGCGGATCCTGTCGTACTATCGCGTGCGCTCGGCGCGCTCGGCAATGTGCTGGACGGGCGCAGTTTGTTGCGGGACCACTTACAGGTCGCGTTGAGGCGGCTCGAGGTCAGCATGGATTCGCGCGTGGACGATCCCATCGAGCGTATTGATGCAGCGAGCGGCGCGGGCATGGCGCTCATGTACGTCGGCGAATACGAGCAAGCCATCCCACACTTGCAGGAAGCGGAAGCCTTGGCCATTAGAGCGCAGTCCATTGGACAGCAGGCCGCCGCGATTGGATTGCAGGGCCAGTGTGCCTTCCGACTTGATCGCTGGGATGAGGTCATCGCATTGGAAGAGAAATGGCGCGAGCTCGAACGGCGTTACCCGCGTCAGCGCGTCGGCCCGACCTGTTTCAGCGCCGCGTTGAGTGGAAGCGTCCACGCCCTGCGCGGGGATCTCGAGAGGGCCAATGCCTACGCTAAAGAGTCATACGATTTCATGATTGGAGTATCTGGTCCGCCTGAAGAATGGCAGCGCAACCAGCATTACTGAAGATCCCTGCCATTGAAGGCGGAGGGCGAGTTCGCCCTTGTCAAACAGAATTTGGAAAATGCCCTGGTGACCGCCGGTCAGCCCGTCAATTTTGGCACGATGGCGCATGACCACGAAATATATATGACCCTGGCCGATACCGCAGTGGAACTGCGCGATGCGGATGCGCTACGCAAATATGCACCCAGTCTCGAAAAATTAGCGGTTCGCGATAACCATAAACTGTATCTCGGTATCGCGCACCGCGCTCTGGGTGTTACACATCGCCTCGCGGGCAAACCCACCGAAGCAGAGGCCCGGCTCAATCAGGCGCTGGAGCTATTTAACGGGCTGGGCACACGCTGGCAGATCGGACGTACGCTATTTGAATTGGGAGAATTGAATCTTGACCAATCGCAGAAAAAGACCAAAGCCCGCGAATACTTCTCGCAAGCATTGGATACTTTTGAAGAAATTCAAGCCGTCCCAAATGCGGAACGAACACGCGCTGCGTTAAATTCATTGGAATAGGAAATACGGCGAAGAAATTAAATGTTTCACTCTGAGGGAGGGTTCGCTGCGATCGACACTTGCACCTGGCGCACACCTGCCTGATTTGCTAAGCAAATCACGGGCAGTGCCAGGGAGTGCAGGTGAGAGTCTCACAGGTTGTGGTGGAGATTCTTCGCCCCGCTCAGAATGACATAACTGAGAGCAGGGCGATCCAGCCTATGGAATCACCTTCCCTACATTCCTGCCCGCCGCGCCGCTGACTCCGCCGCCGCCGTGGACTCCGCTTCCGCAGAGATACAGCCCATCAATTGGCGTTTTGTGGTTGGACCAGCCTGGGATCGGACGCATGAACAGGAACTGGTCAAGCATGAGTTGACCGTGGTTGAGATCGCCTTCGGTGAGACCGTAGGTGGTTTCCAGATCGAGAGGAGTGATGGTTCGGAGATTGGAGATTTGAGATTGGAGATTGGGGAAATATTCAGTGAGAGTGTCTATTGCCAATTTCTCAACGTTTTTAATCTCCACGCGAAGCGTCCAATCTCCATTTTTTAGTGCATATGGCGCATATTGGAAATGGATACTCACCACATTACCTGATGTTGTTACTTCAAGATAGGGCTTCTCTGAAATCTCCCCGTACTTCGCTGCATCATAGGCCCGTTCGAGATATTTGATGGCTGGGGCAAGGACAATTGTACCTGCGGGTATGCCGTGATTGCCATCGGTGAGTAAATGGACTTTCGCCACCGAGCCGCGCATTTTGATGGATTGTGTCTTCCAGACGAACTCGGGCGGCAGGTTCATCGCTCCAACCAAGGATAAAAATGTTCGCTTCGGATCCACACCGGAAATGACTTTACTTGCGAAAATTTCCTCTCCGTTTGCAAGCACCACGCCTTTACATGTGTACGTGTCTACTTGTATACCTTTTACTTCTGCATCCAAGCGGATCTCACCTCCATGCGCCTTAACTGCATTTGCAAGTGCTTGTGTGATGTCACCCGCCTTGCCAACATTGACATGTGACAGCCCGCCGCGATTCAGCCAGTTATGGATCAACGTGTAGCCTGTTCCTGCTTCCATCGGACCAAGCGTCGAACCATGAATGGCAACAGAAGCAACAGCAGCTTTGACCTGTTCCGATTCGAAATATTCTTCAAGCAATTCCTGTGCGGTCATTGGCAAAGCCCGTATGAAGTTGAGCATATCCTTGCGACCCGCGAGGCGCAATTCCAAGCCGAGTTCCAGCAAACCATAGCCTTCGCTTAGGCTGAAGTTCTTTGGCAAACGCGGCATGATGGTGGAATAGGCTGCGTCAAGGATGTTCGCGGCCTTGTTCATGAAGCGGACAAATTCAGGCCAGCGGCTTGCATCCTTTTCGGAGAAGCGTTTGATCGACTCTGCGGCTTTTGCAGGGCCAGAATCAATAACGAGATTGTCTCCGTAAGTCGGACTGCCAGTCCGACTTACGCCTTGTAAGGAGATAAACACTGGCTTCACGTTGATCTTAGGAAGCGAGAGTTTCAAATCCTTGATGATGTCGGGACGCAGAGTTCCGCCCGTCCAAACGGCGTCCGCCTGGAAGTTTTCGCCAAAGGACTCAGTCACCACCGAACCGCCCACGATGGCGCGGCGTTCTAGAACCAGGGCCTTTTTGCCTCGCCTGGCGAGATACGCGGCGGCGACCAGTCCATTGTGCCCCGCGCCGATGATGATGGTGTCGTAATTTGTTTGCGTCATAAACGATTCCTTATTCGGATTATAATTTACCTGCGAATTGAACGAATGTCAGCCGTGACTGGCAGGAGGTCGAAATGGATATTTCCATTGTTGAAAAAGTGGTCGAACAGTTGAAGTCCCTGCCGCAGGAATTGCAGTGGCGGGTGCTGGAGTTTACGCGTGCTCTTGCAGTCTCCACGCCGCATGGCGTTGCTGGAGTGCAACTGCTTCGTTTTGCAGGAACGATCCCGATGGATGATGTAAAGGTGATGCGCGAGACCATCGAACAGGGTTGCGAGCAGGTGGATGCGAATGAGTGGTAAATGCTTGCTGGATACGAATATCGTCATCGCACTCTTCGCAAACGAAACGGCAGTCAAGGATAATCTTGCAAGGACCGACGAAGTCTTTGTCTCCAGCGTGGTGATTGGCGAGCTGTGCTACGGCGCGCACAAATCCACGCGGGCTAAAGAAAATCTGTCACGCATTGACGACTTTGCCTCCAGCAGTTTGGTTCTTGGATGTGATACAGAAACCGCCCGTGTTTACGGCGAAATCAAAAATTCCCTGCGCCTCAAAGGGCGTCCATTGCCTGAGAACGATATTTGGATTGCGGCGATTGCTGTTCAGCATAACCTGACGCTGGTTTCACGCGACGCACATTTCAGCGAAATAGAGAATTTGGAAGTTGTTGCCTGGTAAAGAAGATAGCATGAACAGGAATTTAAAAACCAATTTGGATCGCTTTGATGCCCCAACCGATGAAATCATTGACACATCGGACATCCCGTCGCTGACCGAAGATTTCTTTGCCTCTGCCAAATGGCGGATGCCAAAAGATAAGGTCAAAGTGATAGTAGAGGTTGAACCCGAAGTCGCTCAATGGTTCAAGGCGCAAGGGAAAAACTCTCAACAGGTTCTTGCGGAGGCGTTGCGTACTTACGCACAGGAACATAACAAGTAGCAGTTTCGCATGCATCGCTTTCTTATTGTCATCGAAAAAACCAAAAACAATTACTTTGCCTATTCACCTGACTTACCTGGTTGTGTGGCAACTGGAAAAACTCGTGAAGAAGCGGAACGCAATATGCACGAAGCCGTGGAAATGCACGTTCAGGGCATGATTGAAGATAAATTGCCAATTCCCGAAGGTGTCGCTTCTGCGGAATATATTGCCATCCCTGCATAACTGACGCTACCAAAGATCCTCGTTGAAAAACGGGGATTTTGTTTTTGGGCGGCGCGTCCCCCTCTCCCCGCGGGAGAGGGGCTAGGGGTGAGGTCATTGTATCCCGCGCCGATGATGATGGTGTCGTAATGATTTGTCATAAATGATTCCTTTGATCGTCAATTGTTTCTGAAAGAGTCGGCAAGGGCTTCGGCAATCACGCGCCAGGCATTTTTGACTCCGACAGGGTTGGTATTCATGTAATACGGGATAAAGATCAGTGCCTGCGATAACGCATGTCCACGACCACGTGCCCAGGTCGCATCGTCCACTCCCAGTGCCAAGCGGAAGGCGTTGCAACTATCGCCAGTGAATAAATTCCACGCAATCATCAAATCGCAGGCAGGGTCTCCCACGCCCAATCCACCAAAATCAATCACAGCGCTTAATTGCCCATTCTTGAACAGCAGATTTCCAGGTAACACGTCTCCGTGAAACCAAACGGGCGCATGGTTCCATTCGGAAGATTGAAGAGCGGTTTCCCAAACTTTGGTCACAGCACTAACATTAATCATCCCGTGTAGTGCAGTGATTGCTTCGCGAGTCGCTTCGTCCCGTGTGGCCAGTGGTTCTCCGCGCAGTTCGTGTTCGGCAGCGAGTGGTCCGCCTGTAGTATCGATGCTTTGCAGAGCAAGCAGGAATCGGGCAAGATCAATCGCTGTCTGCTTGGAGTCGGCGATATTCTCCATGGTTCGGTTTTCACCTTCAAGCCAGCAATAAATGGACCACCGCCAGGGATACCCTTCATCGGGTTCGCCCATTTCGAGCGGAACGGGAATGGCAAGCGGCAAATGGGGTGCAAGTTTTGGCATCCATTCGTGTTCCTTATCCACCTGCCCGACTGCCCAATGAATACGCGGCAACCGCACAACCATGTCTTCACCAAGTCGATAAAGAGCATTATCTGTCCCGGCGGAAGGGACAGACTGAATCGGAAGGTCTTCCCACTGTGGAAACTGTGTGGCTAGTAATCGGCGGACAAGTTTTTCATCCGTGTGGACTTCGTCCTTGTGCATCTTGGTGATGGGTTCGTCAGTCATATAGGAATCTCTTGAAGGGTGGAAAAGGCTGATGGTCAGAATCAGATATCGGCTAAGAAAGAAGCGAGGTCTTCATCCACTTTCCACTTACCAATTACCATCTTTCAGTATCTCCTTCGCCGCCAACATGCCAGCCGCGCCCATGACTCCGCCGCCTGGGTGCGCGCCTGCTGCGCCGAAGTAGTAGCCTTTGAGCGGGGTGCGGAAGTCTGCCCATTGCGGTGCCGGACGCAGGAAGAAGATCTGGTGTAATAACAGTTCGCCGTGGAAGATGTTGCCGCCCGTGATGCCCGCGATGGCTTCGATGTCCTTCGGCGAGATGACCTGCATGCCAACGATGGCTTTGCGGATGTTCGGCGCGTATCCCTCGATGGTCGAGATGACCGCTTCGCCCAATTCGTTTCGCTTCGCGTCGTCCCAGCCGCCCTCAAGATCATACGGCGCGTATTGCACGAAGCACGACATCACGTGTCCTCCAGGAGGCGCCATATCGGGGTCGATCATGGACGGGAAGATCATGTCGAGATACGGGCGCTTCGAAATCTGCCCATACTTGGCGTCATCGTAGGCGCGCTCGATGTAATCAATGCTCGGGCTGATAGACACCGCGCCGCGATGCAAAACCGAATCGTGTCCCTTGCCTTTGAATGGAAGCGCAGTGAAGTTCGGTAGTTCACTCAACGCGATATTGACCTTGCCCGACGAGCCGCGCACGCGGAAGTTTTGAATCGACGTGACGAATTCATCGGGAAAATATTTATCCTCAACGAATTGCAGGAAGGTGCGCTTCGGGTCTGCGGCGGATAGGACGACTTTGGATTTGAGTTCAACTCCGTTTTCCAATGCGACTCCAACAGCGCGAGCCTGCCCTGAGCTGGTCGAAGGGTTCTTAACGATGACCTGCTTCACGCCTGCGTTGACTCTGATCTCCGCCCCAAGCGACCGCGCCGCGCTGGCGATGGCGCCGCTGACTCCGCCTGAGCCGCCTTTGGCAAAACCCCAGGCGCGGAACGCGCCATCGATTTCGCCCATGTAGTGATGGAGCAGCACATACGCCGTCCCTGGCGAGCGCGGACCGAGGAACGTGCCAATGATTCCACTGGCCGCTTTCGTGCCTTTCAGCGCATCGGTCTCGAACCACTCTTCGAGCAAATCCGCTGACGATTGCGTGGCGAGTTTGGCAATCGTGTATAACTCTTTTTCAGAAAGCCCCGCCGCGTATTTACCGACCTTGAGCAAGCCGAGCAAATCGCGCACGCTGAGCGAGGTTGGGTCAGGCGGAATCAAGTTGATGATTGGCTTGATGGCTTTTGCGGCACGCGCCATGACGCGCGCATATTCGTCGTAGGCTTCCGCGTCCTTCGGTGAGTGGCGATAGATCTCGCGGCGGGTCAGGTCGTGGTCATCCCACGCGGCGAGATAGTCATTGTTTTCCATCGGTGTAACTGTGGATGGAAGCGGAAGAATCTTGAGTCCGTGCTTCGGCAATTCCAAATCACGGATGATCTCCGGGCGCAACAGACTCACCACGTACGAAAACTCGGTAAACTTGTACCCG
>Ga0209321_10000860_pt1 | contig 20362 bp, 23 predicted proteins | sample Rifsed16ft4_FD_184012 | JGI IMG/M metagenome (GOLD analysis project Ga0209321, IMG submission 184012) | Soil microbial communities from Rifle, Colorado, USA - sediment 16ft 4 - CSP-I_5_4 (version 2) | ecosystem: Environmental > Terrestrial > Deep subsurface > Rock core/Sediment | place: Rifle...
ACTCGAATCACTTCCTCAATCGGCACAGATGGACCAAGGAACACCGTCCGCCACCCAGCCGATTCCGCGAGACGCAAAAAGTTCGTCACGCCCGCAACGTGAACACATTCACCCAATGCGCCCGCAACAACAGTCTTTGTTCTTTGTTTCATCATTCATCTCCTTTCTTTGCTTCCCCCCTCATCCACAAACAACGGCCTCAAAATCTTTATGCCACCATATTTATCGCTATCATAATAACTTCATGCGATTCAACGCTGAATCATTGGTGTATTACATAGATAATGTTGTTTTTTCCTTTCACTTTCACATCATACATGATTCCATCCGCCATATCCAGCGCGGAGTCAACCGATTGAGGCGCGCGGGCAAATGTGATCACACCCGCGCTGATCGCGATGGGCCATTCGTTGTCCTTCATTTCACTTAAGAGATTCTTGTGCGCTTTCGAGACGACAGTTTTCGCAGCGTCCATGCCAGTCTCTGACAACAACATGGCGAACTCATCGCCTCCTACGCGCGCGACAATATCGGTCGCGCGCAAAGTTTGTTTCAGGTTGTCCGCGATTGCGCGAAGGACCCTATCGCCCGTGCTGTGACCAAAACGATCGTTCACGATCTTGAAATCGTCAACGTCCAGATATGCGAGGGTAAAGGGATGAGCATACCGAGATGCACGGTCAATTTCAATTTGCAATCGTTCGTGAAAGTAGCGCGAGTTGAGCGCGCCTGTCACGAAATCAGTTCGTGCAATGATTGACTCGCGCTCCAAATCCTTACCCATTTTTATGGACAGGGATATAAGAAGAAAAATGCTAAACCTCACTCCTGCGTTCCAATAAAGAATTAAAGGGTGGGAATATTGCGCGCCTGCCAGGACCTCTGCTGCGAACCATAACATGGCTCCGACCACCGCAGACAACGCACCAAACTTCCAGGTGCTCGCCCAAGTGATCAAGGCAATTGGAAATACGTAAAACAGGGAAAATGAAATTTCAGTACCAGTGAAATAATCAAGCACCCCGATAAGGCAGAGCAGTAGAAACCCCATCGTCGTCCAAAATGAACGGCTTTGTCTTTCGATGATAGGAAATACTTTCATTTTCTGTGCCCGGACTTATTGGTGTGGTGTTGGTTTGATTGGGTTCAGGCACATTTCCGTCACCCAACCGATGCGTCCGCAACATACACAAATTCGCCTAATATACCAGCGACAACTGTTCTTTGTTCCATATTTCTCCTTTCGTTTCATTCGTGAACTTACAGTCATATCATCTCCGATCGGTTGTTGAATTTTGAAAGTATAACTTAAACAACTTCATTTCCATTCTACACGATAAGGTTTTGCATTATCAGGAATGTATTCATACACGTGATCCAATGGAATCCCCTGCGCGCGGCAAATGATGACAGCCAGAGAAATACCATGTGCAACAATCAAAACCGATTCCTCGCGATGTTTTGCTGCAATTTCATCAACAGCAGGAATCACGCGCTTTTCCACCTCCATAGGAGATTCCCCCTGCGACGCACGCGTATTCAAAGGATCACGCGCCCGCGCCACCAATTCCTGTGGAAATTGCGCCTTGATTTCATCGGAAAGCATGCCCTCCCACGTGCCGAGATTCATCTCACGCAAGCGCGGCTCCACGGTGACGGTCAGGCCCAGAGATCCAGCCAGCAGTTCCGCGGTCTGGCGTGAACGAAGCAGGTCGCTGGAATAAATCGCGGAAAAACCCACATCCTTCAATTGATCGCGGATGCCAAGCGCTTGTGCGCGTCCTACATCGTTTAATGGTGGTGCATAGGGTGTCTGCCCCTGCCACCTGCCTGTGAGATTCCAATCCGTTTGTCCGTGACGAACCAGCCAGAAATTCGTCATCGTTGTCCTTCCAGATACGCGTACACTTCGATCATCGGAGGATGTTCGCGCTGATGCAATTCAGATGAAACTTCGGCAAAAATCATCAAGCAATCGCCCCATGTTTCAGGCCCGAGCCGGTACAAGATTTCGACCATGTCTGCATCTTCACGCTTCGCAGCAGAGATCATCTCCTCCCCTGAAACTGCAGGTCCTAAAAACACCGTCCGCCAGCCCGCGGTTTCTGCGGGCCGTAAAAAGTTCGTCACTCCAGCCACATGGACGCATTCGCCCAGGGCACCGGCGACAACGGTTTTTGTTTTTTGCTTCATTGATAATTCTCCTTTCTTCAGGAGCCCCTTTTTCGTCCCCCCTTGAATGAATATCAACCCACAATTTTTATACCATAAAAAACGCGATTCCTGCGCGGGATCACGAAAATAATGCAAATAATTAACCAAATGTTACTATGGAAGAGGAAACATCATCCACGATAACATGCTCGGCGCAGCGGATGATGCCAATCCAACAACGGCGATTGAGGGAGGTTCAACCGTCATTCATAGAGAGAAGTAAGATCTTCATCCAATGAATCGAAAGCCTGACAGTTTACCGCGATCTGTCAGGCTTTTTTATCAGGTTGAGAAAAAGCAGATTTACAAAGAAACCACCGTCGGCTCTGTATCCGTCACCACGACCGATTTGCCATTCGCAAAAATCACTTCAGTCTTTTGTTGACCTCGGATTACCTTAAGCCCTCTATACTGAATGGTCACATCCCACGGGAAGGGATTTACACCTTCCAGTTTTACACGCGTATTTGATAGGACTTCGACACCCAGCACTTGTAGGAACAAACCGACGGGAGCCAGCCCGCTCAAGGCGTTACGTTCGCCAATGCCTGTGCCTTTTTCGGCATGATAGCGCGCGTAGAAGGCGTGGTTCTGTTTCAGGTTTTGGATGATGCCGGTCATGATGTGCGCGACCAGCCGTGCCGCGTCGGAGCGGAACCCGTATTTCAGCAGGCCTTCGCAGATGAAAAGATTCCACGGCAGGTGGACGGCTTGTGAAACGGATTCAGCCTCACGCTGCGTCAGAGACGGGCAGGCAGGCACTCCAAACGGGCGATGGAATCGTTTCGCATCCAGGAGCGCGCGTCCGATGATCGCCTGCGCGCGTTGATCGTCGGGAATTCCCGCCCAGAGCGGCGTGAAAAGCGTGTGGTCCTCGGTTGAAAAATCCAGCGTGCTGATGATGACCGTATCTTCATCGCTCAAACCGCGCACCGAAACCTTGGCAAGTTTTGAATACACGTTTTGCGTTGTAAATACCAGCCCGCCGTTGTGCCATTGGAAATCGCCGCCTGAGACGGCATCGACTGAAGGCCTGGTGGCAGACGAATGGATGCGTATCTGGGGACGCTTCGCCCCGGGGCTTTGCGTCTGCACCTGGATCAACAAGCGCACGGGCTGCTCAAACGTCAGTTTCGGCAGTGCAGTGCCCGGGCCTTTTTGCTTGACCAACACTTTGCCCGTGAGGCTTAATCCCGTTTCGCGGTCGCGGTAGTGATACAAGCCTGTGCGTGGCCGCCACGTCTCTTCAACGGACTTGCGTAACTTCGCGGCCTGTTCATGAAGCAGGATCAACAGATCGTGCCGGTTGAGCTGCTCTGCCATCTTGATGAGGCAGGCGGCTTCGTGGTATAACATCGCTTCGAGCGCGGGGCTGTGGACTTGTGTGATGTTCACTCCCAGCGACCACTCGTGCCACGCGTCGAACAACGGGTTGTCTTCAAAGCCCGTTTGCAGGATATGTTTCCATTGCGGCAGCCCATCGCGGTCTTCATCATTTTCGGGGGAAAACCATGACCAGAAGAACTTAATTAATTTTGGAAAGACTTCGTTCAGGAAATTTTGATCCTCAGAACGCTCATAAAGTTTCCATGCAAGACCGGCAAGCAAGGGCGCGGCGAGATAATGGCCGCGTTGACCTGCCAGGCCGGGTTTGCCATCTATCGAACCATCCTCGGTTTGAACGGCGAGAAAATTCTTAAGCAAATCCTGCGCGGCATGTGATGCAGGCAGGACACTTGCGAGATAATAAGCTTCAAAAGAAGTTTGTCCATTCCATGAGACAGGATAATCACTGCCGTCGCCCTTGGGTGAATACCCGTTATCGGGTCCGCGCGCAGAGACAATGGACGGACAAGGCAGGTGCGTTTCCTGAGGGAAGAAAAGCCCAAACGCCGCGCTCTGGCTTAATGCAAGCGCCGCATCCCAGTCTTTATCGCCTGTATGGATATCAATCGTCTGGCTGGAGTTGAGCAGTTCAAGCCGGGCGCGTTCTGCTTCCCAGGGGCGGGCAGCGGTCTGGCGCGCAAGATCAAATGAGGCTTGCAGGGTATCCGTTGCGGCTTGTGCCCAGGTGAGTTGACGCGTGGCACCGGGACCCAGGTCGAGATCCAGAAAGAGCGAGGGATATGGACCGGAACCGTGCGCGGGCCCGCCGGTCAGGAAGAGGACGGGGAAGAGTCTGCCTGTCTGCCCCGCCAGCACGTTGACCAGTTGCATCTGTGTGCTCGTCATATTCTGCCCCTCGATGGACATGAGTACGGCGCAGACTTCCATGCGGATCTTGCGCGTGGCATTGGTCTTGTTTGCGACGGTCACACGCCCGCAGACAGCATTGGATTGGGGAACCCAATACTCGCTTGAAACGTCTATACCTTGTAGAGGAGAGTAGTCGAGAATGAGAAAATTCGGATAAAAGCGGCGGACGGTTGGCGGCAGTGCATACGCCGATGGGTCGCTCACAGACGTTTTCCCTTCGCTGAAGCGCAGGAAAATGCGCACGGATTTGGCGCGTAAGCCATAAGTGGTCCGCAGTGAAAGGGCGGCAGGTTCCCCCCCGCCGAACGCAAGTTCCCAGATATGGTCATTCAGGTAATCAGGAATGGAGAGGCGTGAATCCGCTGCGAGAGTAAGATAGAGCGGGTCGCCGGGAGCGAGTGACCAATCACGCATAGGTTTATTGTATAGGCAGACTGTCAAGAGGTCAAAGGGTATAATTTGGTCTTTGAAACACTCCGATGGTTGAGTAGGGCGAGCGTTTTTCTCGCCTGTATCGAAACCATCGAATAACAAGTAAATAGGTACCGAGAAACAAACATGAAATTGGTGGTTTCGAACCATGGCGCTTCGCGCCATTACTCAACCACCGAGATTGGAATGATACGAGGAGACTTTCATGGGACGCTACTTTGAAGAATTCAGTGTCGGTCAGAAGATAGTTACCGAGAAGCGGACCATCACTGAAAACGACATCATGACATTTGCCGCATTGTCAGGTGATGACAATCGCATCCATACCGACCCGGAGTTCAGCAAGACGACACCTTTTGGCAAACAGATCGCGCACGGGATCCTGGGTCTGGCGATTGCTTCGGGCCTTGCCTGGCAGACGGGCATCCTGGATGGCGCAGTGATCGCGTTCCGTGAAATCAATGAGTGGAAGTTCGTTGCGCCTGTTTTTATTGGAGATGTCGTTCAGGCAGAGATGGAAGTTACCGAGACCAAAGCTCTGCCACGTATCAGCGGAGGCGCGGTCACAATTAATTTCAAAATGAAGAATCAGAAGGATGAGGTTTGCCAGCGCGGCATATGGAATGTGCTGGTGATGAGCAAGCCAAAATAAATCATGACTGACGAAGAAGAAAAAGAAGAAGATAACAAATATCATATACGCCGTTTATTGGATTCAGAGGCAGACACGCGTGCGGATACTCCCGTTGAACCAGAGCAGGCTCAATCTGCAGATCCAGCTGCTACAACACGGGCAGGTACGCCGCGCCGCACACCCACACCTCACATTGCATTAGATAAAGACAACATGCCCCTGCCGCGCCGCGTCGATGAACTTGACATGGACGCTACGCGCGTCTCACCTGTTGCCTATGAACCGCCGAGTCGCCCGAGGAATGCGCAAACGCGACTTGCGCCACCTATTCAACCGCCCGTTTCGGGCCGGACAAATCCTTCTGACTGGAGACGTGGATGGGGAGGCTGTCTCCTGCGCGGGTTGATTGCCGCATTGTTTGGTCTGGTTATCTTCGCCCTGATTGCCGGATCGGGCCTGCTCTACTCGTATTATTCGATTGCGCGTACATTGCCGAGCGTGGAGGATTTGCAGGCCCGTGCCTCCCAATTCGAGACCACGCGCATCCTGGATCGAAATGGGAATTTGCTTTACGAGATACTCGACCCAAGCGCGGGACGGCGCACCTATGTGACCCTCGACAAGATCTCGCCGGTTCTCGTCGCGGCGACGATTGCCACCGAAGACAAGGAATTTTACAACCACCCGGGCTTTGATCCATGGGCGATTTCCCGCGCTTTATGGGAAAACTATCGCACGGGAGGAGAGGGCGGAGGCGCATCCACGATTACCCAACAACTGGCGCGCGCCCTTTTGCTTTCGCCTGAAGAACGTGCACAACGGACTTATTCGCGTAAAGCGCGCGAGATCATCCTTGCAGCGGAAATTACGCGCCGTTATTCCAAGGATGAAATCCTTGAACTGTACCTGAATGAAATCTATTATGGCAACCTTGCTTACGGGATCGAAGCCGCGGCGGGGACCTATTTCGGTAAGACCGCCAACCAATTGACGCTGGCTGAAGCATCCTTCCTGGCAGGCCTTCCGCAATCCCCTTCCGTGTATGATATTTACAGCAACCGCGATGTAACCCTGGCGCGCCAGCAACAGGTACTTGTCTTGATGTTCGGGCTAAGCCAGGTGAATGGATGTATCGAAGTCAGCAACAGCGAGGTTCCCATCTGTGTGGATCAGGTCGCGGCGGCGAATGCGGCGAATGAATTGAAAACGCGCGTTTTCAATTCGCCTGATGTCAATACCCGCTATCCTCACTGGGTCAACTTCGTCCGTTCGCAACTGGAGGAGCAATACGACGCGCAGACCATCTATCGCTCCGGCTTCATTGTTTACACCACGCTCGATCCCACGCTTCAAGACGAAGCCCAGAGGCTGGTTACTGAACAAGTATCCTTACTCGCCGACAAGAACGCTCACAACGGCGCGCTGGTCGCCATCAAGCCTTCCACAGGAGAGATCCTTGCCATGGTGGGTTCACCAGATTTCAACAACGAAGCCATCTCAGGCCAGATCAACATGGCGGATAGTCCCACACGCCAGCCGGGTTCATCCATCAAGCCGGTCAATTATGTCGCCGCGTTCGAAAAGGGCTGGACAGCCTCCACATTGATCTGGGATGTGCCCAGCGAGTTCCCGCCCTCAGGCGATCCGAATGACCCGCGTGAGCCATATCGGCCTGTCAACTATGATGGAAATTTCCATGGGCCTGTTACCGTCCGCACTGCGCTCTCCAACTCGTTCAACATCCCTGCGGTCAAGACATTGGACTTCGTCGGCATTTATGATGATCCAAACACACCTCAGAAAGATGGCATGATCGCGATGGCTGAACGGCTGGGCATCACCAGTTTTACGAGACCAGATTACGGTTTATCCCTGACGCTCGGCGGAGGCGATGTCAGTCTATTGGAACTGACCTCCGCTTATTCCGTGTTCGCGAACGCTGGTAAAAAAGTCGCCCCCATCCCGATTTTGAAAATTGTTGATTTTCAAGGCAATGTCGTATATGAGTACCAGCCTCCTCAAGCTGAACAAGTCATCCGGCCTGAGCACGCGTTTCTTATGTCATCCATTCTTTCCGATAACGAAGCGCGTTCATGGATGTTTGGCCGAAACTCGCTCTTGAACCTTCCGTTTCAGGTGGCGGCGAAGACCGGCACCACCAACGACTTCCGCGATAACTGGACGTTGGGTTACACCCCAGACCTGGCAACCGGCGTCTGGGTGGGCAATGCAGATTACACGCCCATGGTCAACACAACGGGTCTGTCCGGCGCGGCGCCCATCTGGTCGGCGTTCATGCAATATGCTGTGCCGGTCGTCAGCGGAGGAGCGCCAACCGCATTTGCAATGCCAGGCGGCATTACTGAAAAAGTCATCTGTTCAATTTCAGGTACGGAACCTTCGCAATGGTGCAGGGGCGGCCAGCGCACCGAATTTTTCGCGGCCGACCAGCCTCCTCTGCCGCCTTCGCAGGACTTGTTGCGCCAGATCAGCATGGATACATGGACAGGCTTGATCGCCGGGGACGCATGCAAGGACTTCGTCAAAAACGATTTGGTCATGAACGTCAGTGATAAATGGGGACGCAACTGGTTGAGATCCGGCGCGGGGCGTGACTGGCTTGACTCGCATGGTCTGCCGCGCAATCCATTCTTCGCGCCTGACCGCGAATGTAGCGCCTCCGACCCGCATCCTGTTTTGCAGTTCACCAATCTGAATGACGGCACTGTCGTCACCGAGACCTCGCTTCCCATCACAGGCATTATTGATGTGACGAACGGCGGCTTCACCGGGTGGCGGCTCGAATATGGCATCGGCCAGGATCCATCCCAGTGGACTCCTCTCATGGAAGCAAATCAACGGTTTACTAATCCCGGTTTGATCTATACCTGGGATCTAAGTAACATTCAGGAGAGCAATATTACCTTGCGACTTTATCTCTTCAGCGGCGAAGAATACTATGCGGAACGCCGCGTCTCGATAACCCTCAACCTGCCCACTCCGACTCCACAGCCAACCCTCTCCCCGACTCCGTTCCCCGAAACCGCGGTGCCGACGGATACATCCATTCCCGCCATCCCGACAGAAACACCGACTCCCTTCCCAACCGATACGCCAGCAGAGACCCCAACGCCGTAGTCGTTGAGGATTAAGAATGAACGGTCAGACTCGCGCCTCCATCAAACCCGGCATGACCGTGCTCATCGTCTTGAAACAGGACCAACGCACGGGCAAACTGACCAAAGGCGTTGTAAAAGACATTCTCACCAAATCTCCGAAACACCCGCATGGGATCAAAGTCCGTTTGCAGAGCGGGGCGGTGGGACGCGTGAAGGAAATTGCTGAATAGCATTTAGTCTTCAAAATCAGTTTTAGGAGAGAACCGTGTCCAATCCATCATCTCGGCCTGTTCGCTATGTCGTTTTTCACAGACCAGGTCCCAAATGGGAACACAGGGTTGACTTCAGGGAGCAGGATGGCGTAGCTGAACACATCCAGCATTATTTGAAACTCCACAAGCAGCGAAAACTCGAGCTTGGCGGCCCGTTCCTGCTCCAGGACGCGGGTGGCATGATGGTTGCCACGAAAGACGCATCACAGGATGAGCTTGAGACTTTTGCCTCTTCTGACCCTGCCATACGATCAGGCTTGCTTGTCTATGAAGTCCGCCCATGGCTGACAGCCATGGAGCATCATTAGAGGAGTATCCATGATCCGACAACTTGCACACCTTAACTTTGTAACGAATGACCTTTCCAAAATCATTGATTTCTATGTCAATAAGCTCGGCATGAAGGTCAAATTCACGTTGAACAATAAAGCAGGCAAACCTTTTGGATATTACTTTGAATGTGGGAATTCCAGCTTCCTCGAGTTTTTCGATCAGGCTATGGCGGCCGAAGTCTGGGGCGGCAAAGTGGAGGAATTGACCATAGGTACGCGTTACAAACATTTCTGTCTCGAGGTCACAGGCCTGGATGAATTTCGCAAAGAATTGAAAAGCAAAGGGGTTGATGTCTCCGAAATTTCAATGGGAATGGACAACTCACGCCAGGCCTGGATTGCCGACCCGGATGGCAACCAGATCGAGTTGATGGAATACGGGCCATCCAGTTTGCAGCTTACAGGGTAAGAAGCATCCATGTACAGGCCAAAACCTCAATCCGAGTTCCGCTACTAAAATCCAGACTGAGGACAAAGCCTCTTTGCTTTTCCGGCCACCCGGTCGTCATCGGATTAACTCTGCGATGCGGTTTCCATCAGGCGTATAATCCAAACGAAGAATATTGAGAAAGGATTACCGTTATGATGAATAATCGCCAGCTTGCCGATACGTTCACCCTGATCGCCAATTTATCTGAGATCAAGGGGGAGGTCATTTATGTCACCCTGGCTTATCGCAAAGCCTCTGAAAGTTTAATGACTCTCGGGCGCGAAGCCAGCGAATATTGGAAGGAAGGGAAACTAAAAGAAATCCCTGGTGTGGGCAAAGCCATCGCGGAAAAGATAGATGAATTGCTCACCACAGGCAAACTGGAATTCCTTGAGAAGTTAAAGAAAGAAATCCCACCCAGCCTGGCAGACTGGTTGCAAGTGCCAGGCCTCGGACCCAAAAAGATTGCTCTGATCTGGAAGACGCTGGGAATCACGACTCTCGCGGAACTTGAAACTGCCGCAAAAGACGAAAAGTTGCGCGGCCTGCCTGGCATGGGCGCGAAATCAGAGTCAGCCATTCTGGAAGGCATCGCGTCGCTGGCGCGCAGGTCGGGCAGGATTCCGCTGGGACGCGCCTATCCGCTTGCACAGGAAATTATCGGGACTCTCAAAAAGGTGAAGGGAGTCGTCGATGCGCAACCAGCTGGAAGTCTGAGAAGGATGCGTTCAACAGTCGGCGATCTGGATATTCTCGTTGCGGCAAAAGATTCATCCGCAGTGATGGATGCATTTGTCAAATTGCCTGGCGTGAGTCGCGTGCTGGGTAAAGGGGAAACGAAATCCAGCATCGAATTTACAGACGGCGTGCGCGCGCAGGTATGGGTGCATCCACCTGAGAAGTTTGGGACTGCATTGCAATATGCAACGGGCTCGAAAGATCACAACGTGCAGTTGCGGCAGATCGCGCTCGATAAAGGCCTGTCTTTATCAGAACATTCATTTGCGAAGACAAGAAGTAATGGCGAAATATTTTGTGCGACCGAAGAGGAAGTTTATGAAACGTTGGGCTTGCCATGGATCCCGCCTGAATTGCGCGAAGATCGCGGTGAAGTTCAAGCCGCGAAGGCAAATAAACTTCCAAAATTGATCGAGTTAAAAGATATAAAGGCTGATTTGCAAACACATTCCACATGGAGTGATGGCAAGTTATCCATGCTGGAGATGGCGCGCGCCGCGGCGAAGCGCGGCATGAAGGTGATTGCGTTCACCGATCACTCGGTGAGCCTTGGCGTCACTGGCGGCCTCAGCATGGACGATCACAAGAAGCAAGCCGCGGAGATCAAGAAGATCCAAAAGCAACTTGGCGGTAGCATCCTGGTTTTACACGCCAGCGAAGTGGAGATCAAAGCCGATGGTACGCTGGATTATCCCGATGCATTTCTGGCCACGCTCGATCTGGTGGTGGCATCGCTGCATACCAGTCTGCGACAGCCGCGCGAAAAGGTCACGCAACGAGTCATCAATGCCATCCACAACCCGCATGTGGACATCATCGGTCACCCGACGGGCCGTTTGATCCCGGATCGTGAAGGTGCGGATTTGGATATGAACGCGGTGCTCAATGCCGCGGCGGAATCCGGTGTGGTGCTGGAGATCAACGCGCATCCCGCCCGCCTCGACCTGGACGATGTGTTTGCCCGCCGCGCAAAAGAGTTGGGCATCCCTATCAGCATCAACACCGACGCACACTCTGAAGCGGACCTCGATATGTTGTTCTATGGAGTTGCTACCGCAAGACGCGCCTGGCTGGAGTCAAAGGACGTGATCAACACCTGGCCCACGAAAAAATTGCTGGACTGGTTGAAAAAAAGAGGAAAATAATGTTAAACCCATTCGGCTCTCAACAAGTTCCTGGATCCTATGTCAATCTGCAAAAACGGATGCTTCAGCGCGTCAAATCAGCGAAGATCGATGATCAGATCTTTGAAGTGGTGAAACAGGCTTATGAGGTTGCATTGAACGAAGAAGGCATTGTATTAAGCCGTCCTGAAAGAAAACGGCTTCTCTCTCAGATTTTGAAGCTGGTGTTGGATGACATGACGAAGAAACTCGATGATCGCTCCAGCTCTGCCTGATGCCTGCCGTTGGATTGGCGGAGGAAGCAAGGAAGATAATATGAACAGCAATCCTCCACACAGAACTAAACGTATCGCATTTATACTCAGTGGCGCGACAGACGCTGTGATTGGCACGGTTATTTTGCTGATTGGTTTTGGGCTTCTACCCATCGATATCGCTGATTATGGTCTTCCACGCTGACTGGTGATTTTGGTAGGAGCATCTATGTTCATCATGGGTGCCTGGATGGCCGCTTACAATTATTCAAGGTTAGATGAGTAATGACAATCTGTCATCCTCGACAAAGGATCATGAATACAGAAGCGCAAATCAAAAAAGAACAGCTTCTTGCCAAATTGAAGGAGATCCGTGCCAGTATTTTGGCAGAGGCTTCTGCCTTATCTGCCGAAAAACAAAACAAGGTTTTTCTCGGCATCTGGTCAATCAAAGATTTGCTGGCACATTTGGCTGGCTGGGACTACACAAATATGGAAGCAGCAAGTTATGTACTGGCAGGCAAACTGCCACCCTTCTACGCTCATCACGACCGCGACTGGGCGAAATACAATGCCATGCTGGTCGCTAAATACAAACGCGATAATATCGAAGAGCTGATTGGGCTGGTGAAGGATTCACAGCGAGAGTTGCTCGAATATATACAAACTGTCCCACTGAGTGCCTTCAATAAAGATTTCGGCGTCCGCTTCCGCGGTTATAAAGTAACCATTCAAAAATTGCTCGAGGCGGAGATCAAAGACGAGCAAGTCCATTGCCAACAAATCCTTGACTTTTTCACGGATGCAAAATGACCGTCATCAAGTCTCTCTTCTTCCTCATCCTTGTGCCCGGGTTATTGCTCGCCTATTTTCCATATTCAATTGCCGCAACAGATACTGAATTATTCGAGCCAAGCATTCTCAGCAATCTCGCGTTTCCATTATGGCTGATGGGCGCGGCGATGATGCTCTGGTGCTTCTGGAATTTCACGTTCAACGGCAAAGGCACTCCCGCGCCTATTGACCCGCCGAAGGAATTGGTCGTGACGGGCTTCTATCGCTACGTCCGCAACCCGATGTATGTTGCGGGGATCATCGCTTTGACAGGCTGGATACTCTGGTCGCCATCGTTAGCGTTGATTGTTGCACCGTTCTTATTCTTTATCGCGGCGCATTTATTTGTGGTTTCTTACGAGGAACCCACGTTGAAGAAAAAGTTTGGCGCGGCGTATGAGGATTATCTCAACAGAGTCCCGCGTTGGATTCCGCACTTCGATTAATCGTGGAGACGGTTTGATTCGCACAAAGCTGGAGAGTCAGGTCATTCTCCTCAACCAGAGTTTTCGTCCATCCAAGGAGGTCTGACGCGATGTCCCGCTGTTGAGATATTATTCTCCTCAACTTCCTCACTCTCCTCCCATGCCTCACCGCGATAGATCGAAAGGAGCTGGTTCAATTCTCCTGCATGATATATATGGTGAGTGGCAATCAGGAGCACGATTTCATGTAGTGGAGCCTTTTGTCCCCAGTGCAATGGCCGCAGTTCATCCAACTGGTTGTCATCCAACCTGCTCAAATTTGCAGCCCATTTCCTGTGAGCTTCGTCGAACCAAAAGATCAAATCACTTAAATATTGCTCTGATTTGATGATCGTATCGCGCAGTCCATGCGGCCAATCAGTCTGAGCCCAATGCTTCGGTTGGGCATCGAAAGCGTAAGAACAATACACGTGGCTCCAGCCAGCGGCATGTTTCAACGTCCCAAGTACGGACCGGTATCCGCCGCCGGGTACAAACAGGGCCTCTTCCAGGGACAGTCCGCGGAGATTGTCTTTGAACATCTGATAGGCATGGTCAAGCAACTGGATTGTCAATTCCAATTTTGAACTCATCGCGCATCTCCTTGCAGATAAAGACCGAGCGATCAAAAACAAATGGTCTCATGGAAAGTATATAACAAACCATGTTGCAAAGATTAAAAACCCGCGCCCGCGCGCTGAAGACCGAAGCCTACGCCATCTACCTCGCGGCGCGCGACCCGCGCACGCCGTGGTATGTAAAGGCACTGATCTTTTTCGTGGTGGCGCACACCTTCAGCCCGATTGACCTGATCCCCGATTTCATTCCCATTTTGGGTTATCTGGATGACCTGATCATCACGCCGGGCGGCATCTGGCTGGCGGTCCGGCTGATCCCGCCGGAGGTGATGGAGGAAGCCCGCTCAACGGCGACAACTCGAGCTTGGTCTGAGCGTAGTCGAAGACTGGATAGAAGCGTGGGCATCGTCGGCGCGGCGATAATCATCTTGATGTGGATTGTCATCCTGATCGGTGTCGTTTATCTTTTTTTATCCCTCCAATAATGACTATAATAGAAGAAAAGGAGATTCCCATGATTGGAAAAGCAATGCAAGATGCCTTGAACGAACAGATCAACAAAGAGTTGTTCTCTGCGTATCTGTACCTTTCGATGGCAGCGTACTTTGAGGGGAAAAACCTGCCGGGGTTCGCGCACTGGATGCGTCTTCAGGCAGATGAGGAACGCGAACATGCCATGAAGTTCTATGATTTCATCCTCGAGCGTGGGGGACAGGTTCTGCTCAAGGCGATTGACGCGCCCACAGCAGAATGGAAATCGAATCTCGAAGCGGCTGAGCAAGTTGTCGCGCATGAGGCCAAGGTCAGCGAGTCCATCCACGCGCTGTATGAACTCGCACTCAGGGAAAAGGATTATCCCGCACAGGCGATGTTGCAATGGTTCATCACCGAACAGGTAGAGGAAGAGAAGAGCGCGGCGGAGATCGTCGCCAATCTCAAGCTGATCGAAGAGCGCAACACAGCAGTGCTGATGCTTGATCATCGTCTTGCGAAACGGAACAGCGGGTGATTTCCATTTCGGACCCTAAAGTCAATACTGTTTAGATAAGGGGCACAACGGCGTCAGCGAAGGATTGGGCAGGTTGAGGCCAATTACGATGTTGTGCTCCTTTCAAATTGAACTTTGACATCTTACGTTTGAGGATGCGTGGATTGCGGCGGTTGTTGCGTTTTGGCAATTGTTCTCGGCCGATGTCTTGTAATAGGCGCTACAGGTGTAAAACGTACATTCGCTGGAACTCGCCCGAGGCAATGGGCACGCGGTTGGTGCCAACGGGCGACACACTTCTCGAAACAAGGCTACCCCTGGCCTCACCCCTAATTGCTGACGCCGTTGACAAATCGCACAGGCTCCCGCAGATTCAAAATCGTCAACGGGTCGCAGGCAACGTGCCCCAGCAACCCACTTGTCCATTACATCGTCCATCGCTTCTTGCGTAAGGAGATCCATCGCTATGCAAAGTACTACCCTCAACACCCTCGTCAACTTGCGTCTGCGTAACTCGCTGACACTCAAACTGCTCAGAACCTTTTCAATCCGTGCCCGGCTGATCACCCCCATCACGACCTCCAACGTGATTTCGTGTGTCCAATGGACAGTCGAGTCAATTTGTCGTAAACTCCGTTCCATGAGATGGCACCTTCCTCATTTGGCTTCGCAACCCGAGGATGCCGTAAATGGCGCAGGGAATCATCTCTTCTTCGCTTATCTAATCAGTATTGCGGCTAAAGTAGCGCCGAAGGGCGCTGTCTTATTTCGGCATGGAAAGACCGCCGTAAATACATGAATCCACGCATTGCAAATGTGGTATATTTTGGCAAGGAGAGATAGATATATGAATGAGCGCATATTGATCATTGAAGACGACCAGCAAATCCTGAAATTGCTTCAGCGCGGCCTTGCCTATGAAGGCTATACAGTAGATACCGCCACCGACGGACGCATGGGTCTTATCCTTGCGCGTGACCACACTCCCGACCTGGTGATCCTTGATTGGATGCTGCCAGGCATGGATGGACTGGAGGTTTGTCACCGTCTGCGCACAGGCGGCTCGATCCCTATCTTGATGCTGACGGCGAAAGATACAGTCCAAGATCGCATTCAGGGCCTGGATGCAGGTGCCGATGATTACATGATCAAGCCGTTCAACCTGGATGAACTGCTTGCGCGCGTACGCGCTTTATTGCGTCGGACACAACCCGAGCGCGTGCCTGTTTTGAAATTCGCCGACCTGACGCTGGATACAGGCTCAAGGCAAGCCTCACGCGGAAACCGTTCCATATCATTGACGGCGAAAGAATATGAACTGCTCGAATTGTTCCTGCGTCATCCAAAGCAGGTGTTGACCCGCGAAGTGATCTTTGACCGCGTCTGGGGTTATGACTTTGGCGGCGAGAGCAATGTCCTAGAAGTCTATATCCGTTATCTCAGGCAAAAACTGGAAGGTGAAGGAGAGCAGCGGCTCATTCATACCGTGCGTGGGGTTGGGTACGTATTGCGTGAAAATCCATAAATAAAACCATCGTCCTTGCGAACCTCCAATGGGTATGGAGCAATCTCCTCGTTAGCCAGGAGACTGCTTCCCGAAGGCTCGCTGTAACATATTGCTTATGTCTCTTCGCCTCCGCCTGACCCTCTTGTACTCAACGCTCACCGGGGGCATTTTGCTTGTGTTTGCCGCGGCCGTCATCATGGTCTTCAATGCATTGCTTGTCAATCAAATTGACAATACGCTGGAAAGTGCTGCGAATGTGATTGTTAACAAAATCGACGTCAATCCACTTGGCCAGGTGAACCTTGATTTGTCTTCGATCGATATCAGTTCAGATGTCTACGTGCAGGTCTGGGGGCTGGATAATGAATTGCAGTCAAGTTTGCGGACGCTGGAAGATTTTGTTGACAAACCGTTTGACCCCAATGCCTTGCGGACCGAAGCTCCCATCTACCGCGATGTGAGGTCCGGAAATCATCACCTCCGTGTAGTCACGATTCCGCTTATGGATGGTGAACACAAAATCGCCGTCCTGCAGGTTGCCGTACGGCTCGATGTGATAGACCAGGCGCGCATGGGTTTAACGAATATTCTCGCAATCATCTGGCTGGTGTCAGTCCTGTTTACAGGCAATGCGGCCTGGCTGACATTGGGTCAAACGCTGAAACCCCTTGAAGCCATTACGAGAACGGCAGAACAGATCAACCGCGCAGACGATCTCTCGCGCCGTCTACCCTATCATGGGCCTGAGGATGATGAAATCGGGAGTCTGGTTCGGACTTTCAATCAGACACTGGAGAGGCTCGAAGCGCTCTTTACATCGCAGCAACGTCTCCTGGCCGATGTCAGCCACGAATTGCGCACCCCTCTTACGGTGATCAAGGGGAATGTGGATTTGATGCGTCGTATGAAAAGCCTCGATGAGGAATCGCTCATGAGCATTGATCAGGAAGCGGGGCGTCTGACTCGTCTGGTTGGCGGGTTGCTGTTGCTGGCACAGGCGGAGTCAGGAAAGCTGGCGCTGAGCATGAAACAGGTTGAGCTGGATTTGCTCGTCACAGAAGTTTTTCAGGAAATGAGCATCCTTGCAGGCAGCCGGGTTCGAGTGCATCTAAACGAAATCGATCAGGTGTACGTGACTGGAGACCGGGACAGACTCAAGCAGGTATTTATCAACCTTGTCGCAAATGCCATCCAGTACACACCCCAGGGCGGGGAGGTTTTTCTGAGCCTTGAAAGGATCGGAGAGCAGGCACGCATCATCTGCCGGGACACCGGGCCTGGCATCCCGGCCGAAGACCTGCCCCACATCTTCGAGCGGTTCTATCGCGCCGAGAAGTCACGGACGCGCGGAAGGACCACAGGCTTTGGCCTGGGTCTTTCGATTGCAAATTGGATTGTGGAACGACATGGGGGAAGAATTGAAGTGGATTCAAAAGAAGGTAGGGGGACGACGTTCGCGATCTGGCTGCCCTTGTTGACAAAGAGCAATTAGTCCTCAGGGCAATCCAAGCCTTTTATGGGCCTGGTTGCAAAGCCCGGCCCCGTATTTTCCATACCATTCTTCCAGCATGGGGCTGGACGCAGCGCCTGCGCGCGCATCTTCATAGATCGGGGCGCCGTAATAAACATAGCGCTTCGTTTCTGCGGGCCAGTTCCGTTCGCTGCGTGAGATGACACCGATGCCGCCGTTATAACCGGCCAGCGCAAGGCGGGCATTCCCGTTCCCGGTTGCAAGGGAACGCGACAGATAATTCAAGCCGCGTAATGCATTCGTGTCGGGGTTATACGGATTTTCACCGAGATGAAAATGAAAAGGCATGACCTGAAACAATCCCATCGCGCCCGAGCGTGAAAGCGCGCGCGGATCTCCACAGGATTCGATCTGCATGACAACGGCAGCCAGGTCTGGGTCCACGGATGCTGCGGCTGCCCACCGCAGGATATCATTCGCCCAATGTTGGACCTCCTTTGTAAAGATGGGAGAGAGGCCGTTCGATGACGTCGAGCTGTTGTCTATTGGGAATACCGCTGCGAGGGCAGTTAATGCCGGAGAACGTATTGAAAGCGCCGATGGCTGGGTGGGTGATGTTGTGCCCTCGATGGAAAGAGCTGCAGGCTGAATGAACGGTGTTGGGCTGTCTGCCGGGAGCGCCGCAGTTGGGATCGGTGTATTAAGGGCAAGCAAGGTTAAGAAACCTGCAATCACAAGGACTGCAAGCGGTGGAATTAGATAACCAGACAAACAGCCGCTGCCATTTTCGTTGGCCGCGGCTGTTTGCCATTCGTCATGGGTTTGCGGGCGAGCGCGGGACATAATGGGTTCCTCATGTTTAGTTCAGGGACCCGAGCTCGAAATGAGTTCGGTTTGAAATGTATTGTCGAGAACAACTCGACAAATTGATTTTACAGGTCGTAAGATCAAGTTCGATCAATAGTAGGGCGATCGTTGCTCTGTCCGTAAAGGTTGTGATAGGTCGGCTCCTGGCGCGCGAAGGATGTCTGCTGCGGAGTCTTGGGGGCCGGTCGGAACGTGTTGTTTTGCGCCGTCGGCTGATTCAGACTCGAGGCCGAACGCACGATGGGTGGACTGGCAGGACGGTACGTTTGTCCCTGCACGGGCCGCGGATTGTTATATCCGCGTCGCACATCGGTGGTGAACAGGCGGTCGCCTGCAAGTGAGAATGTGCCGATGATCAACACACGAATGAGCAGGATCATCACAGCCACGAAGATCGGAACGACTTTTGTCAGGGTCTCATTGCTGAGTATCGCGCCAGCAGACTGGCTGGGATGGTTAACAATGGCGACCGACACACCCCACCACGTGAGGGCTGCGTTCATGGCTGCGGCAAGGAACCAGGCGCCGAACAGATAATAAACTTCGGTAGGTTCATCACGTCCCTGTTCGGGTGTGAAGATGCGGGCAATGCCTGCAAAGTCAATACCACAAAATGCCACTGCGAGGATGGATGCCCAGCGCATGCCTGCAAACGTCAGGTCACCGAGGACGTCTCTCAGCGCGAATTGCGTGGTACTGAAGTTGAAAATCTCAAATGCGAGCAATGCACCGATGATCATCATGCCCCAGGCCGCGCCGCGACTGAAACGGCGCCCCCCAATAACACCGCGGAACAAACTACCAATTCCATTTGTACGGTATGTAGACATCTCGACCTCCTTTGTCGAATGGGTGGACAACTGAGGTCGATTATAGAACAAGTGTTCTATAATTGTCAAGGTTTGGAGCAGGCTGTTCTATTTGCCGAAATATTCATTCATCGGCTTGAAATAGAAATCCTCCCAACCCTGCCGGTAGGACTGGACCTGATCTTCAGGCAGGTCACTGTGGGTGAGCGTGACCTTCGTTCCCGCAGCGACTTCTTCGAACAGGATCTCAAGGTGAGAATCAGGCGCCTCGTCAGGGAATTCAGACGTCCGCCAGGCTTGAACGATGCGTCGATCCGGTTCGAGTTCGAGAGTCGAGCCAAAGATGTATCCATCCCATGCAGTGAACTTCCCTCCCACTTTGCCGTCCACATTCGCGGGACTGCCCGTCATCGCCGTGTAACCTTCACTGTTCATCCATGCACTGTAAATTTCCGACGCTGTTGCAGGAATGACTGCTGACATCGTAAATCCGTTTTTCATCTTATGCCCATTTCTTTTTTTCTCTGTTGCGCCATGCGCCCGCGATCTGTGCAGCCAGGCGCGCGTTATTCAATAACAACGACAGATTTGCGCGGACGGACTTCCCTTTGGTTAGTTCGTTGATACGCTGGAGCAGGAACGGAGTTAATTCCTTGCCATGGATTTTTTTCTCCTGTGCCTCTTTGGATGCTTTCTCGATGACCGGTTCCATCTCAGACTTTGAAATTGCATCCCCTACTGGCACCGGATTCGCCACGAGGACCGCGCTCTGTAGCCCCGCTTCCCAATGCGCTTTTGCAAAATCGACAATGTCCCTCGGATTGTCAAGATTTATGCTTACATCCAGTCCGCTTTCGCGCGAGTAGAAGGCCGGGAATTCTTTCGTGTTAAAGCCGACAACCGGTACGCCCATCGTTTCCAGATATTCAAGCGTGGCCGGCAGATCGAGGATCGCCTTCGCCCCCGCACATACCACGATCATCGGAATTGTCCCCAACGCCTGTAAATCTGCTGAGATATCAAATTGTGATTCACGATG
>Ga0209321_10000873_pt1 | contig 20234 bp, 16 predicted proteins | sample Rifsed16ft4_FD_184012 | JGI IMG/M metagenome (GOLD analysis project Ga0209321, IMG submission 184012) | Soil microbial communities from Rifle, Colorado, USA - sediment 16ft 4 - CSP-I_5_4 (version 2) | ecosystem: Environmental > Terrestrial > Deep subsurface > Rock core/Sediment | place: Rifle...
GCTTCGTTGCCCGCCCTCACCGTACCGCGGCGGGTACGCCTCGGCCGGGCGCCTCGCCGGACGGGGCGCATCGACCCCCTCGGTGCACGGCCTCTTCAGGAACGGACCTCTGGATGCCGGGGGGCTCCGTTATCAAACGGTCGCAATCTTCGCCCGCTCGCTGCCGTTCCGCTCGCCGCAAACCTAACCTCGCTCCACAGGCCGCTTCGTGGGACCCCCCGCATCGCCTCGGGTCCCCGGTTGCGTTGCCGCGGTCTGCGGCGGAGCCTGTCCCTGGTGCCCTCGCAACAAGACGCAACCGGGGTTGCGCTGACTCAGAGGGGGGCCGCTCGCTTCGTCGCAAACGCCCCGGCTTGCGAGGCCCTGATCCGCTCCGCTGCCTTGGAGGGGGTCTTCGCTTCGTCGCTCGACGTGCGATACTCCCGCACGTCTGCGCTCGCCCTTCCTCCCCGAAAAGCTCCGCTCACACCCCCTCCTGCGGCTGCTGCGCGCTGTCGACCTCGCCAACGGGGGGGCAGGGGCCGGCTCCCCTCCTTGAGGAGGGACTTACGCGATGGGGACCCGGAGGGGGCCATGGGGGAGGGGGGCCCTTACCCGTCGATGGTTCCTCCGGTAGAATCGAGGGGAGATGGATACCCTTTACGCACTCCCCCTGTTCGTGGAAGTGGCGGTGCCCCTTCCGATCGACCATCCTTTCACCTATCGCGTTCCGTTGGGACAGCAGGCGCGCGCGCAGGTCGGCGTCCGCGTTCTGGTTCCGTTCGGGCGCCGAAAGGTCACCGGGCTGATTACCGCGCTTGCGGACGGTTCTTCCCTGGGAGAACGGGAGGCCCGGGAGGTCCTCGCGTTTCTGGACGACGAGCCGTACGTCTCCCCCGCACACCTCGCATTTCTTTCCGCCGCAGCCCGTGAGTGCCTGGCCCCCCTGGGCGAGATGCTGCGGGCGGCGCTCCCCGGGGGTCTCCCGCGTCGGGAGGCACCGGCGTCCCCGAGAACCGAGATGGTATACCGCGCGGCGGACAGCTCCCCCGATGCATCGTTGACGCCCAAGCAGCGCAAGGTCTACGCGGCCGTTCTCGGGGCGGGGGAGATCTCCTCGCCGGACCTGTCGGCGCTCGTCCCCGGAGGGTCGGAGGTCGCCCGAAGGCTCGCCGCGAAGGGGATCCTTGCCGGTTCGGTGCGGGAGAAGTCCCAACCGCTTTCCGCCCCTCGTCTGTTCGACGCCACCGGGGTGCTCGTCCCCACTTCCCACCAGGAGGCGGCCCTTGCGAGGACCGGCGTAGCCATCGCGTCCGGCGGGTTCGCCGCCTTCGTTCTCCACGGGATCACCGGGTCGGGGAAGACCGAGGTGTACCTGAGGGCGATCGAGCAGGCCCGGCTCACCGGGAGACAGACGGTGTACCTGGTACCCGAGATCGCGCTCACCCCGCAGCTGTTGGGCCGTGTCCTGACGCGTTTCGGGGAGGGGGCGGCGGTCCTCCACAGCGGACTCACGCGGGCCGAACGTGCCTTCCAGTGGCGAAGGATCCGGGCGGGCGAGGTCTTCCTATGCATCGGGGCGCGCTCCGCCGTGTTCTCGCCCTTTTCGTCCCCGGGGCTGTTCATCGTCGACGAGGAGCACGATTCGGCCTACAAGCAGGAGGAGGGGGTCCGCTACCAGGCGCGGGACCTTGCCGTAATGCGCGCGAAGATGGAGGGGGCGGTCGTTCTCCTGGGCTCCGCCACCCCCTCCGCGGAGTCGATCCACCTCGTCCGGTCGGGGGAAGCGACGCTATTGTCTCTCCCGGAGAGGATCGGTACGCGGCATCTTCCCTCGATCTCTGTCGTGGACCTGAAGGGCCAGGCGGCGCGCAGGGGCGCGGACCGGTACTTCTCGCCCGAGCTGGAGGACGCGGTCGAGGAGACGCTCTCCCGGGGGGAGAAGGCGATGCTGTTTCTCAACCGGCGCGGCTATGCGCCGGCCCTGACCTGCCTGGACTGCGGGACGACCGTCCAGTGCCGGAACTGTCAGGTGTCGCTCACCTACCACAAGCAGGACGGGGCCCTTCTGTGCCATTACTGCAGCGCGAAGGAGGTTCCTCCCGAGCGATGCGGTGTCTGCGGAGGGCACAAGGTGGCGCAGGTCGGGATCGGCACGGAGCGGCTGGTCGCGTGGGCCGCCAAGAGGTGGAAGGAGGCCCGGGTTGCGCGGCTCGACTCGGACCTCGGCCGGAAGAAGGGTTTCTACGGGGAGGTCCTCTCCCGGATGCAGCGGGGGGAGGTGGACATCCTCGTAGGCACGCAGATCATCGCCAAGGGGCACGACTTCCCCGAGGTGACATTCGTGGGCGTGCTCCTCGCCGACCAGTCGCTCTCCTTCCCGGATTTCCGGTCGGCGGAGCGGACGTTCCAGATCCTGACCCAGGTGTCGGGGCGAGCGGGGCGGGGGGACAGGCCCGGGACGGTCATCATCCAGACCCTGTCGCCGGAGCACGTCTGCATCCGGAAGGCGGCCGAGCACGACTTCCACGGGTTCATGGAAGCGGAACTGGCGGAACGGGAGTCGCTTGGCTACCCGCCGTTCGGCCGCATGCTCCTGTTGCGTTTCTGGGGGCCGAAACTCGAGCGCATCCGGGAGGTCGCCGAGAGCGTGGCGGAGGCGCTTTCCCGGCCGCTTTCCGAGGCGGGGATCCGGTTGCTGGGTCCAGCGCCGTCTCCCATCGCGCGGGTCAAGAGGAAATACCGCTACCAGATCCTGCTGAAGATCCCCCCGCGGTTCTCTGTCGGCGCGTTCTTCCCGGAAATTTTTCGCCCCCTGCGCGATATTGTGAAGAAGGCCGGCGTCCGGATGGAGGCCGATGTCGACCCCTACAACCTCATGGTGTGAAAAGTTCAGGGACGTTCTTAAAACTTTTCATCCCCGCGACCCATAAGCGCGCCGGGAGCGGCTTTGGCTCCGGGAATCCCGGCTCGCGATCCGCCGGGGGCCTCCCCGGCCGGACACAAAGGGGGCCCCTCCTGCGGCTGCTCCGCGCCAGAGCGCCCTCACAACGGGGCGCACCACCGAGGCGCCCGCCGCAGGGATTCCGCTCGCTCCGCAAATGCTTTGGATTGCGGGGCCTTAACCCGCTTCGCTGCCTTGGAGGGGGTCTTCGCTTCGTCGCTCGACGTGCGATGAACCCGCACGTCTGCGCTCCGGCCTCCAGGGGTCCATTCCCGGAAGATCCCGGCATTCGAGGGCCGCTGCATCCGCTCCGGCTTCGTTGCCCCCCTCACCGTACCGCAGTGGGTACGCTTTGGTCGAGCGCCTCGCCGGAAGCGGCGCATCGACCCTCTCGGTGCACGGCCTCTTCGGCAACGGACCCCTGGAGGCCGGCCTCACTTCGCCCCCCATCCTGCGGCTGTTGCGCTCTATACCGGGGGACCCGGGGCGACGCGGGGGGTTCCGCGAAGCGGCCTGTGGAGCGAGGAAGAAATCGCGTCGAGCGGAACCGGCAGCGAGCGGGCGCAGGTCGCGAGCGTAGCGGAAGCCCCCCGCGAGCCAGGGTCCCCGAGTTTCTCCTAGTGCAGAGAGCGCAGGAGTCCGTCGATGGCACGTGATTTGCGCCGCGTCCGGTCAAATACTCCATCAAGGAGGTTAGGCCATGCGGGTGCATTACATTCTGAATCACGGCGCTGCGCCGGAATCGAAGCTGGCGGACGTGGAAATCCACTTCGAGGAAGGGATCCTTTCCGGACTCAAACTGGTAGGATGTTCGGTCTGGCGGTCGAAAAAGGGGGAAGGCCCGGCGGTCCTCGTCCCCTCGAGGTCCTACGCCACCGCCGGCGGGATCCGGTATTACGAGCTTCTGCGCTCTTCGGAAGAGGGGGGAACGGCCGAGGATGCGCGCGGCAAGATCGCCGTCAGGAACTTCCGGCAGTACATCCGTGACGAATATCTGAAGATCGCGAATCTTCCGCAGGGGGAGGAAACGAGGAAGGGAAAAACGTCCGCCGGGAGGTGACGGCCCGTGAAGGGATGCGCGGGGGGAAGCGTCGGCAGCGAGGAAGGCCGTTCTTCCCTCCCCTCCCCGAAGGGATGCTCGATCCCCGGCGGCCTGCGGGCGGAGACGGGGGCCGGTTCAGAAGGGCCTGGGGCCCGGGCGCTCGACGGCGATGCGGAGCGCCTCCTCCGGTGAGGAGGAATACGCTTTCCTCGCCAGGCGCAACAGGCCGATCATGTTGCCGCCCCTCTCCTTCGCGCGGCGCTCCACCACCGAACCGATGGGAACTTTCGTCTTCCTGACGTAATCCACCTGATAAACGGTTACGTTTCTCATGAATGACCCCACCGTACCGTTATGTAACTAAAAGTAAAACAAAATTCTGAAATAATCAATAGAAAAAACAGGTGTAATTTTTCCCTGGGCCGCCCTACAATCGTTCCTTGCGCTTTTCTTCGAAAGTTCCGGATCGAGGAGTGACCGATGAAGACCAGGGACATCCATTTCCTCATCATGGTGGTCGTTGTCGTCGGATTTCTCGTCATCCTCTCCGTGACGGGGCGTCAACGGTACCTGACCCGGACGCCGCCCCACCTTTCGGCCGCCTCCGACATGGAGTGCTTCTCCTGCCACGACGAAGGGAAACAGTTCCCGATGACCAAGGAGCACCCGCTCCGCAAGAAAAACTGCCGCCAGTGCCACCGGTTCGAAAGAGGATAGCGGCCGCCCCCGGGACGGCGAAGACCCCTCGCTTCGGAGCGCACGTCTCGGTGGCGGGGGGGCTCGCCACCGCCCCGGGCAGGGGTGTGCGGATCGGGGCGGACGTCCTGCAGATCTTCTCCAAGCAGAACACCCGGTGGATGGGAAAGGCCCTCGGGGAGGAGGAAGCCGGGTCCTTCCGCGAAGAGGGCGCCCGCTCGGGCGTCCGGACGGTCGCCATCCATTGCGCCTACCTGATCAACCTCGCTTCCGCCAAGGAGGCGGTGAGGACCCGCTCCCTCTACGCGCTGGAGGACGAGGCGGCGCGCGCGGCGATGCTCGGCGTCCCGTATCTCGTCATGCACCCCGGTTCGTCCGGGGACGACCCGGAGGAGACGGGGGAAGGGCGGATTACTTCTGCTCTTCGCGCATTTGGCCGGTTTCCCCGGGGGGTGACCCTTCTTCTGGAAAACACGGCGGGACAGGGAAATTCGATCGGCCGGACGATGGAACAGCTCCGCCGCCTGATCGACGCCTCCGGGGCGCCGCCTGACATAGCGGTCTGCCTCGACAGCGCGCACCTCTTCGAAGCGGGGTATGATATAGCAGCCGAGAAAGGGTGGGAGAGGCTCCTCGAGGAGATCGCCCGCCACGGGATCTTCCCGCTCGTACGGATGTGGCATCTGAACGACTCGAAGACGGACCTCGGCAGCCGGGTCGACCGCCATTTCCACATCGGCGAGGGAAAGATCGGGCTTCCGGGATTCCGCCGGATTGTGACGCACCCCGCATTCGGGACCCTGCCGATGGTGCTGGAGACGCCCAAGGACGGAGTGGACGAGTTCGAGAAGGACATACAAAACCTGGCGGCGCTCAGGAACCTCTGCGACGCCGGGGATCGGGAGTAACGCAGATGGACTACGAGGGGATCAAGGGCCTGGCCAAGCATCACAAGCAGGTCTTCGGGCGGATCGTGAAGTGCGAAATGTACCAACTGGAAAAGGGGAAGATCCTGGCCCTCACCCGTATGCATGACGACTACCACGACATGAACCTCGCGATCCTTTTGGACGACTCCTACCGCATCGAGGAGATCGGAGGGAAAATGGACCGGATCCCCTACCCGTGCTGCGAGGAGAAACCGCTTGCCATGCTTTCGGACCTCACGGGGATCTCCGTCCTCGAGCGGGGGGGCTTGAAGAAGGTGAAGGAACGGATCCCACGGAACGCCGGGTGCAGCCACGTCTACGAGATGATCGAATCGACCTTCCGGGCGATCTTCGTCGGCTCGTACAGCATCGTCGACCGGAATTGGAACGGAGTCCTCTCCCTGGACCTGGAGGAGCACCGCCAGCTGGGCCTTGCGTCACCGATCCTCGCCGACACCTGCTACGCCTTCAACCGGGCGTCGGCCGACGAAGAGATCCTCCAGCGGTCTCGGAGGAAAGTCGAGGAAGCAAAGAAGAAGATGGAGGCGATCGAGGCGGTCAAGGGAGGGAAGTAGCCCTCCTCCCGGCCCCGCAGGGAACCTTTTCCGCCGGTCGGGGTTCTCCTATCGCGAGGGCAAACAGCCCCGGCCGACGCCGCTCGCGCGGCTGTCGAAATCTTCGTAACGCGAGGTGGGTGATGCGCCGAAACCTCATTCCGGCTACGCTGGCGATCGTCTTTCTGGCATCCGTTCTTCCCTTTCCCGTCTTTTCCGCCGAATATCCCTCCCGCGTCGACCGGGTGGTGCTCTACCCTGACATGGCCGAGGTCACCCGCGTGGTGGAGGTGGACCGGCCGGAGGCGATTGTCGCCCTTCCCGGCCTTACCCCCAATCTCCTGCCGGATACCCTCTCGGCGAGGGTTTTAAGCGGCGCCGCGCGGATCACGGGGGTGTCCGTCGAGGACCTCTTCCGGACCGAACCGGTCGACGAGCGTGTGGGCGAGCTCACCCGGCGGATCGAGGAGCTGTCCGACGGGAAGAGGCGGGCGGAGGAGGCGGCGGCGGCCGGCCGCCGCGAAAAGGACCTGCTGGAGCGTGGCGTCCTCGCAATCTATGCCCCGGGAGAGGTGGCGAAGGACGGGGAGAAAGGGCGCCCCCCCCGTCTTTCCGTCGCGGAGGTCGATGCGGCTCTCTCCCTCTACCGTGCCCGGGTCGAGGGGCTCGACGGAAACGTGTTCGAGAACGACCGGAGGGCTCGGGAGCTGGAGAAAAAGATCGCGGCCGCCCGGCAGGAACTGGACAAGATCCGGAACCCGCGCCCGACCCAGGAGAAGGTCGTCCGGGTCGACCTCGCCCCCGCCGGGAAGTGCCGCCTCGCCGTCACCTACCGGGTCCCGGCGGCGGGGTTTGTTCCCCTCTACAACGCGAGGCTTGGGCCCGGGACGGGGACCCTTTCCCTGGAGCTCATCGCGGAAGGCTGGCAGCGGACAGGCGAGGACTGGAAGGAGGCGACCCTCACCTTCTCGACCGCGAGGCCGGGACGAACGGCCCAGCTGCCCCCCCTTCCTCCCTGGGAGCTCGATTTCCCCCAGCCCCCGGTCGCGCGCCCGATGATGAAGATGCGCACCGAGGCGGCGGATGCGTTGCTTGCCGGAGCGCCCGCCTCCGAGGCAAAGGAGGAAGCCGCCCTCCCGCCGCCGGCGAGGAGATTCGCCTCGCTCGAGGCGACCCTGGAGGGAAGACATGCGCTCGGCGGCAACGGGGAGAGGAAGACGTTCCTCCTTGCCCGCCAGGAACAGAAGGCGAACGTTGCGTGGCGCGCCGTCCCGAAGATGATCGAGGGAGCGTTTCTCGCGGCGACCGGCAGGAACGAGACCGGCCTGCCGGTGTTCGCGGCGCCCGCAGCGCTTTTCCTCGAAGACGCCTACGTGGGAAAGGGGCGCCTCCCGGACATCCCGGATGGGGAGGAATTCAAGATCGACTTCGGGCAGGACCCGGGCGTTCGGATCAAGCGAAAGGAACTGGAGCGGAAACGGGAGGAGGGCGGGGTCTTCGCGAAGGTGAAGAGGGTGAGGTTCCGGTACGAGATCACGGTGCAGAACTTCCGGAAAGAAACGGTGCCGCTCACCGTCCTCGACCAGATTCCGTTCCCCCGGCACAAGGACATCGCGGTGAAGGACGTGGAGATTGCCGGCGGAGGAAAGGCAGGAGAGCAGGGGGAGATCACGTGGGAGTTCCCGCTTGCGGGGGGAGAAAAAAAGGTGCTGGGGCTCTCCTTCACGGTGGAGTACCCGGCGGACAAGGAGATCCATGGGCTCTGAACGGCAGGTGAACCGGCTGGCGGAAATCCTCGTCCGGCATTCGGTCAAGGCGAAACGGGGCGAGATCGTCCGGATCTCGGGAAGCGAGCTGTCCCAACCTCTCGCCCTGGCGGTCTACCGCGAGGTGCTGCGGGCGGGAGCCCACCCGCTCCTTGCGGTCGGGTTCGAGGACGCGCAGAGGATCTTCTTCGAGGAGGCTTCCGCGGAGCAGATCCGCCACCTTCCGCCTACCAAGCGGTACGAGGCGAAGAGGATCGACGCCGACATCATCCTCCTGGCCCCGTCGAACACCCGGCAATTGAGCCACATCCCGCCGAAGAGGATGGCCGAGCGGCGGAAGGCGCTCAAACCGGTTTCCGAGATCGTCCTGCGCAGGGTCCGCTGGGTCCTGACCAACTTCCCGACCGAGGCGCTCGCCCAGGAGTGCGACCGGTCCCTCCCCGAGTACGAGAAGTTCTACTATCGCGCCGTCTTGCAGGACTGGGCCGCGATGGCGAGGATGCTGGGACGGGCAAAAAGGATCCTCGAGAGGAGCCGCTCGGTCCGCATCGTCGGGAAGGAGACCGACCTTTCCTTTTCCATCAGGGGGCGGAAGGCGATCCCGTGCGCGGGGGAGTACAACATGCCGGACGGGGAGATCTTCACGGGCCCCGTGGAGACTTCCGCCTCCGGGAAGGTCTTCTTCGAGTTTCCCGCGATCGCGGGGGGCCGGGAGGTGTCGGGGATCCGCCTGACATTCCGGCGGGGGAAGGTCGTGGAGGCCACGGCAGAGAAGAACGAGGCGTATCTGAAGGAGATGCTTGCTGCCGACCCCGGGGCCTCCCGGCTGGGCGAGTTCGGGATCGGGGCGAATGCAGGGGTGACGGCATTCACCCGCGACATCCTCCTGGACGAGAAGATGGGAGGGACGATCCACCTGGCCGTCGGCCGCTCCTATCCCGAGTCGGGGGGGAGGAACCGGTCCGCCGTCCACTGGGACATGATCAAGGACCTGCGCAAGGAGGGGGAGCTCTACCTGGACGGCAAACCGGTATTGCGGACGGGCCACCTGTTCGGAAAGGTTCCCGCGGGGATGCGGAAGCGGGGACAGGGTCCGTGAACCGTGTCTTGATCGTCGGCTGCGGGGACATCGGCAGGCGCGTGGCGCGGCTGTGGCGGGAAGAAGGGGTCCCGGTATGCGCTCTCGCCCGCTCGTCGCAAAGCGCGCGGCGGCTGGAAGTCCTGGGCATCACCCCGGTGGCGGGGGACCTCGACGAACCGGAGTCGCTTGCCGGCCTGCCGACGAAGGGCGCACTGGCGTACTACCTCGCCCCTCCGCCGGGAAGGGGGGAGACGGATCCGCGGATGCGGGCGTTCCTGGAATGCATCCCGCCCGGGGAGGAACCGGAAACCATCGTGTACATGAGCACGACTGCGGTGTACGGGGATCTTCGCGGTGGGTGGGCGACGGAGGAGACCCCGCCCTCGCCGTCTGCGGCGCGCGGGATGCGTCGCCTCGACGCCGAGAACGCCCTTCTTGCGTGGGGGCGCCAGGGAAGCGTCCCCGTGGTGATCCTGCGCGTCGCGGGGATCTACGGGCCGGGCCGGCTGCCCATCGAAAAGGTGCGGGAGGGCGCTCCGGTGCTCGCCGGGAACGATTCTCCGTTCAGCAACCGGATCCACTCCGAGGACCTCGCCCGGGTCTGCGTCGCGGCCGCGAGGCGGGGAACGGGCGGGGCCGTCTACAACGTGAGCGACGGGCAACCCGGAACCATCGCCCAGTACTATTGCGCCGTCGCCGACCTGCTCGGAGTCCCGCGACCTCCCACGATGACGATGGCCGAGGCAAGGCGGGTGATGAGCCAGGCGATGCTTTCCTACCTCTCCGAATCCAAAAGGGTCGACAACCGGAAGATGCGGGAGGAACTGGGGGTTACGCTTCTCCATCCCACCCTGGAGACGGGCCTCGCGGCCAGCCTGGACGGGGAAGAATAAGCGGGTTTCCTCCGGCAACAGCCCGATCCGATTATTGGGCCTCCGGGGCCCTGGGCATGATCACCACGTCGATTCGCCGGTTGATCGCCCGTCCTTCCTCGGTGTCGTTGGACGCCAGGGGCTTGCTGGAACCGTACCCGACGGAGGAAATCCGCTCCTCGGGGAGAGTTCCGTTGGCCACGAAGTAGGCGCGGACCGCTTCCGCCCTTTTCTGCGACAGGTGTTCGTTCAGCGCCTTCGTCCCCGTGCTGTCCGTGTGCCCCTCCACGGTGACGTCGGGCTCGCCGAACGTGCGGATGGCCCGCTGCACCTTGGTCAACAGGCCGTAGTTGTCGGGCAGGATCACTTCCTTGCCCACGGGGAAGCGGATTTCCCGCAGCCGGATCACGAGGCGGTTCCCCTCCTTGTAGACCTCCGCCTCGTTCGGGGCGAAGAAGGCCCGGACGTCGTTGTACTTGAGCTGGAACTCCCTTTCCGCTGCCAGCCGCTCCTTCTCGGCCCGGACCCGCTCGGTCTCGCCCTCCAGGGCGGCGATCTGCTTCCTCGAGGCTTCGTCCAAGGCGGCGATCTTCCTCCGCGCGGCCTCGTCCAGGGTGGCGAGCCGCTTTTGCGTGGATACCTGGAGGTCGGTCAGCTCTCTCTTCCTGGCCTCGAGTTCCGCATGCTGGGACCTCACCTTGCCCGCGAGGAACTGCTGGTCCTTCTGCAGCCCGTCGATCGATCCGAGGATGTTCTCCACCTGCAGGTCGATCGGTTCGGAGCGCATGTCGGAGACCGAGAGCTTCCCCGTGATCCTGCTCAATATACCTTCCATCCAGAGGGCGGTCTGCTCCGGCTGCATGGTGCGGATCTTCTCGCTCTGCCGGGTCACCTGGACAAGTCGGCGGGCATGGAAGACCGCCTCGGCCGCATTCGCCTGCACGTTCTCTTTCTGGTATCGCTGCCCGGAGATGAAGGCATCGGCCTCCCCCAGTTTCCTTTTCGCGCCCTCCAGCGTTTCCGGGGCCAGCTTCCGCGCGCTTTCCTTCTCCGCCTGCCCGATCAGATTCCGCACCTCGCCCAGGGTTTGCTCCTTGATCGCCCGCAGCTCGAGCTGGTCGAAGGCGCCGGCGACCTTCCCCTGGTTTCTGCGGGCCCAGTCCAGATCGTTGTTCTCGATCGCCTTGGTCAGGTCGAGGAACGATTCCTCCACCCCGGCGTAATCCTTCCCGAAGTTTGTGGCACCGGCGGCCCGGGCCAGCTCGCGTGCCCGGATGGCGTCGGGGATCGCCGGTTTGGCCACTTCCGTCATTTCTTTTGCCCGCTGGAGCCCGGCCCGGCCGTAGGCGACGTCCTGCAGGATCCCGGAGAGGGGTTCCCCGCGTGCCAGGCCTTTCTTCGCTTCCCCGAGCGACGTCTCGGCCCTGGCGAACCAGGTCGGCGACAGGACGTTGACCCGGTCTTTCCTCGCCGTTCCGATATCGTTTTCCAGGAGGTTGACCTGTTCCGCGGGACTTTCCGTCGTCGCGATCGGCTCCACCTTCAGTTTGCCCGGACCCGCGCACCCTCCCAGGAGAGTAACGACGGCGATGAGCGCCGGCAGGATGACAAGAGTTCCTTCCCCTCTCATACCTTCCTCCTTTCGGGGAACCCCCGCGGAAAGAGCACCCTTGCGGGTACCGTATGGAAATCAGTATACCGGAACGGGATGCCCGGGCGGAACGCCCCTGCTTCCCCGATGCGGTGGAATACCCCGATCCGTATCTTTTGGGATTGGGGTGGTCCACGGATTCCGCCCTGTCGTATACTGATACGGCTGTTTTGTTTTCCTCGCCCCTCCCGGGCCGCGGCCCGGGAGGGCGAGCATTTCTCTTAGGAAACGGGAAAGGAGAACCGATGAAACTCCGTTGGGGGGCGGCGGCGGCCGCACTGCTTCTGGCCGGTCACGGTAGCGCGGGGGATGCTCCGAAGCTTACGGACCAGAAGGACAAGGTCAGCTACAGCATCGGGATAGACATCGGCAACAACCTGAAAAGGCAGTCGATCGATATCGCCCCGGACCTCCTCGCGAAAGGGGTCCGGGACGCCATGTCCGGCGGGGAAACCCTTCTTTCCGCCGAGGAGATGCGAGAGACGCTGATCGCCCTGCAGAAGGAGACGATGGCCAAGGCCCAGGAGCAACGGAAGCAGGTCGCGGAAAAGAACAAGAAGGAGGGGGAGACCTTCCTGGCCGGGAACAGGAAGAAGGAGGGAGTCGTCACCCTCCCGAGCGGTCTGCAGTACAAGGTGGTCAAGGCGGGCGACGGCGCCTCGCCGAAGGAAACCGACACGGTGGAGACCAACTACCGGGGCACCCTGATCGACGGAACCGAGTTCGACAGCTCCTACAAACGGGGGCAGGCGGCGGTCTTCCCGGTCAACGGGGTCATCCCGGGATGGACCGAGGCGCTCCAGCGGATGAAGGTCGGCGACAAGTGGCAACTTTTTCTCCCGCCCGAACTCGCCTACGGGGAGCAGGGCGCCGGGCCGATCGGGCCGAACTCGACCCTCATCTTCGATGTCGAGCTGATGTCGGTCAAAAGGGAGGCGGAAGCGGAGCAAGCCGGGCAAGGCAGTCCCGCGGGGAATCGCTGACAAACTCGCCCGTTTCGCGGGCGGAATGTGTAAATAGTAACGATGAAAATACCACCGGCACGGCTGTGAACAGGCCGTACCGGTTCCAGGGGGAGGAGACCCATGAAAAAATCGAATGTCGGTATGCTGTTCGCCTTGCTCTTTCTGGTTGCCCTGGGGGTCGGGCCGGGATCCCGTACCGCCTGGAGCGAACCGGCTAAATCCTTTCCTACCCGGCAGCTCACCTACCTGGTCTGCTTCGACCCGGGCGGCCAGTCCGACCGCGAGGCGCGGCGGCAGGCGCCCCTGCTCGAGAAGTTCCTCGGCCAGAACGTGATCATCGACTACAAGATCGGCGGAGGGGGAGCGCTCGGATGGAGGGTGCTCACAAAGGCCAAGCCCGACGGCTACACGTTCGCCGGCTTCAATATCCCCCACGTCATCCTCCAGCCTTTGCAGCAGGATGTCGGCTACAAGACCGAGGAGATCGTTCCTCTCTTCATCTTCCACAAGACCCCGCTGGCCCTGGCGGTGCTCGAGACCAGCCCGTTCAAGACCTTAAAGGACCTGATCGACCACGCGAAGAAGAACCCTTACCTCGTTTCCGTCGGGGGGTCGGGTGCCTACACGGGCTACCACATGGCGACGCTTAGGTTCGAGAAATTGATCGGCGCCAAGCTCACGTACGTTCCTTACACCGGGGCAGCCCCGCAGATGACGTCCTTCCTGGGAGGCCACCTCGTCGCCGTCTTCGGCGCGTCGGACGACCTGACCCGATACAGGGACAAGGTGCGGATCCTTGGGTTTGCAACGGACAAGCGGTTCCCCGGGTTTCCCGACGTTCCGACGCTCAAGGAACAGGGAATCGACATGGTGGAGGGCGTCGACCGCGGGGTAGCCGTTCCTCCAGGGACGCCTCCCGACGTCATCAAGAAGCTGGAGGCGGCCTTTATGGACATCGCCAGCAAGCCGGAATTCCAGGAGGAGCAGCGGAAGAACGGATTCATCCCCCTGGCGATCGGCCACGAGGAGGGGAAGGAATACCTGAAGAGGATGACGGCGCTTTACACGGAAATTTTCGCCGAGGTGAAGAAAAGGTAATCCGGGAGACGAAAGGCCAGGCTGCGGGAGTGCAATGAGGAGCCAGAGGAGAGGGGATATCGTCGCAGGCTGCTTCATTGCGCTCCTCGGCGCGGTGGTCATCATCGCCGCGTCGCGGATCCCCGGGGATCCCGAGGAGCGGCTGCCGCCGAGGACCCTTCCCTACGCCGTCGGCTTCATGACGCTGGCAGGAGGCGCAGGCCTCGCGTTCAGGTCCTGGCGCTACCGTGGACAGGACCTGGCAATCAAGTGGCCCGACCGGGATGGGGCGCTGCGGATCGCGGTGAACCTCCTCCTGCTGGTCCTTTACATCGCCCTCATCGAACCTCTCGGGATGCCCATCGTCACGGCCTTATACGTCGCCGCGGCGATCTGGTACATCGACCGGAAGCGGATCGTCGCCGCGCTCCTCACCGGCGCGGGTTCCGGCGTGGTCGTCTATTACCTGTTCATCAAGCTCCTGGAGCTCCAGTTTCCTCTGGGACTTCTGCAAAGATAGAGGAAAAGGGTGCTCTTTTCCTGGGACCTTCTGATACAGGGCTTTGCCGACGCCCTCACCTGGTCGAACCTCCTCTGGGCGTTCGTCGGCTGTCTCGTGGGCACGCTGATCGGCGTCCTGCCGGGAATCGGCCCTTCCGCGGGGATCGCGATCCTTTTGCCTCTCACCACGATGATCCCTCCGACCTCGGGGATCATCATGATGGCGGCGATCTACTACGGCGCGATGTACGGCGGCTCCACGACCGCCATCGTGGTCAACATCCCCGGCGAGGCCTCCTCCGTGCCCACTTGCATCGACGGCTACGAGATGGCCAAGCAGGGGCGGGCGGGCGCGGCCCTGGGCATCTCCGCGATTTCCTCCTTCGTCGCGGGAACCCTGGGCCTGGTGGGCCTCACTTTCTTCGCGCCGCTCCTGGCGAACGTGGCCCTTGCGTTCGGGCCGCCGGAGTACTTCGCCCTGATGTTCATGGGCTTAAGCCTCGTCATCAGCCTGTCCGGCCGCGCGCTCCTCAAAGGGCTCATCGCCATGTCCCTGGGCCTCCTGGCCTCCCTCATCGGACAGAACCCCCTGACCGGGGCCGTGCGCCTCACCTTCGGCTGGCTTGACCTCATGGCGGGGGTCAGCTTCATCAGCGTCATCATCGGGCTGTTCGCCATCAGCGAGGTCATGATCAACGTCGAGGCGGCGGCGACCCTCATCTACGAAACGAAGATCAAGGGCTGGATGCCGACCTGGAAGGAGATCCGGCAATGCTTCGGCGCCATGCTCCGCTCAACCGGGATCGGTTTCTTCTTAGGTCTTCTGCCGGGATGCGCCCCGGCGGTGACGACGTTTATCGCGTACGACGTCGAAAAGCGTTTTTCCAAGACCCCCGAGAGGTTCGGCAAAGGCGCGATCGAGGGAGTTGCGGCGCCGGAGGGGGCGAACAACGCCACGACGAGCGGCGGCTTCGTACCGCTTTTCGCTTTTGGACTGCCGACGGGACCCGCGCTCGCCGTGCTTCTGGGCGGCCTCATGATGTACGGGCTCCAGCCGGGTCCGATGCTCTTCCAGCAGAACCCGAAGTTCGTCTGGGCGGTGATCGCCAGCATGTACATCGGGAACGTGATCCTGCTCGTCCTCAACCTGCCGCTCGTCGGTTTCTGGGCCCGGATCGCCCTCATCCCCTTCCCGATCCTGGGACCCATCATCATCCTCTGCTGCGTCATCGGAGCCTACAGCATCCGGTTCCTCATGTTCGATGTCTGGATCACGCTTGTGTTCGGTGTGATCGGATACCTCATGCGCAAGCTCTCCTTCCCTATCGCGCCCATGGTATTAGCGACCGTCCTTGCACCGATGCTGGAGACCTCGCTCCAGCAGTCGCTGCTCATCTCCCTGGGGTCTCCGTTCATCTTCTTCACCCGGCCCATCGCCGCCTTCTTCATGGCCCTCGCCTTCCTCTCGATACTCAGGGGCATCTGGATCCAGGTCCGTACCCATGCCCCCGAGATCGCCATCGACGAAAGCGACGACTAACCGCCCCGCAGCACGGGCAGTGCCCCTTGACGACGGGTTCCCGATCGGCCGGATCGGACATGGTTCGCTCCTGGCAGGGAATCGGGGATGACGGCGCTGGAAGGGGCCGATCGGCGGTCATGCGGTGGTCGGAGGGACCTTGGGTTTAAAAACGGTGGATTTGGCGATGAAACGATTCCTTGCTATCTGCCGTCTCATGTGTAATAGTTACTCAGTTTTGTTGGATCACGCGTCGGAAATGATCCGGAAGCGATCCCTCCGCGGAAGCGGGTCTTCCCCTCCTCCCGGTCGCACTTCGCATTTCCCGTAAGATTCGGCATGGCAAAGAGCCGGTCGGCGCCATGGAATGTGGTGCCCGGACAAACGATTTCCTATATGGAGGAAGAAGAATGACGTTTTCGGATTTTGGATTTTCAACCGAACTGTTGCGCGCCGTGAGGGCGAAGAATTACACGGTGCCCACCCCGATTCAGGAGAAGGCGATCCCCCACGTGCTGTCGGGAAAGGATCTCCTGGGGTGTGCCCAGACCGGGACCGGGAAGACCGCGGCCTTCGCGCTTCCCATCCTGCAGAAGCTTGGCCAGGAGGGGGGGCAGGGGCAAGAGCAAGAGGGCCCGCATCCCGGGCGGAAAGAGAAGAAGCGGGCCTTTCGCCCCGTTCGCGCGCTGGTGCTCACCCCCACGAGGGAGCTGGCCACCCAGATCGGCGAGAGCTTCCGCGAATACGGGAGGCACACCGGCCTGCGGCAGACCACCGTCTACGGAGGGGTCAGCCAGGTGCCGCAGGAGCGGGCGTTGCGGGAAGGCGTGGACATTGTCGTGGCCACCCCGGGCCGGCTCCTCGACCTGATGTCACAGGGTCTGATACGGCTCGGGGCGATCGAGATCTTCGTCCTGGACGAGGCCGACCGGATGCTCGACATGGGCTTCATTCACGACATCCGCCGGTTGGTCGACAAACTGCCGCCCCGCCGGCAGTCCCTCTTTTTCTCCGCCACGATCCCCGGGGACATCCGGAGGCTGGCGGACACGATTTTGCGGGACCCCGTCCGGGTGACGGTTTCGCCGCAGGCGCCCGCGCCGGAAGCCGTCGAGCATTACCTGTACCTGGTGGAGAAACCCGACAAAGCGGCGCTGCTCCAGCACCTCCTGGCCGATCCGGCGCTTCGGAACGTCCTGGTGTTCACGCGCACGCGGCACGGGGCCGACCGGGTCGCAAGACATCTCGCCCGGGCCCGCATCCCCGCGGAGGCGATCCACGGGGACAAGACCCAGAGGGCGAGGGAGCAGGCGCTTTCGGATTTCCGGCGGGGGAAGTCGCGGGTCCTCGTGGCGACCGACATCGCGGCCCGGGGCCTGGACATCGTCGGGCTGTCCCACGTGGTGAACTACGACTTGCCCAACGAGCCGGAATCGTATGTCCACCGGACAGGCCGCACAGGGCGCGCGGGCCTGTCGGGGATCGCCCTGTCGTTCTGCGACATCGGGGAGAGGCCTTATCTCCCGGCGATCGAACAGCTGCTCCGCAAGCACCTCAAGGTCGTGGAGGATCACCCGCACCGGTCGGGCCTCCGCCCCGGATCCCCCACGGACCTGGAGCCGCGGAAACCCAGGGCGCCGCGCCCCTTCATGATCAGCGTGGAGGAGCTGTTCGGCGGTGCCCGGAGAGAGGGTTTCGCCGGTTGAACCGGCGGACGGCCGCGAGGAACTCCCGCACCCCGAACCTGCATCCTTCCGCCCTGGCGATCTTGAGCATCTGGGAATCCGAGAGGCCGAGGTTGGCGAAGTGGGGGTACTTCACCCGGACCCACGCGGACGGGGTCACGGCCGCCTTCTTGTAAATCCGGAGCTCACGCATCGCCCCCTCGCTGGACGCCTCCCACAGTCTCCTCAGAAAGGCCGCGTTCGGGGTTCTTTTCCCGCCGCGCCTTTGCCACAGGAACCGGTCCATGGCCTTCTGGACCCACTCCTCCCCCCAGAACACCATGTCGACGGACGGGAAGGGTCGCAGGAGACTGTCTTCCTTTCGCTTGAGCCGCCCCGCGAGACGTTCCCTCGTGGCGTTGTCCAGCCCGGAGACAAGGAGAAGCTCGGGGGTGAGGGGGGCGGGATTGAAGGTGGAGTGGAACCGGACGAGGGCGAGAAATGCCGGTTCGTCCCCTTCCATCGCCTTGGCGCTGAGCCGGTCCGGGCGCGGATCGACCCCCTGTAGCCGTCCGCCTCCGGCAGCTCCCTTCCTCGTGTGACCGCCGGCGGGGATCCGACCCGTCGGCGCCGTTCGTTTCCGTTCCATGGAGCGTCTCCTTTTTCCCCGCCTGCGTCCGTTTTTTCGCATAGGATAGTCGGAAACCGCGCGCCGGACAACCGGTAGGGGCCGGGAGACTGATATATAATGGCCGCTCCTGCCCCAATCGGAACCAAATCCGGGCGACGGTCATCTGTGTAAGGGAAGCTTCGGGGGGAAAACGCCAGGAAGGGGATGACCGGTGATTCGTATGGGGCACAGGACGATCCTTGCGATTTTCTTCGCGTGGGCGGCGTGCGGCGGCGTGGGAGTCGCCCGCGCGGAGGCGTTCGGAGATGCGGACGGAAAAACGGCGGCCGGGGGGGCGAAGTTGATCGGGAAATTCACGCTGGGAAACGGCCTGACCGTCGTGATCCGGGAGAACCACTCCTCCCCGGTCGTCGCCGTGCAGGTCTGGGTCAAGGCGGGAAGCACGACCGAGCCCGAAGAGCACGCCGGGATGTCCCACATCCTGGAACACATGGCCTTCAAGGGGACGAAGAGGCGGGGCCCCGGCCAGATCGCGCGGGAAGTGGAGGGCCTCGGGGGCGAGATCAACGCCTACACGAGTTTCGACCAGACGGTCTATCACATCACGATCTCGGGCCGGTACCTGGAGAATGCCCTGGATATCCTGGCCGACACCCTCGGAGACTCGGTGTTCGACGCGGACGAACTGGCCCGGGAGAAAGAGGTGGTCCTCGAGGAGCTGCGGATGAACGAGGACAACCCGGGGAGGGTGAACGGGAAAGCGATGTTCCGGGAGGCGTTCCGCGTCCACCCCTATGGCCGTCCCGTGATCGGGTACGACAACACCATCCGGCAGACCACCCGGGACGACCTCGTGGCCTACTTCTCCCGCTATTATTACCCGGGGAACATGGTGCTCGTGATCACGGGCGATGTCGACCCTGTGAAGGCACGCCCGTTGATCGAGAAGGCGTTCCTCCCGATCCGGACCCATGAAGCCCCGCCCGGCGGGGCGCCCGGCGAACCGCTTCAGAAGGAAACCCGGGTGGTCGTCCAGGAGCGGGATGCGAAGCGCGCCTACCTCGACATCGGATTCCACGGGCCTTCGATGCGGGATGGGGAGGTCTTCTCCTGGGACCTGTTGTCCATGATCCTGGGGAGCGGACAGACCTCCCGTCTGTACCACGAAGTGAAGGACGCCCGGGGGCTGGTCGACTCGGTGAGCGCCTATGCCTACACGCCGAAGGATCCCGGGGTATTGATCGTGTCGGCCACCGGCGCTCCCGACAAGGCGAAGGAGGCGCTGGGGGAAATCCTCAGGCAGACGTTCCGCCTGGCGGCGGCCCCCCCGAAGGGGGAGGAGCTCGCCCGGGCAAAGACGTCCACCGAGAGCGATTTCGTCTATTCCCTCGAGTCGCAGGGGTCGCTCGCGCGCCACGTCGGGTTCTTCGAAACCACCCTCGGCGACGCCGGCTTCGAGCAGAAGTACCTCCAGAAGATCCGTGCGGTGACGGCGGATGACATCGTCGCGGCGGCCCGGAAATACCTGACGCCGGAAAACCTCACCGTGGCGGCCGTGGTCCCGCGGGGCGAGTCCGGGCTGATCTCCGGGGAGGCGGTCCGCAAGATCGCGACGGAGGCGTACCGGGAGGCGATGAAGGAAGCAGGCGGGGAGGGGAAGAGAGGTGCCGTCGTGAAGGAGGTCCTGGAAAACGGCATCCGGGTGATCGTCCGGGAGGACCGGGCCATCCCGGTGGTGGCCGTCGAGGCCGGGTTCCTGGGCGGGCTTCGCGGGGAGCCGGAGGGCAAAGGGGGAGTCTCCGCAATCGCCGCCGAGATGCTCACCAAAGGGACGAGGGAGCGGACGGCGAGGGAGATCTCGGAGGCGGTCGAGAACATGGCGGCCGATCTGTCCGGCTTTTCGGGGAGGAACTCCTTCGGGTTGCGGGCCCGTTTCATGAGCAGGGATTTCACCGCCGGGTTCCGCCTCTTCGCCGAGTCTCTCCGGTCACCTGTCTTTCCGGTAGAGGAGCTCGAGAAGAAGCGGCGGGAGGTGCTGGGCAGGCTCAAGCTCCAGAAAGACGACATGACCCAATCGGTATTTCTCCTTTTCCTTGCGACCCATTACGGGGGCCATCCGTACGCCCGCAACACGCTGGGGACCGAGGAATCGGTCCGCGGGATCACCCGGGAAGAGGTGGAGGGCGTCTACCGCCGCTTTGCGGACCCGCGCAACATGGTGATCGCCGTCTCCGGGGACATCGGTGCGCAGGAAGCCCTCTCGGCCGTCCGGGAGGCCTTCGGCGACTTTCCCCGCAGGGAGGAATTCGTCCCGCTCGGGCCGTTGCCCGTGCCGGAAGGAGGGGGGATCCGACGGGCGGAGG
>Ga0209321_10000880_pt1 | contig 20145 bp, 24 predicted proteins | sample Rifsed16ft4_FD_184012 | JGI IMG/M metagenome (GOLD analysis project Ga0209321, IMG submission 184012) | Soil microbial communities from Rifle, Colorado, USA - sediment 16ft 4 - CSP-I_5_4 (version 2) | ecosystem: Environmental > Terrestrial > Deep subsurface > Rock core/Sediment | place: Rifle...
GTTGTAACTTGCATTATAATATTCGGGATCAATTTCCAATGCTTTCTTAAACTGCTCTTCTGCGCCGGCGAAATCATTTTTACCTAGTAGCAGAACTCCATAATTATAACGGTAATATTGGTTCGAAGGATCTTTTTCTACGCCTGTTTTGAAAGCATCAATAGCTACTTCAATTTTATTTGCACCAATGTATGAATTAGACAGGGTCAATAAAATATCAGAATCATCCGGATAATTTTTTCTTCCTTCTTCAGCAACATTAATTGCCTTATCAAAGTAATTCATCGCTTCAAGACTGTCTGATAAAACCTTATTGTTATCATATTTATTCTTGTACTCGACTCCCTTTACATAAAAAATTTCGCTTAAAAATTTATATCCATCTAATACACCACTATCTGAACTATTTTTTATTCTCTGATAACCAACAACTTGGTTTTTTTCAATATAAACATATAAATTATAATTATTGTAGATATATTGAGTTGCTTCTATATTTTTATATTTGGTTTCGACTACTTGATCCGGACGACCAAATTTTGATTCCAAATTAGAAATATTATCACCAATATCGGGTAAACCGATATCTCCACTCTGTTTCTTCCCTATTTCTATTAATTTTTCTAAAGGACTAATTGCATTATCGTATTCCTGTGAACCCATATAAACAAAAGCCAAATTTTTATACGTATCGGCAGAATCAGGTTCTATTTCAATTGCAGAATTAAATGCATCAATTGATTTATCATAGAAAAGTTTTGTACTGTCTTTGTCGTCAGATTTAGTCCCTTTTTGATAATAACCAACACCTTTATTAAATAAGTTCGCCCAGAAGTATTTTTTTGAAGAACCGATGTTTTCTGAAAACTTGTTGCTTATAGAAAGTGATTTACTATAGGCATCCGTCATTTCAGTATATCTTTCCTTCTCACCCAAAACAACACCTAAAAGATAATAACCCTCGTCACTCTTAGGATTTTTTTGAACCTCTTTTTGTAAGGCATCAATAGCTTTTTCATAATTTTTTTGTTGAATATAAAGCTTGGCACTGGTTAATTCAGTCGAGGAACATTGAAATCCGCTGAAAACCAAAGCAATGAAGAAAACAAGAACGGGTAAAAATTTTTTGAATTGCATATTTAAACTCCAAATGTTTCTATTTATTTAACTCAAAGTTACCGCTTTGTGCTTGCAGTGTCAAGAATGATAATGGCACAGAAACAAAATTTTATCGTCTTTTCCACAATAATTATTCAACTCAGAAGATGAGTTTAAATTGATTTTACATTAATTAAAGGATATTTTCCATAATAAAATTGAGGTGTTTTTTGACTAAAGAAGAAATTATTAAATCTGTTCCCAAAGTTCTCCTTCATGACCATCTTGATGGCGGGCTTAGACCTGAAACCATAATCGAACTAGCCAAAGATTTACGATACACGAAGCTTCCAACTAAGGATGCAGGAGAATTAGCAGAGTGGTTCCATCGCGGTGCAAATAAAGGAAACCTAGTAGATTATTTACAAGGATTTGAACATACCGCAGCAGTTATGCAAACAAAAGAGGCGCTTGAACGAGTTGCATACGAAATGATGGAAGACATGAAGAACGATAATATTTGCTATGTCGAAACCAGATTTGCACCTGTATTTCATACTCAAAATGGATTATGGTACGAAGATATAGTTTCAGCAGTACTTGAAGGATTAGAAAGAGGAAGAAAAGATTTTGGAGTTGGTTATGGATTAATCCTCTGTGGAATGCGCAACATGAAAAACACTCTTGAGATTGCTGAACTGGCAGTTAATTTTAGAAACGAAGGTGTAGTTGGTTTTGATCTTGCCGGAGAAGAAGGCGGTTATCCTCCTAAAAAACATATCGAAGCATTTCAGTTTATTCAACGTGCAAATTTTAACATAACCATTCATGCAGGAGAAGCATTTGGCAAAGAATCAATTTGGCAAGCTATACAATGGTGTGGAGCGCATCGCATCGGCCATGCTACTCATCTGATTGAGGATTTTACTTTGGACAAAGATGGCAATGTTGTCGGCTTTGGTGATCTTGCTCAGTATGTTCTTGATAAAAGGATTCCACTTGAAATATGTTTACTAAGCAATGTTCATACCGGTGCTGTAGATAAAATTGAAAATCATCCGTTCGGTTTATTGTTTAAGGAAAAATATCGCGTCACTCTTAACACCGACGATAGACTGATGAGTGATACAACTATGAGCAAGGAATTCCTTGTGGCAATTGACGTCTTTAATTTAAATTTAGAAGATTTGGAAAAGATTACACTCAACTCGATGAAATCGGCATTCATTCAGTACAAGGAAAGACTTCATTTTATTTACAATGTTATCAAACCTGGTTATCAAAAAATGAAAGATAAACTACTCTCATTCAAATCATATCCGGAGAATCATGAAAAAACTGTTCACAAATTATAATTTTGATTTTGATAAAAATGAGAAGAAGCTCCTCGCAACTTTTTGTAAGCAAACTCTAAAGCAAACTGAAGGTGATTCAAAATTCTTCGCTGAATCAAAAGCTTTCAATTCAATTTTAGTAAAACTAAAAAGCGATTCCGATTCTGTCAAGCTTACAAAGGATGAAAGAATTCGGTTAGAACATCAGCTAACGGAAAATGTTAAGTTCCTTAAAAAAGAATCGGGCAAAAGCTGGTTCATAAAAAAATTCCTTTACAAATCCATGATTAAGCAATACGAAAATATTATTAACAAACATTTTAAAGATTAAATGATATCCCAAAGTGAAAAAATAGAAATCAAAGCACCGCATGGAACCGACCTATCCTGCAAAGGATGGATTCAAGAAGCTGCCATGCGAATGCTAATGAATAACCTTGATCCAGAAGTAGCCGAAAATCCTGCAGAACTTATTGTCTATGGCGGTAAAGGGAAAGCCGCAAGAAACTGGGAATGTTTCGAGGCAATAGTCAAATCACTCAAAGAATTGGAGAACGACGAAACTTTACTTGTTCAATCAGGTAAACCTGTTGCAGTTTTCAAAACGTATGAAAATGCTCCACGGGTAATTATTTCCAATTCAATGTTAGTGCCTGACTGGGCAAATTGGGATGAGTTCAGGCGGCTTGAAGCGCTTGGGCTTACGATGTATGGACAAATGACCGCAGGCAGTTGGATTTACATCGGTACACAAGGAATTTTGCAAGGCACTTATGAAACATTTGCAGAATGCGCGAGAAAATATTTTGATGGAACACTCAATGGAAAATTTCTTCTAACTGCAGGATTGGGAGGAATGGGAGGCGCTCAACCACTCGCTGCAACAATGAATGGTGCCGCATTTCTAGGTGTTGAAGTAGATAGAAGCCACTTAGAAAAAAGAATTAAAACCGGTTATCTCGATGTGATGACAGATAATCTTGACGATGCTCTTAAACTTGTTCTTGATGCAAAGAAAAATAAAACTCCCCTATCCGTTGGACTTTTAGGAAATGCCGGCGATGTTCTTCCAGAAATCCTTAAAAGAAATATTGTTCCAGATGTTCTTACAGATCAAACTTCAGCTCATGACACCCTGAACGGTTACGTTCCAATGGGAATGACTTTTGAACAAGCCAAGGAATTACGAAAAACAAATCCAACCGAATATATTCGTCTTTCCAAAAAGACAATTGTAAAACACGTTGAAGCAATGCTCGAATTTCAAAGGCGTGGTTCAATAACATTTGATTATGGTAACAACATTCGTGGAGAAGCAAAAGAAAATGGTGTGAAGAATGCATTCGATATTCCTGGATTTGTTCCTGAATTTATTCGCCCTCTTTTCTGTGATGGTAAAGGACCTTTTCGCTGGGCTGCTCTTTCAGGAGATCCTAACGATATTTTTGTAACAGATAACGCAATCAAAGAAACATTTCCCGAAAATAAATCTTTATGTAATTGGATTGATTTAGCTCAGAAGAAAGTTCGCTTCCAAGGATTGCCGGCGCGTATATGCTGGTTAGGTTATGGTGAGAGAGCTAAAATGGGAAAAATATTTAATCAGCTTGTTGCAGAGAAAAAAGTAAAAGCTCCAATTGTAATCGGAAGAGATCATCTTGATTGCGGTTCAGTTGCCTCACCAAATCGTGAAACTGAAGCAATGAAAGACGGCAGCGATGCAATTGCAGATTGGCCAATCCTCAATTCTTTATTAAATGCAATTGGTGGTGCAAGCTGGGTTTCTGTTCATCACGGCGGTGGAGTCGGAATTGGAAAATCAATCCATGCCGGAATGGTTGTAGTTGCTGATGGAACCAAAGAGGCAGAAAAAAGAATTGAAAGAGTTTTAACTTACGATCCGGGAATGGGAATTGCCCGACATGCAGATGCCGGTTACGAACAAGCAATTAAAAATGCAAAAAAATGGAATGTAAAAATTCCGATGCTAAAGTAATACAAATGAAATTAAACCTATTGCACATTTATAAAAATAGATAGAGGTGAGATATGGATTATAACAATAAAGGAAGAAGCCCATTTTATCCGGGACAACCTGTTCCCATAGATTTTTTTACGGGTAGATCAAAACAAATAAATAGAATATCTCGTTCATTATATCAGACTGAAAATGGAAAACCTCAAGCAATATTCTTAAGTGGGGAGTATGGTATTGGAAAAAGCTCTTTGGCCGGATTCACTAAGTTTATTGCAGAAAAAAATAATAATCTGATTGGTATTCACGTATTATTGGGGGGTATAAATAAACTGGAAGATTTAGCATCAAAGACAGTTGAAGCAATTTTAAGAGAACAAATCATTAAAGAAAAAACTGGTGAAAAAATTAAAAATGCCTTGTCAAAATATTTAGGTAAACAAGAACTATTTGGATTTTCTATAAATTTTGAGGCACTCAAATCTGACTCATTAAATATATCCAAAGGATTTTTACCATTTCTCATCAACTTATTCGAAAAAGTTAAGGAAGATAATATCAAAGGTATTTATCTAATCTTTGATGAAGTAAATGGAATTACAAAAAATCCGGACTTCGCACATTTCATAAAAAGTCTAGTGGACGAAAATGCTCTCTCAAGAAATCCGCTGCCTCTAATGCTTATGATTTGTGGTATTGAAGAACGTCGAAGAGAAATGATTCAAGATCATCCACCAATCGAACGAATTTTCGACATAATTGACATTGAACCAATGTCAGATGCAGAAATGAGAGAATTTTTTCAGAAAGCATTTAAAAGCGTTAATATAGAAATAGATAAAGATGCCCTCGATATGATTTGTCATTATGCCTCTGGATTTCCAAAAATAATGCATATCATAGGTGACATTTTATTTTGGAATGATGATGACAATAGAATAACTGAACTGGAAGCTTCTCTTGGAATTCTTCAAGCAGCGGAAGAAATTGGGAGAAAATTTGTTGATGGACAAGTTTTGACAGCATTACATAGTAAGGATTATAAATCTATTCTTGGGAGAGTTGTTGAGACTTCAAGTTTGAAATTCAAGAAAATAGAGATTGAAAAGAAATTGTCTACTGCAGAAAAGAAAAAATTTCATAATTTTTTACAACGAATGAAGAAACTTAACGCAATTAAATCCATTGAACGTGGTGAATATGTGTTTAACAATAGAATGGTTCCATTGTATTTGTACCTAAATCAAATAAAATCACAAAAGTCTTAAGAATAAATGGGAGTAATTATGAAACTTAAAGTATTAGTTGCAGACAAATTTCCGGATAAGTACATCCAGCAAATGAAAGACCTTGATCTGGCAGTTAGCTATCAACCAAAACTAGGGGAGAAAGATCTTCCTGAAGCTGCAAAAGATGTTGATATTTTGATTGTCCGTTCAACAGTTGTTAATGAAGATACTATTAACAACAGCCAGAAACTAAATCTAATCGTACGTGCCGGTTCGGGAGTAAACAACATTGCGATCCCTGCCGCAAACAAAAAAGGAGTGTACGTTATCAATTGCCCGGGAATGAATGCCGTAGCCGTAGCTGAACTTGCATTTGGATTAATGATTACATTAGATCGTTTCATTCCTGATAATGTTTCTGACTTTAAAAATAGTATTTGGAATAAAGATAAATATTCTAAAGGAAAAGGCCTTAAAGGAAAAACCCTTGGAGTAATTGGTGTCGGTAACATTGGTAAGGAAGTTGCAAAGCGAGCGCTCGCCTTTGAAATGAATGTTTATGGAAAAGATATAACTCGAATCGAGGGAGTTCAGATAAAAGATTTCAGCGAGATGGATCAGCTCTTACCATTGTGTGATATAATTTCAATTCACCTTCCGGCAACACCACAGACAAAAGGATTATTCAATAAGCAAATGTTCAGCTATATGAAGAACGGCGCTTACCTTATTAATACTTCACGGCAGGATGTAATTAATGAAGATGATCTTCTCGAAGCAATTAAAGAAAAAAATCTTCGTGTAGCTGTGGACGTTTTCAAAGGTGAACCTGAAGGAAAATCCGGAGAAGTTAAATCCAAACTGCAGGATAATCCAAACATTTATGTAACACATCACATTGGCGCATCAACTGAACAGGCACAGGATGCGGTAGCTGAAGAAACTGTGAGAATAATTAAGCACTATGTGCACAGCGGAGTAATTGATCATTGGGTTAACAGGGCAAAAATCACAGATGCAAAGTATCAGCTTGTGGTTAAGCATTATGACAAACCGGGAGTGCTCGCAGGTGTTCTCGATGTTATAAGAAGCGGAAGCATTAATATAGAAGAAATCGAGAACATAATTTTTGAAGGCGGAATTGCAGCTTGCTGTACCTTGAAATTACAAAATACCGCTACCGCAGATATGCTCAAGAAGATAAGCGAAAATCAAAATGTGATTAGCGTTAGTCACGTGGAGATTTAGTATCAATTACCAAAACTTCGGAGGTTTCCACGTAAAGTGAACCAAAACCTCGGAGGTTTCATAATTTAGATATGCCAGATTTAGCAGATTCTCTTTCGCAGCGAAATCTGGCATATCTTTTTAACCGCGTTTTATCTAAGAATCTCACACAAACTTCACATCAATCAAATCTTTTATAATGCCGTGATAATAAGGCAGTTGCAGAAGCTGCTTCATTCCTTCTAAATCCTGCTTATCAAAATCAAATACCACATGCTGAAGATTTTCCATGAGATAATTTCTAGATGATGACATTACAGTTTCGTTTGCGTTCTCAAAAAATTCGGTTGGATTGAGCTTGGAAATTACGTCTTGATACTTCGAATGGAATTTTTTTAACGCTTCTTCAGATTCGCTGGCGAATACAAAATTAACATACGGTGCTGAAATCATTTCAATTATCTCTTCAGCAAAGCTTATTCCCGAATCAAGATTTCCCTCTATAAAGTTTCTATCACCAACAAGAATTCGATTCTTAGTTGAGGAGCCGCCATTTGTTTTCTCGAATGATAACTGAACATCAACTCCGTAATTTTCGCTGAAAAGGATTTTAGTTAGAATGCCTTCATTAAATGATACATCACCGGCAAGAACAATTTCATCTACAATTTTATCTTTTTGATTAAAGTAGATGTAGGAATTACTGATAGATTCATCAAAAGAAATTCCAAGACTTTGAGAGATGAAAAGTTCTTTGTTATTTACCAAATCCATAGTTGGAATCAATCCCACCGCATTTTTTGTTTCATTCATTTTTTTTGATAACAAACCAGCGGGAAAGTGATGGAGGTGTATAGCATCCTTTTCATCAAAAGCTGAAGAAAGAATTCGCGCAAAAATATTATCTGGTAAAAGTATCTCCATAACACAATAAAAAAAGCCGCTTAATTAGCGGCTCGAATAATTAATGATCTTAAGTGGTTTTACCTTTAATTCTTGCAGCTTTACCAGATAAATTTCTTAAGTAATAAAGTTTTGCTCTTCGTACATTGCCTACACGAATAACTTCAATCCTAGAAATCTTTGGAGAATTGAGCGGGAAGATTCTTTCCACTCCAACTCCGCTCGCAAGTTTTCTAACTGTAAAAGTTTTGTTTAACCCTGCTCCACGAATACTTAGCACATCACCTTCAAAGGGCTGGATTCTTTCTTTGTCACCTTCAATAACTTTAACATGAACTTTTATACGGTCACCCGGACTAAATTTCGGGTAATCGGTTTTTATTTGATCAGGTAATATTTTACTTGTATCTATCATTTTTCTATCCTTTAATTATTTAAATTTTTCCATCTTTCTGTTAGGAGTTTCGATTGTTCTTCTTTCCAATCTTTAATTTGTTTTTCATTTCCCGATAGAAGAACTTCGGGAACTTTCATTCCTTTATATTCAGCAGGACGTGTAAAAGAAGGAGCTTCTATCTTTTCTCCATCCTGAAATGAATCATTTAAAGCTGATTCACTATCATTAAGAACTCCGGGTATCACTCGAACAATTGCATCAATAATTACCAGCGAAGGAAGTTCACCGCCGGTTAAAACAAAATTTCCGAGCGAAATTTCATCTGTAGCAAATTTTTCTCTCACTCTGTCGTCAATATCTTTGTAATGTCCGGCAATTAACAATAAATTATCCTGCAACGAAAGCTTATTTGCCATTTGCTGATTGAAAATCTTTCCTTTGGGTGTGGTGAAAATAACGTGTTTATATTTTCTCTCACTTTGGAGTTTCTCAATACATTCAAAGAACGGTTCCGGTTTTAAAATCATTCCTGGTCCGCCGCCAAATGGTTTATCGTCAATCTGTTTATGCTTATCGTGAGCATAATCCCGAACATTATGAATGAAGATTTCAACTTTTCTTTTATCCTGTGCCCGCTTAATTATGCTTGAATTTAAAGGTCCGGCAAAAACAGCGGGAACAGCAGTTAAAATATCAATCCTCATCATCTTCATAAAAATCTTCACCTGATTTTAATATCAAGACTTTATTAAGTGTGTCAATACTCTCAATGAACTCATGGATAGCAGGAATTAATATTTCTTCACCATTCGTTTTTCGAATAACATAAACATCGTTTGAAGTTAAGGAATAAACATCTGTCAATTTTCCAAACTCAACACCGTTGCGAATAACATTACTGCCAATTATATCATGAATAAAATAATGTCCCTTTGGCAGCTTGAGAACATCTTTACTATCTATAAATACTTCTCTGCCTATCAAAACCTCAACAGATTCTTTGTCGTCAAAATTCTTGAACTTAATTAGAATATTTTCTTTTTTTCTCTTTACAGATTGCAGCGAGAACAATTTTTTTTCGCCCCAGAAATCAATATAGACATTTTTGAGCTTAGCAAATCTTTCCGGCGAGTCCGAAAAAGAATCTATCTTTAGAAAACCTTTATCGCCTTCAGCAGAAACAATTTTGGCAACAAGAAAATATTCTATCACTAAAACTAAATTCGTTTCAGACTTAATCTAAAATTTCCAGGACAGCTCTCTTTCCGTGCTTACCTGCAACCGCTGTGAGCAGTATTCTCATTGCTGCCGCTGTTTTACCCTGCTTGCCGATAACTTTCCCCACATCGCTTTGGCTGACCCTAAGGGAAAGTAAAATCCTCTTGTCTTCATCAACTTTTTCATCAATCATCACACCATCAGGATTATCAACAAGCTGTTTTGCGATGTATTCAATGAACTCCTTCATAAGAAGACACCTCCTTAAATCGAGTATGGGCGCATAAGAAATAATGTACAGAAAAATAATCTGCCGAAAATCTCTAATACGATTTACTAAGCAGGTTTTTCTTCAGAAGCAGCACCCTTAACTTCTGCTGTACTTTCAGAAACTGTTTCCTGTTTCTTTTCTTCCGAAGCTTTATCGCCTTTCCGTTTTTTCTTTGTTTTAACGGTTTTAGATTTTGCTTCGCGAAGCTTCTGGAAATTCTCTCTCTCTTCTTTGATTTTTTCTTCCGAAGCACCTTTTCTCTTTAGATGTTTTTCAAGAAGAATTCCTTTTTGGCTTAATAAATTCCTTACAGTGTCAGTAGGCTGCGCACCGTTATTTAACCAGTATAACGCTCTATCTTCATTAATCTCTAATGTCGATGGATGAGTTAACGGGTTATAAAGCCCGATAGCTTCAATGAATTTTCCGTCTCTGGGTGAACGAGAATCTGCCGCAACAAGTTTGTAAACGGGCTGTTTCTTTTTACCCATTCTTCTTAATCTTAGCTTAACTGCCAACTTAAATAACCTCCGTATATTTAATCATTTTGATCAATTGAATTTATAATTTTTTAACAATGAGCCGCCAAATCCTTTTTTACTGAATTGGCTCATCATTTTTTGCATTTCACTAAACTGTTTTAATAACCTATTCACTTCTTGAATAGAAGTACCGCTTCCTCTTGCAATTCTCATCCTTCTGCTGCCGTTCAAAACTTTCGGTTTTTTCCTTTCTTGATTTGTCATCGAATTAATAATTGCTTCGGTTTTCACAAGAGCATTGTCATCAACTTTTAAATTTTTTGCTTGTGCGCCAAGGCCAGGAATCATTCCAATCAGCGATGACAATGAACCCATTTTCTTTATAGCTTTAATTTGCTTAAGAAAATCCTCAAAATCAAATTCGTTTTTCCTTATTTTCTCTTCAAGCTTGTCCGCTTCAATTTCCTCAAAGTTCTCTTGAACCTTCTCCACCAGTGAAATTACATCTCCTTTACCTAAAATTCGCGATGCTAAACGCTCAGGATAAAAAGTTTCAAGCTGGCTCAATTTTTCGCCACTACTAATAAATTTGATAGGTTTTCCTACAACTGATCTAATCGAAAGAGCGGCTCCGCCTCTTGCATCACCATCAAGTTTAGTTAGAACTATTCCATCAAAGTTTAATCTTTCATTAAAAATTTTTGCCGAGTTCACGGCATCCTGTCCGGTCATAGCATCAACAACAAATAAAGTTTCTGTTGGCAATACTAAATTTTTGATGTGCTCAATCTCCGCCATCATATCTTCATCAACGTGAAGTCTGCCGGCAGTATCTATGATGACCGTGTTAAAATTATTTTCATTCGCATGCTCGATAGAATTTTTTACCACTTTAATCGCATCTTTTTCTTCTAAAGAAAAAACAGGAACATTTATTTGCTGTCCCAACATTTGAAGTTGTTTGACAGCCGCAGGACGATGAATATCCGCAGCGACCAAAAGTGTTTTTCTTTGGTTTTCTTTCAGCCGCTTAGCAAGCTTAGCGCTGAATGTCGTTTTACCTGAACCTTGAAGTCCCGAGATTAATATAGTTGTTATTCCTGATCCATTAATTTTAATTTCACTTTGATTGCCGCCAAGAACATGGACCAATTCATCATAAATAATTTTTGTGATTAGCTGCCCGGGTGTGATTGAAGATAAAACTTCTTTACCGAGAGCTTTTGTTTTAACATTTTCAATAAAATCTTTTGCAACTTTAAAGTTAACATCAGCATCAAGGAGAACTCTTCTAATATCCCGAAGAGTATCAGAGATATTATTCTCCGTCAGTTTTCCCTGACCTCTCACCTTTTTAAGAGCTGATTCTAATTTTAAAGCTAAATCTTCAAACATTATTTAATTTTTTAATAAAATGATTACGATACAATATGAAATGATTAGCTGGCTTTCAGAGCATTTGCGCCGGCAACTATTTCCAGCAATTCTTTGGTAATCGCAGCTTGTCTTTCTTTATTATACTTTAACTGTAAAGTTCTTATCAATTCCTTAGCATTTGTTGAGGCATTATCCATTGCAGTCATTCTTGCGCCAAGCTCGGATGCATTCGATTCTAAAAGAACTCGCCAAGTTTGTGCTTTAAGATGTTTTGGCAGCATATATTCGAAGATTGACTTTTGATCCAGCTCATAAATAAAATTCGGTTGATTTTTTTTGTCAGTATGTTCTGTAACCAATGTTATAGGTAAAAATTGCTCTACAACGATCTTCTGCTGAATAATAGATTTAAATTCATTATAAATAATTATTACTTTATCAAAAGTTCCGTCTAAATATGCTGAAATAATTTTTTGAGAAATACTTAGTGCTTCAGAATATTTAAGCGAAGAAAACAATCCCAGATTCTTATCATATAGATTATAATTTCTCTTTGAGAAGAAATCAAATCCTTTTTTTCCAACACAAAATAATTGAACACTGATTGTGTCATTATTTAAATCTTCAGTAATATTTCTAACTGCTTCTTTGATTATGTTGGAATTAAAAGCGCCGCAAAGTCCTCTATCAGCCGTTACAATGACGTATGCCACATTCTTAACTTCTCTTTGTACAAAAAACGGATTTGCATTAAGATCATTTTCATTAGCAAGATGCGATAAAGACTGCCAAATTTTACTAGCATAAGGACGAGCGTTAATTACATTTTCTTGAGCACGGCGCAATTTTGCAGCTGCGACCATCTTCATTGCTTTAGTAATCTGTTGAGTGCTTTTTACTCCTTTAATCCTGCTTTTTATGTCGCGAAGTGTTGCCATTATAAAATATTTTGCTAAACGTTTTTCTTAAATAAAGGCAGAAATTCTTCAGCAGCTTTTTTTATCTTATCAATTGTTTGAGAACTTAAATCTTTTTCTTTCTTAATAGTATCAAAGATATCATTATGCTTTACTTCAAAATATTCTAATACTTCTTTCTCAAATCTTTTAACATCGGAAACGGCTATGCTGTCCAAATATCCGTTTGTACCAAGATAGATGCTCACAACCTGTCGTTCAATATTAACCGGAGCATACTGTCCTTGCTTTAATAATTCAACAAGTCTGGAACCTTTAGCCAGCGTTCTCAACGTTGATTTATCAAGATCGGAACCAAACTTAGCAAATGCTTCAAGTTCTCTGTATTGAGCTAGATCAAGCTTAAGTGTACCCGCAACTTTTTTCATAGCTTTGATTTGTGCATTTCCACCAACTCTCGATACCGAAATACCAACGTTAATTGCAGGTCGAACTCCAGCATTGAACAAATTAGATTCAAGATAAATCTGACCATCCGTAATAGAAATTACATTTGTTGGAATATAGGCAGAAACGTCACCTTGTTGAGTTTCTATAATAGGAAGAGCAGTTAAGCTTCCTCCGCCGAGTTCTTCATTTAATTTTGATGCTCTTTCAAGCAAACGAGAATGTAAATAAAAAACATCGCCGGGATATGCTTCGCGTCCTGGCGGTCTTCTTAAAAGTAAAGAAAGTTCTCTGTAAGATGCAGCTTGTTTGGATAAATCATCATAAATAACCAATGCATGTTTACCATTATCTCTAAAATATTCACCGAGAGTTGCTCCGGAATATGGAGCTATAAATTGTAATGGTGCCGGTTCAGAAGCAGATGCAGAAATTACGGTTGTGAAATCCATAGCGCCATGTTCATGAAGTTTAGAAACAACTTGAGCGATGGTAGAGCTTTTTTGACCAATCGCAACATACACGCAATAAACAGGTTTAATACCTAAACTTTTTGCTTCTGCAGTGTGAGTATATTTTTGATTGATGATTGCATCAATAGCAACGGCTGTTTTTCCTGTTTGCCGATCACCAATTATAAGTTCTCGTTGACCCCTGCCAATGGGAATCATGGCATCAACAGCAGTAATTCCTGTTTGAATTGGTTCTTTAACAGGCTGTCTTTGAATTACGCCAAGAGCTTTGCGTTCAATCGGTAAAAACTTTTTCGTATTGATTGAACCTTTACCATCAATTGGAACTCCAAGCGGAGTTATCACTCGGCCAAGCATTTCATCCCCAACAGGTAGTGAAGTAACTCGCTTTGTTCTTTTAACTATATCGCCTTCTTTAACCAAAGATGACTCTCCAAAAAGAACGCAACCAACGCTGTCCTCTTCAAGATTCAATACCATTCCAAAAACGTCGTTTGGAAATTCTACAAGTTCACTTGCCATAACTTGTGAAAGGCCATAAACCCTTGCTATTCCGTCACCAACTTGGAGAACAGTTCCAACATCATAAATATCGGCTTCGCTCTCAAATCCGGTTAATTGTCTTCTTAATATTGCTGATATTTCGTCTGGTCTCACTTCAGCCATAATTTTTTCCTTACTGATTTCTAATTTGTAATCGGACTAGCTTCAACAAAATGTTTTTTCAGCAAGTCCAACTGATGTTTGATAGATGCATTGTAAACCGTATCACCCGCCTGAACAATAAATCCGCTAATTAATTTATCATCTATTTTATAACTCATTCTTACTTTTTTTTTAAGCATTGATTCAAGTCTGCTTTTAAGTTCATTTTTTTGAGAATCGTTAAACTCAGAGGCAACCGAAACATTAACATTAACAAATCCTAACTTTATATCTCTAAGTTCTCTAAACTTTTCGAGAATGCTGGATAAAATTTCTTCGCGTTTCTTTTTAACTACAAATAATAAAAATTCCATTGAATCGGAATTAATCTTATTCTTGAATATCTCTTCAAGAATAGAAGATTTTACTTCCGGTTTTACAACTGGATTTTCAAGCATTCTGTTTAGATTCGGATTTTGCTTTAAGACAGAGGAGACAAAGTCAATATCATTCGAAACTGTATCCAGCAGATTCTTTTGAATTGCAGAATCTAAAAGAGATGAGGCATAACGCGCAGAAACTTTCTGTTCAGCCATACTTAGTTCTTAGCAATCTCGTTAATGTATTTATCCGCTATTCTTTTGTGAACATTTTTATCAACAGTTTCACCTAAAACTTTTTCGGTAGTTTGAATTACCAAATCGGCAATCTGAGATTTAAGTTCTCCAAAAGTTTCTTCCTTCTTTCTCTCGATTTCGGCAGAAGCTTCACTCAATATTTTTTGAGCTTGATCTTTACTTTCCTTAATCACCTGGTCCTTTAATTTTTCAGCATAGATTCTTCCCTGCTCAATTATTTTTTTAGATTCTTCTTCAGCTTTCGAAAGGTTTGCCTGATTCTCATAAAGTATTCTTTGTGCTTCATCCTTAGCTTTCTCTGCCTTTTCAAGAGATTCCTTAATCGCAGTTTCTCTTTGATCTAAGGCAGTCAGAATTGGTTTCCAGGCAAACTTTTTGAGAATTAAAAGAAGCAGTATAAAAGTGACAGCAGTCCAAACAACTAATCCTGGATTGATATCAATTAAACTTCCACTTCCGCCTTCAGAACTTAAAGCCAACAGAGCAAAAGTACTCGTTGCAAGCATGATAGGTTACCTTTAATTATTAAAAGTTATTTACGCTTTTACTGCGAGAAGAATACAAACAACGAGAGCAAAGAATGCAACGCCTTCGATTAAAGCTGCCGCAATAATCATTGCTGTTCTGATTGCACCAGCAGCTTCAGGCTGTCTTCCCATTGCTTCTAATGCTGCACTTGCAAGTTTACCGATTCCTAATCCGGCTCCTAATACTGCTATGCTTGCGCCAATACCAGCACCTAAATATCCTAATTCCATTTTATTACTCCTTTTTTTGATATGAATGATTAATGATCTTGATGAACTGCCATCCCAATAAATAGTGAGGATAACATTGTAAAAATATATGCTTGAATTAATGCAACTAACATTTCCAAAAAATAAATGAATAATGCAAAACCTATTGAAACAGGTGCAAAGTAAATTGTCTTCATAATAAAAATTAATCCGATAAGCGAAAGAATAACAACATGGCCGGCGGTCATGTTTGCAAAAAGACGAATACACAATGCAAATGGTTTTGTGAAGAGACCAAAAATTTCGACAAGTACAATAAGCGGTAAAAGGGCAACAGGCATTCCCGGTGGAATAAGGCCTTTAAAATAACCGATGAATCCATGGTTGATAATTCCACCAATCTGTGTGGTAAAAAAAGTAAATGCCGCTAATGTTGCTGTGACAGCTATGTTACTTGTGACTGTTGCTGTAAAAGGAATTAATCCAAGAAAATTGCTGTAAAGAATAAAGAAGAAAGCTGTAAGCAAATACGGTAAAAACTTTTCGTAACCGTGACCGATCGTTGGTTTCACAATTTCATCACGAACAAATACGACAATTGTCTCAATGAAGTTGGTAAATCCGTGTGGAATAAGTGACTTCTTATAGCTTTTTGAAACTGCAACAAAAGTTAAAATTAATAGGGCAGCAACAATCCATAAAAACACAACATGCCGGGTAATTGAGATATCAAGCCCTAACAATTGTAAATGAGGAAGATAAATTTTTCCGAAAGGTTCAAAGTCCAGGTAATTTCCGTCCATAACATGATGCAAAATCCAATCACCACCGCTGCCGGAATGTTTAACGGTATCTTGAACAACAGTTTGGATAGTATCAGGGCTAAAAAACATTAAAATTTGCTTAATTTTGACGAATGTTTAGGTAAATGATCTCAACTAATAAGTAAAAAATGTAAAAAAATAGGATTGAAAATATAAAACTTATCCGATTTAATTCCAAAAAAAGCATTGCTAAAACTACCATGATCAACGTGGTAAGAAAACGAATCACCATTCCACCAAACAATCTTTGAAAAAACATCTTTTCAGGTTTATTAATACCGCTTTTAATCGAAATTATCCCTAAGCCGGCATTAAATGTAGTGATTGCTCCTGCAAGCATGAAAGATTTGAAAAACTCTTCAGAAAAAAAATTCAGCAAGTACAGAATTATTATTAATAGAAAAGTGAGAACAAGAAAAGCAGATGCAAATAGAAAAAGCTTTTTAAGGGATGTCATTTATCAAGTCTCGTAACTGACTTAATGAAATGATACATCCCTGTAAATATTCCTAAAAAGGAAAAAAGCAAAGTTAAATAAGGTGAAGTATTAAATTTTCCATCGAGCCAAATACCAACAAATACCATCAGAACTATTGTAGCTGCGAGCTGAATCCCTAAGCCAAGATATGGAGCGTAATCTTTAAATAGATTTGAGTCGGAAGAATTTTTATCTTTTTTGTCCTCAATCATCGCCGATAGAAGATGTACCAGCAGCACCCGAGCTTAATCCTTTATCTGACATTTTGCTGCTGCCATCAAAAATAGCTCCTGCTTCGACAACCAAAATTTTTGTTACGATATCACCCTTCAACACAGCTTTTGATTCAAGCACAACTTTTTCCCTCGAATTAATGCTGCCGATAACTTTGCCGCCGATACTAATAACTTCGGCTGTAATTTCGCCTGTTATTTCTCCGGTTTCTCCAACCGTAACATTTCCATTGGCGGTTATATCACCGTTAATAGCACCATCAATTCTTATGTTGCCGTTACTTGACAATTTTCCCTCTAGTACAACTCCTGCCCCAATTATTGTAACTTCATCTTTCCCAATGTTATCGTTTTTGTACTTCATCAATTTAGTTCTCCTTGTTAGTTAATAAAAAGCTTTTGAGGATTTAATGGTTGACCATTTTTCCAAATTTCAAAATGAAGATGCGGACCATGTGATTTATGTCCTGTATTTCCGCTGAGCGCTATCATGTCACTCTGAATAATTTTCTCTCTCTTATGTTTTAATAACGACGAACAATGTTTGTACACCGAAATATAATCATTTGGATGAATAATTATAATCATATAACCATCATCTACTGTATAATCCGAAAAAATGACATAACCGCTTGCCGCCGCATAAATTGGCGTTCCAGTTTTTGCAACAATATCTATACCGTAATGCCCTTCTTCCGGATTGAATTCACGGCTGACAAATCCGTTTATAGGTCGTGAGAAAAAGTTGTCGTTTTTGCCAGACGGGAAAATGTTATTCCAAATCTTCTGAAATATAAATAGAACGTTTCCTTCAACCTTCTTTTTTAATTTTTGGGTATTGGTTTTTACCGAATCATTTGAAGGTATTAAGAGATTAGAATCACCGAGCATTATGGCATATCTCAGTCTATCGTTTGTCGTCTTTAACTCTTCAATTTCTTTTGAAAGAAAAAGCAATTTCTTATTCAGCTCATGAAATTTTTCCTGTTCTTCTTTTTGATAATAATAATCTTCGGAGTAAAATATTTTATTTAATGGCGTTAAGTTGATTATCAAAAAACCAGCAACAAACAGCACAAGTGAATAAAGGATTAAAATTGCCAATAATTTCTTAGCCGAAAGGTTATACTTTGAACTTTCAGATGAGGGTTTATCTGAAAATGTAATTATTAGTAAGCTTTTAATATTTATTAAATCTTTGAGTTTCATTTTATTTACAAAAAAACATTCACAAGAAAAACCTTACTTATACTTTTTCACCAATTCATCAAATTTAACTCTGCCTTCACGAAGTAAAACCAGATCATTTCCCGTCAAATCTATTAAAGTTGACACTTTATCGAAATACTTTTTATTGGAATAAAATATTCCAGAAACTTCTGAAGAGAATTCTTGCTTTATTATTTCGGGATGCTTGATGGGAAGAGAGCCTGTTCTATTTACGCTGGTAGAAATGATAGGCATGCGCAATTCAGCAGCAAGTTTTTGACAGAAGCGATGATTCGGAATTCGAAATGCTGCAGTGTTAATTTGCAATATGCTGCTTGTTTTCTTGTTTAAGTTGAGGACAACAGATACCGGATTTGGCCAAATTGAGACAAGAAAATCCAAATGCTTTTCAGAATTAAGCTCAACGTATTTGGAAAGCGTATCAATACTATCAATCAATAAAATATAATTCTTTCCCTCATGCCTGCCTTTTATTTCATTTACCTTCTCCAGTGCCTCTTCGTTAAATGGATTAGCACCTAAACCATAGATGGTATCTGTTGGATATACAAACACGCCGCCTTCAAGATAAATTTTTTTTGCGTTTATAATTGAATTTTCAAATTCGTCTTCAACACAAATGAAATCAATATTTTTTGTACTATTCACTGATCAGCTCTTCCATTTTAGAGATAATAATTTTGGAATCTAATTTATAACCACAATCAAAAGTAGAAATAGGACATTTTTCGTACCCGTGAATTCCGCAAGGTTTGCAGCTTAAATCGTTAAAACTAATGTACGAACTTTTATTATTATAAGGATAAAAACCGAACTCCGGAATTGTAGAACAATAAATTGTTAGAACCGGAATATCAGCACTCATGGCTAAATGAGTTGGTGCACTATCGTTGGTTAATAAAAGCTTTACTCTTTTGAGAAGTTCAATTGATTCGATGATTGAAAAAAGACCGGCAGTTGAAAAAACTTCACCATTATATCCAACCGAAAGTCTTTCACACAATTCCTTATCTAATTCTCCGCCAATAATTAAGACGTTATAAGATTGGCCGACAAAGTGTCTGATTATTTCGTTAAAGTTCTCTTCAGGATATTTCTTTGTTTCCCAAATACTGCCGGGAGCAATAGCAATCAGCTTATCTTTAATATTTTTCTCTGATATAAATTGTGCGATTTTATGACGCGATGATTCTTCTACTTTTACTTGAGGAATTATTTTCCAGCTCTCAGGAGAATATTCGTAACCGATTAAATCTAAATTCCGCTGTACTTCATGAATATTCGTTTTATAGTCAATTATATTTTTGTACACATGAAATAATGATGAATTTGAAAAACCATAAGTGTCTCGAACACCGGATTGCATCACAATAAATGATGTTCTAAACGATCTGTGCGGAGAAAATATTTTTACGTAATTGCGCTTCTTAAGTTCAGCGGTAAATTTGTAAAGTCTGAGAACGGATTTATGAACTTTCTTTTTATCCATCACCAAAACTTCACTCACAAAGGGAGAGGCGGCAAATATTTCTTGCGTTGAAGGAATACACAAAACATCAATTCCATTTGATGGAAATTTTTCTTTCAACTTTTCAATCATTGGCAGCGCTAAAATTGCATCACCAATAAAAGCAGTTTGGATAACTAAAATCTTTTCCATCTCGTTTAATACTTCCAAATATTATGCATCCACAGCCATTGCTCCGGATGCTTTCTTATAACAGACTCTAACAATGCCATGTGTCTTTGACTTACTTCCTGGATTTTTTTTTCTTCATCACCCAGAAGATTTTCCATGCTGATTTCTGATATTCGTGCTGTATAAGAATAATCCGGTTGTCTAATAGTCAACCCGTATAAAATGGGTGCTTTGGTTTTTATAGCAAGCTGCGCAGGTCCTGGATAAATTGCGGATTGCTGCCCGAAAAAATTCACCCGCATGCCATCAGCCGGACCTCTCTGATCAGCAACCATTGCAACAATATTTTTGGCTTTCAACTCAGCATAAATTT
>Ga0209321_10000881_pt1 | contig 20107 bp, 19 predicted proteins | sample Rifsed16ft4_FD_184012 | JGI IMG/M metagenome (GOLD analysis project Ga0209321, IMG submission 184012) | Soil microbial communities from Rifle, Colorado, USA - sediment 16ft 4 - CSP-I_5_4 (version 2) | ecosystem: Environmental > Terrestrial > Deep subsurface > Rock core/Sediment | place: Rifle...
CCCATCTTGTCCAGGTCCCGGTGGCTTACGCCGGGCCGGTTCAATTCCACAAAGAAAGCGGACATGCCGTGATGCTTCTGGGATCTGTCGGTGTAGGCGAAAACTACGCCTACGTCCGCGACCGTGGCATTGGAGATCCAGGTCTTGGTTCCGTTCAGGACGAAGCCGTCGCCGTTGCGCACTGCCGTGGCCCTCATGGCCGCCACGTCTGATCCGGCGTTGGGCTCGGTGATGGCGAAACAGCTGATCGTTTCGCCGCGGATAATAGGGGGGATCCATCTTTTTTTCTGCTCCTCGGTGCCGGCCTTCAAGAGCGTTAAGGCCGGGCCTGCCTGCATGTTGATATAGACGCGGATCGCGCTGTGTACCCTGGCGATCTCCTCCGAGATCAGGGCGAGGGCCACGAAGCCCAGCTGTGTGCCGCCGTACTCCTCCGGAAACACGCAGCCGTAGAAACCGAGTTCGCCCATTTTCGCCACCAGGTCCTTGCGGAAGATATGCTCCCTGTCGTCTTTGACAGCAGTGGGGGCGATCTCCTTTTCGGCAAACTCTCTGGCCAGCTCTCTGACCGCGACCAGCTCCTCGGATAGATCCACGTCCATATCACCCGATCTCCTTCTGGAAGTGCACCATTTTCCCTTGAGCAAAGCCGATCCGGGTGAAAAATCGCTCCATCTCCGGCTGTGCATGATCCACAAGGGTAAAGATCGTGTTGATCCCATGGTCTTCGGCGCCCGCGGCGAAGCTCTCTATCAACTGGCGCGCGATTCCCTGATTGCGGAAGGCAGGATCAACGCCGATGATTTCTATCCAAGCCACAGTCCCGGGGAGACCAAACTCCAGCTCGCCGGCCCTGCCGAAGATGAAACCGACCACGCGGTTTTCCAGCTCTGCCACGAGAGACGCCCAGTGCGGCCGGATCGCTTCGGAGATCTCGATCCTCTTTTCCCAGTATTGCTTGCGCGCCACCCCCGTCACCCGCTCCTCGATATCAACGATGGACGGCAAGTCTCCCTTTTCAAGATTTCTGATACTGATGTTTTTTTTCGCCATGGTTCATCCTTTCACGACCTGCCGGTTTTGTTGAATCGGGGCGCTCTTTTTTCCACGAAGGCCTTGTAGCCTTCGCCGAAATCCGCCATCTCCATGCACCGGGCCTGGGCCATCGCCTCCATCTCCAACGCAGTCTCAAGACCCACTTCACTTTCCAAATTTAGCAGCTCCTTGGTCACTCCCAAGGCATAAAGCGGTCCCTCTTTCAGACGGCGCGCCAAGGAGTAGGCTTCCTCCATCAGCTTGTCAGGCGCCACCACCCGATTCGCCAGCCCGATCCGATAGGCCTCCTGGGCGTCAATAACATCCCCGAAGAAAACCAGCTCCGTGGCCTTGCCTTGCCCCACGATCTTGGGGAGAAGATAAAGCGCCCCCATATCCGCCCCAGCCAAACCCACCTTGGTAAAGAGAAAGGCAAACTTCGCCCGCTCCGAAACGATGCGCAGGTCGCTGGCCAGGGCGAGCATCGCTCCTGCCCCGGCAGCTATCCCGTTCACTGCCGCCACGATCGGTTTTTTAAGCTGACGCATGTTTTTGACTATATTACAGGTCATGCGGGTAAAGCGATAAAGAGATTCCCCCTTCATCTCCAAGAGCTTACCGATGATCTCGTGCACGCTTCCCCCGGAGCAAAAGCCCTTGCCGTTTCCTGTGAGCACAACGACCTTGACCGTCTGCTCGTAGGCCAAATCCCCCATCAGTCGCTCCAGCTCCTCATAGGTCTGGAAGGTCAGGGCATTGAGCCTCTCGGGATCATTCAGCCGCACGGTGGCGATGCCATCATCAACCTCGTAGATCAAACTGCGATAAGTCATGAGATTTTCCCCGTAAAGACTTTAAAAATAATTAATTCCTCTCCGTCAATGTGTCAGCACAAACTGTGCCAATGGATTGTGAAAGAGAGACGGAGAATTTGCGTCTTAATTTCTCAAAAAATATAATAAAACCAGTGTTTTTTCGCATAGATGGGAAAGTAGGGAAGAACTACAGGGCTCTCTGAAGCCGCCTCAAGCGCCAGGGGAACTAGTGGTGAAAGACGAAGTCTGGGAACAGGGCGAAGACAAGGACGGCGACGATCAGAAGGGGGACGATGACCAAGGCGTAGAGGAGCGGCCTTTCAAATTTGAGGTGCATGTAATTTAGCAGGACCAGCACGGCCTTGACCAGCGCTACAAGAAAGATCAAGAGGATGGCGGCGCCTTTGGAGAGAAAAACGCTAGCTCCGATGGAGATAAAGACGAGGCCGACGAGCCATAACCAAACGACAAAATAGTTCGGACGGTGCGCGTCAGAAGTCATCGTATGCCCTCATGCGAGATAGAGCAGCGGGAAAAGAAAAATCCAGACGATATCGACAAAGTGCCAGTAAAGGCCGGCCAGCTCCACGCGGTGTTCATTGGGTTTTAAGGTACCCCTAAGCGCGGCAACCAGCAGGATCAGATTCACGACAATCCCGCCCAGGACATGCAGGGCGTGAAGGCCGGTCATGCCGTAATAAAAGGACCAGAAGATGCCCGCGCCCGGAGTAAACCCATGGCCTATCTCGCCCGCGTACTCGAAGCCCTTGATCATCAAAAAGGTCAGGCCGAGCAGCAGGGTCAGCAGGAGGTTGAGTTGAAGCCTCTTTGGTTTCCTATCCTCCACGGCGGCGAAGGCGAGCACCATGGTCAGACTGCTCGTGAGCAGAACGAAGGTATTCGCCAAAGCAAGGGAGAAATTTAAATGGCTCGAGGCGTCGGACCAGCCGCCGCTCCCAAGGCGGACGACGACGTAGGAGGCGATCAGGCCGCCGAAGACCGGGATCTCCGAGGCGAGGAACCACCACATCCCCACTTTCCCCGTTGGAATTCCTGTCATGGTCAGGCTCTCAGATCTCGACACGATTTTTTCCTCCTAGGATTGAGCCACCGCGGGTGGCTGGTCCTGCGGCAGCCAATCCTCGGGCGACTCGGGGGAGCTGTACTCGTAGGGACTGCGGTAAACAACGGGGACCCTTTCAAAGTTGTCGTGCAGTGGCGGGGAAAGGGCAGTCCATTCCAGCGTGTTGGCCTGCCTGGGATTTCGCTCGGCTACTCTCCCACGAAACAGGCTCCAGAGGAAGTTGATCACAAAGGGAATCTGCGAGAGCAGGAGAAAGATCGCGGCCACGGTGATGAACACATTGATCGGTTGCAGCGGCTGGAGGAAATCATACTGCATCGGGTTGGCAATCCGCCGCATCATCCCTCCGAGGCCGACAAAATGCATTGGTATGAAGACAGCATTGAAGAAAATAAAGGTTAGCCAAAAGTGAATCTTGCCTAAGATTTCGTTCATCATGTGGCCGAACATCTTTGGGAACCAATAGTAAAGACCGGCGAATCCGGCGAAGAAGGTGGCGCTGAACAGGGTGTAGTGAAAATGGGCGACGACGAAATAGGTATCGTGGATGTAGATATCCACCGGCGCCGAGCCGTTGAAGATGCCGGTTAATCCCCCAATGATGAATATGGAGAGAGTGCCAATGGCAAAGAGCATGGGTGTTGGAAAGCTGATCGATGCGCGCCACAGGGTGGCGATCATGGCGAAGACGATAAGAGCGAAAGGCACGGAGATGACTATCGTCGTGATGCTAAAGGGCATAGCCAGGCGGGGGTCCATGCCGCTCAAAAATTGGTGGTGCGCCCAGACTATAAAGCTGAGCATGCCTGCGGCGATGGTCGAGTAGATAATGGGGCGATAGCCAAAGATCGGCTTGCGGCTAAAGACAGGCATGATCTCCAGGACAATACCGAGGCCGGGCAGGAGGATGACATAGACCTCCGGATGGCCGAAGAACCAGAAGAGGTGCTGCCATAAAAGCGGCTGTCCGCCGCCTTCCGGCAGGTAGAAGGTTGTCCCCACCACACGGTCCATAAGAAGCATCACCGCGCCGGCGATGAGTGGCCCTACGGAGAGCATGAAAAGGACAGCCGCAGTAATTTGCATCCAGACGATCAGAGGCAGACGGAAGAAGGTCATGCCGGGCGCCCGCAGGTTTATGGTCGTGGTGAGAAAGTTGATCCCGCCCATGAGAAAGGAGACGAACTCGAGGGCGAGGGCTAAGAGCCAGAGATTTAGGCCCCAATTCACTCCCGTATACTCGGCCTTGGCCGAAAGAGGCGGGTAGCCGGTCCAACCGGCGGAGGCGGCGCCGCCGGGAACAAAGAAAGAGGCCAGCAAAACCGCGGAGGCGAGGGCGAAAACCCAGAAGGAGAGCCTATTCAGCCGGGGAAAGGCCATGTCCTGGGCGCCGATCATCAAGGGAATGAGGAAGTTGCCGAAGGCCGCCAGCAGGATCGGCATGGCGACGAAGAAGACCATGATAGTCCCATGCATGGTTACCACCATGTTGTAGAAGTCCGGCGCAATGAATCCCCAGCCAGGTACTTCCGTGTCGGGATAAGCGAGTTGCCAGCGCATCAGGTGGGTCAGAAGCCCGCCCACGATAGCCCAGAATAGTCCCAGGGAGAGGTATTGCTTGGCGATTGTCTTGTGATCGGTGGAAAAAATTTTCATTTTTCTGGCCAGCGCTCCTTCACCCACTTTTGGTATTCTTCGGCGGTGTGCACAAAGAGCCAACCATTCATCCCGGAGTGGCCGAAGCCGCACAGCTCGGCACAGGGTATTTCGTATTTGCCGGGCTTGGTCGCCTCAAACCAGGCCACGATCTCCCGTCCCGGCACGGCGTCCTGTTTCAGGCGGAGATTCGGGAGGAAAAAGCTATGGATGACGTCCTTTGACTTAAGGACTACGCGCACGACCTTGCCGGCCGGAACATGCAGCTCGTTATCCATCTGGAGATCGTCCACCGTTCCCAATCTCCCATCCGGCCCGGGATAGATAATCTCCCAGTTGAACTGCTTTGCAGTAACTTGCACCTGCAGATCACCCGGTGGGACGTGCCCCTTGATTCTTGCCCACACCTCTGCGCCGCGAAGATCGATCCAAAGGTCGAGAAACACAACAATGAGACCCGGGATCAGTATCCAGGCTGCTTGCTTAAGGCTGTTGCCGGGAATGTAAGCGGCTCTTTGCCCTTCCCGGCGACGGTACTTAATCAAGAAGACGAGGATGAGCCCCTGGGTCAGGAGAAACCAAGCCCCAGTAATATAGAGGATCAAGTAAAATAGAGAGTCGATGTCCCCACCAAAGGTCGATACGTTCTCTGGAAACCAGCTTGACATCATCTACCCGCCTTTTTCATATTTTATTGCCAGCATGTTTATAATTAGGAAGGATGTTGTCGTCAAGGCGTTCCGCTGTGCCATTTTCTGGTGCCTTGTCAAACGCCATCGCCACGAGCAGCACTGCAAGATAAACGAGCGATGCGAAAAGCAGGTGCCTGGCACTCTCTGCCGACCGGCGGCGCGCGACGACAAAGCCGCACCCAAGGAACGCAACTCCCAAAACGAAAGCCGTCATGAGATAAACCGATCCTGCAAGACCGGTTAGCGTTGGCAGGAGACTGACCAAAAGTAGCCCCAAAGAACTGCACACAATTAGCCGTCCGGTACTCCTCCCGTCTGGCTCAATGACCGGAAGCACTCGAATACCTGCTCGGGCATAATCTTCCCGATAGAGGCAGGCAATTGCTAGCGAATGGGGGAGCTGCCAGAGAAACAGGATCGCAAACAGCATCCAGGCCCCAAGGCCGAGATCGCCGGAGGCCGCTACCCAGCCGATTACCGGGGGCAGTGCTCCTGGAATCGCTCCCACGATGCTGCAAAGGGGGCTCTTCCGCTTGAGCGGAGTGTAGGCAAAGAGGTAGCTTAACACGATCGTACCCGTTACAAGCCCGCTCAATGGGTTTACCGCTATTATGAGGTAGAGGGGCCCGGCGATAGCGAGTGTCGCGCCGAATATTAGAACCTCGACGGGCTGAAGCCGCCCGTCGGGCAAGGGCCTAAGTCGCGTCCGCTTCATCCGTGTGTCCACGTCCTTCTCGAGGTACTGGTTCAAGGCCAGGGTTCCGCCTGCGCCTAGGGCCGTGCCGATAATCGTCTTGAACAGGCAACCCCAGTCCAACACTCCCGAGGACCCAAGATAGAATCCCACATATGTGGTCACCAGAACCATCAACACCACGCGGGGCCTCGTGAGCGCCAAATAATCGCATAAGACAACGTGCAGCAATGCAGGAATGTGAAAACGCGTCTTCCTCACAGCAGGCTTCCGTCAATAGTTGATCCCGATGTAAGGACCCACAGAGAGGTGGTTGGAAGAGAGAGTTTTCGTCTCATTTGGAGGGGCAGTGTGGCATGAAGGGCCGTCGCGGGCTACGCCTAGATTGTCAATCTCTTATCCTCTGTTGTCCTGGCGACGGTGGCGCGGTGTTCGGACGGCGAACAGCCCACGAGACGGCGGAAGACGCGGTTAAAGTACGGGATCGATTCGAAGCCCGCTTCGAAGGCAACCTCCGACACGCGCCGAAAGGGGTCGAACAACAGCCGTTTGGCCTTCTCGACGCGCGTCCGCCGGCGGTACTCGGTGAAGGTCAGCCCCGTCTGCTTCTTGAACAGTTTGCAGAAATAACACGGGCTGAGATGGAGGCGCTGCGCGAGCTCTTTCGTCGAGACAGACCCGTTCTGGTTGTCGGCGAGATAGGCTTCGATTTTCCGCAGCAGCGGCGTGCTTTGCTCCGGCTCGTGCGCCAAAAGCAGGTTGCCGCGCTCAGAAAGGTACTGGGCGAACATCTCCAGCACCGTCGCTGCCGACCGACCGCGCTCGCTGCTGAGCAACGGGCTGTAACGCCAGGAGACGCGCAGGCGTGCGACGTGTTTCTCAAGACCCCATTGCCGCAGACGCCACGTCAGGCGGCGCAGAGTTCCCCTATCGAGCGACTGCTGCGAAAACGGTCCCGCCAACAGGTTACCAACGTGGCGTGCACCGACGAACACGGGCACGATGATCTTGACCAGGCCTATCGGACAACGAAATTGCACGGGCTTAGAGTTCTGCGCGGCGCGACGTTCCGCCCCTGCGAGCATCCGCTGGCACACCTCGCCGCTGCGCCCACCTAGGCAGCCCTCGAGGCAAAAGGTGCCGCTGGCCCGCGCGGCATCGGAGCCACCCACCCCGGCGGTAGCGGGCACAAGCGTCAGCGGCAGCCCCGTCGCGCACGCGAAGGCCACTTGCTGCTTGCGGACGGTCGCCGACTCGATCAGCTTGAGCCAAGCCGCGTGTTCTCGCGCTATGGTTGGTGCAACGGAGGTCATAGACAGTCAACCACTTGCTCGCAAGGTCAAGGGGGTTCGGGAAAGGACTGGACGGTCCCGAACTTCCATTTTCCGTGGCCGTTTAGCTGCCGGTAAAGTCCGGTTTTCTTTTCTCCAGAAAGGCGCGAGTCCCTTCCTGCAAGTCATGCGTCATGGCGAGGTTCCCGAAGCAGCGCGCCTCCAGTTCCAGGCCTGAGCTAAGATCTACTTGGAGGCCCCGGTTAATGACTCTCTTCGATGCCTCCAGGGCGAGACGGGGAAGCGAGGCCAGCTTGCCGGCAAATTGCCTGGCCTCGTCCAACAACTTTTCTTTCGGAACCACTTTCATAACAAGCCCTATGGCGAGGGCCTGCTCTGCGTTGATGGGATCGCCGGTTAAGATGATCTCCTTGGCCTTGGTCGCCCCGATGAGTCGTGGAAGCCTTTGCGTACCGCCTCCTCCGGGAATTGCGCCGATCTTGATCTCCGGGAGACCCAATTTGGCCGTGTCGGAAGCGATGCGAAAATCACACGCCAATGCGAGCTCACATCCTCCTCCGAGCGCGTAGCCCGAGACCGCCGCTATGACCGGTTGTGGCAGATCTTCGATCTGGTCGAACAGGAGCTGGAATTCTCGGGCATGCTTGTAAGCGGCCTCTGCGGAAAGAAACTCCTGGATCTCACTGATGTCCGCGCCCGCACAGAAGATCTCCTCGCCTCCAGTGATAATGACAACCCTGACATCCCGATCATTGGCCACCTCTTTAAAACATTCCTCCATTTCCCGCCTGAGATCGGCGTTCAAGGAGTTTTTCTTCTGCGGGCGATGGAGCTGCACAGTAGCGATCGCTTTTTCTTTCTGAAAGACCAGATTTTGATACATTGGGAAACCTCCATTGAAAAGATGATCGGCTTGCTGCCAGCGGCTTCAGTCATGCAAATTGCGCCAGGAGATCCTCCATAGCCGCCGAAGCCTTTCCTTTGGCCTTCTTTTGTACCTCCTGAAACCTATCCCCCAACGTAGGACGTTGGCTCCGGACGAAGACCCCGAGGTTGATTTTTTCCTTGTCGGTGGCCAGCCTCATGGCCTCTATACCATTTTCCGGGTTATGATCCTCGGGTACCATTTGGAGGTTTTTGATGATCCGGGCCACGTTCATATCGGTGGTGTTGAAGGAAGAGCAGCTTGCGAGGACCTCGATGAAGGAGAATCCCCGATGCTGGATGCCTTGAATGATCAGATCCTTCAAGTGCTCCTTTTTGACCGAGAAGCCTCGCGCTACGAAACTGGCTCCATAGACGATGGCCAGGGCCGAAGGGTTGACCGCATCGCCGAGAAAACCGAATGGGGAGGTTTTGGTGGTTGGGAAAAGCACGGTGGTAGGAGAAAACTGCCCCTTGGTCATCCCGTAAATGGCGTTGTTGAAGAGAAGATAGGTCATATCCACATTGTTGCGCGCGATATGGGGTAGATGCCCCCCTCCGATCGCCAGTCCGTCTCCGTCGCCTCCGACGGCGAGGACGGTGAGCTCGGGATTGGCGGTTTTGACTCCCTGGGCAATGGGGAGCCCGCGCCCATGAATGCTGTGAAAACCATAGGCTTTAACAAAATAAGGCAGCCTACTGGAGCAACCGATCCCGGAGATGAGGGCGAGTTCATTAGTGGGCAGTTTGAGATCGGCTAATCCCTCTACCAGCGCCGAGAGGATTCCGTAATAACCACAGCCGGGGCACCATACCGGGCTGACGCCGCTCAGGTATTCGCAAGATCTATCCTGCTCTTCCATAGTGTTTCATGCTCCTTACGTTTAGCGTTTCTGCAGTCTCGACAATCTTCTTGACGATTTCCGTCGGTTCCAGCGGGACCCCTTTGACCTTGGTCAAACTGATAGTCGGGATGCGGTAGGTTGATCTGAGCAAGGAGGCTAACTGCCCGACAAAGTTGAGCTCGGGGACAATGACCCGCTTGACCTTGCCCAAAAAGGTCTTGAGCTCCTGATGGGGAAGTGGGTTCAGGATTTTTGGGATGATGGCCTGGACCGGTATCCCCAGATTCTTGGCGATACTAACGGCCTCCTCGACCGGTCCGGCCGATGAACCCCAAGAAATGATGCCAATCTCCGCCTCTTTGTCACCGAAATAACTGCATAGTTCATGAGTCAGCGGGTCGCCCTCGATGGCGCTTAGCTTGCGGAATCTTTTGACAGTCATTGCCGTGTGCATTTCTTCGTCGCAGGCGAAATTGCCCTTTTCGTCGTGTTCCATCCCGGTAACCATGTGTTCGCCTCCCACCGTGCCTGGAAGGGCAACCGGAGAGACATCTGATTCACCCAGTTGATAGCGAGCGAAAGGGGCATCCTCCCTGAGCTTGGCGGTCAGTCGGGAAGCTAATGGGGCCCGTTTGACCAAACGCGGCTCGACAGTCTCGAGACGTGCCGAGAGGGCTTGGTCTACTAACACGATGACCGGCAACTGGTATTTCTCAGCCAGGTCAAAGGCCAAGGCGGTGACGCGAAAGCAGTCGGGAACAGAAGTGGGCGCCATTACCACTCTTGTGGCGTCTCCGTGAGAGCCATAAAGAGCAAGAAAAAGATCAGACTGCTCTGTCTTGGTGGGCATTCCCGTGCTGGGACCGCCTCTCTGCGAGTCCACAATGACCGCCGGGATTTCCGCCATCGAGAGAAGGCCGATGGTCTCGGACATGAGCGATAGTCCGGGTCCCGATGTGGATGTCATGCTCCTGCCCCCCGCCCACGACGCCCCGGCAACGCTGCAGATAGCAGATATCTCGTCCTCAGTCTGGAGGACGATGCCTCCCAGCTTGGGCAGGTGGACCGCGAGCCATTCCATGATCTCCGAGGCAGGAGTGATGGGATAACCGAAGAAATACCTCATCCCCGAAGCAGTTGCGCCCAAGGCAATCGCCTGGTTACCCGTCATCAGAAGCATCTTCTGCTCATTGCCCTTGGGGAATTTGTAGGGGTCTTTTTTTCCGAGATTGCGCTCAGCAAAATCGAACCCTCTTTGCAAGGCATCCAGATTGTGATCGAGGACTGCCTTTCCTTTCCTGGCGAATTTCTCTGTAATGAATCCCTCGATTTGCCTCTTCGGCAAACTCAAGATGTGGGAGAGGGTCCCGAGGACGACGATGTTTTTGCTGATCCGGCTGCCGATCTCGCGCGTAGCGATGCGATCGAAGGGGACCTTGTAGACCGTTCGTCCAAGGAGTTCTTCGGGCAGATCGCATTCCGCCTCGCACAGGAGGACTCCGTGGTCTTTCAGATCGGGAAGATTCTCGCCCAGGGCCTCCTGGTTGAGGCAGACGAGAAAATCCACGCGCTCTCCGTGATAAGAGATGTTTTTCTCGCTTAGCCGCACCTGAATCATGCATGCCCCGCCTTTGATCTCGGCGGGAAAAGTGCGGAAGGTCACGATATGGAGCCCTTCCCGGGCGGCAATTTGGCATAGGGTTTCACCTATGGTAATGACACCCTCACCGGACTCCCCGGCGATTCGTAAGGTAAGATCAGGATGCACGAAGCCCCTCCTTCCACTCTTTTCCATTCGCCTCAAGCACCGGCTTCCAGAAAGACCACCTTGCCTCGATGACTTCCTGCGCCCGCTCAACCATCTCAGGAAAATCCCTCATACCCTCGAACCTCTCCTGCAACTTGAGATATGCTAAAATCGGCAGATACTTTTTAGGAGCGTAATTCAGCGTGAAGAGAACCGTATTGCTCTTCCGCTCCCTCTCCGCCTCATAGAGGATCCACGAGCGAGTCTCGAGCGCTAGTTCAGTGATTTCGTGAAACACGTCGGTGTCGCTCTTCCAGCCCTCGGGACAGACCGAATAGAGCTCCAGCACACACGGTCCTTCGATGGCGGCCGCCTTCTGCGCCTTGATCATGAGATCGCGGTGCCAAAGTGGACAGGCAGCGGCCGCGTAAGAGGCGCCGGCGGCCAGGGCGAGATCGAGAAGGTATTGCGGCGTTCGCTGGTTTCCCCGGATCACCTTTCCAAAGGGAGTAGTCGAAGTACTTGTGCCGTATGGCGTGGCGCCCGATCCTTGAACTCCGGTATTCATGTAGGCTTGATTGTTGAGGCAAACATAGACCCCGTTTTCCCCGCGCGCAATCCAGGCGAGGAGGGCCTGGAGGCCGATGTCGTAGGTGCCCCCGTCTCCGGCTATGCCGATATTCACTGTCGATTCGGGAGAGACCGCTCCCGCTTGCGCCAGCGCCTTCAGCGCGGCGATATTCCCGCTAAGCGTTGCCGCGGTGTTGGGGAAATTGTTGTGATCCACGGAGACATCGCCCCAGCAGGAAGTGTTTTGCGTCGTGATCACCTCGTTGCAGCCGGTCCCGATGCTTGCCACCACATGCTTCCCCGTAAGCTTCAATGCGCGCAGCACCTGATTCGTGCCGGTTACCATGCCGCAGCCGGTGCAGCCCTGATGTCCTGAGGTGAGCCCGGTTGTCGGAATCGCCCCGTACTCTCCCACATCGACCACCGGATCCGGGAGAAGAAAACTATGGGGGCTGATACCGATATGACGATTGAATAAAGCTTTATACATGATGCACCCTCAGAGCTGGACTTCTTCCAGGGCGGAAGGCCAGCTCTCCTGCGAATGGTCTTCGGGACGCCAATCAAGAAAGTCTCGGCTGACGGTGAGCCTGCTCTCTTTTTTCGCCCTCTTAGTTTCTTGATCCGTGGTTTCGGCGAAACCCTGCCGGACCGCTTCTAGGCTTGCTTCTCTTGGCTTGGGGACGTGTTGTTCGTAATAACTGACGGCGGTCTTAAACGGCACCTTATCGTAGACCTTGTGCAGAGCCCCCAGCATGGGCATGTTGATGTGCTTAAGCCCCAGTCTATGGGAGATTGCGCCTGCCGGCGCGGTAAAAACCTTTACTCTCTCTTCACCGGCTTTCAAGACCTCGCGGATCTTTTTGATGCTCAGATTGGCGGTGTTGACCAGAAGGGCGCCGCCTTCTTTAAGCCCATCCAGGACCTGATGTTCAGGCGAATAGAGAATCGTGTCATCGTAAAGTATCACGACATCCCAGGCGCGGGTAAAAGAGCGAATCTTTCGCTCTTTGTGAAAGTTGATCAGGGTATCAGTGGTGATAATGGCCCCTCTCCTCTCGGAACCGAATGTGGGCACGGTCAAGAGCTGGAATCCGCTTTCGATGCCGGCGCCGGTGAACCCGACTGCAGAGGTAATCGCGCCCTGCCCAGCCCGCCCGTAGATGTGGATCTCATGAGTATCGGGCGGAATCGGGGAACAATATTTTTCCTTACGCTGCTGTTTTTTCCAAATCTCTCCCCATTTTCTCCACAGCTTCGGACTCACTTGCTCCTTGTTTTCGACAAAGATGGGGTCCTCCTCGATGTCCAGCCAGTAAGGTTCAGGGCGATAGGGTTTGCCCTCAGCGATGTTATCGGCCAGGTTAAACATCAGCTGGAAATGTTCCTGGCGCACCTCGCTTCCTCCGAGCCCGCCAATCACGCTTGCGACCTTGGGCCCCTGGCCCCCGAGATGGAGATGGACCGCCGTAGTGATCCTTTGCGCAAGCGGAGGAAGAACGCCCCCGTGCTGCATGCCTTCGTCGAAGACGATCAGCGCCTTTGTCCCCGCCTTGTGCAGCGCCTGGGCGATTTCCTTGGCCGGGAAAGGGGAAAAAAGCCGGATTTTCAGCAGCGCGACCCCAGGGATCCCTTCTTTGCCCTGGAGGTAACGTGTTGCCACCTCGCCGGCACAGGAGGACTCTCCCAACAGGGCAACGACCAGCTTGGCCTTTTCATCTCCGATCCATTCGAAGAGGCCGTAGGAGCGTCCGAACCTTTCGGCGAAGTCTCTTCCTGCCTTCAAGACAATTTCGGAGGCATTGGTGAGGGCTGCCATCTGATTTCTCTTGTGTCTGCGGTAAGGATAGGCAGAGAGCATAGCCCCATATGTTACCGGCTTGTCCGGCGCAAAGAGAGGGGCGAGCGGTAGGAATGAAGGGAGGTAATGGTCGACATCATCCTGTTTTGGTATCTCCACCCCCTCGTAAGCGTGGGTTCCGGTAAAGCCTCTCAGGTTCACGGCAAACGGGAGCCTGACCCTCAGATCTTCCGCGACGCGGTAGCCTTGGATAATGCTGTCGAGGGTCTCCTGGCCATCGGCGGCAAAAATTTGGATCAGCCCGCTGTCGCGCATGGCGTAGGCGTCGGTGTTGTCAGCCCAGATATTGATGGGCGCGCCGGTCGCCCGGTTGCCGAGGAAGAGGCCACAAGGGATTCCTCCGCCAGCTGCGTTCTCCAGCACCTCGATCATGTAGAGCAGGCCCTTGGAGGAAGTGGCAGTGCCGGCCCGGACGCTCTTGCCGGCGGCGATGATCTGACTTGCTGCGCTGTGCTCAGATTCGGCGTTGATCGTTACCGCCTCCATCGCCCCGTCAGAAACCCAGCGAGAGATCTGCTGGGAACATGAGGTGGAAGGAGTAATAGGATAGTAGGGATAACACTGGACTCGGGATAACCTGAATCCCCACGCCGCCGCGCCGTTGCCTGCCAAGACCGTTGCCACTTTTTTAGCCTCCTTGCGAATAGCGAATAGTGAATAGACCGCACTCCCCCTACCATTCGCTATTTGCCATTCGCCATTTGCTATTACTCTCCAAAGTGTTTTGCCCGCATGCCCGGGTCGAAAGTCTTGCCGTCAACCAGGATGCAATCGGCGGCGGTTCGTACGCATTCTACCCAGCAGATAAAGCAGCCTTTACAGGCCAGCGGATCGATTTCGTGAAAGCTCCCCTTTCCTTTGCCCATCAGGTGGATGGCGTTTTCCGGGCAAACGATGGCGCATCTTCCGCATTCATCGCCGAGGCATCCTTTGACATCGATGAAGAATTCGTGCGTGCGCCATCCGCTCACGTCCTTCGGTTTTTCCTTTAAATTCTCGATCACCGCGCCGCGATGGATATCCAAGCAGACGCGGGGGTCCTCAAAGACCTCGTAGCGCACCACCTTGCCCTCAGGACGATAGATAAAAAGGCGCGCCTCGGGACCGATATCCGCCATTGCGTTCAGGACCTTTGCGCTGTCGATGCCATCAATGGGGTTTTGAGCCGCCTCCTCGATTGTGAAAACCTCCGGCAAATGCAAAAATTTTCCCTGTTTACCCTCGCTTTGTTTTTTCTCCTCAGGCGCGGGGCCGTCCTGGCGGTCCTGCATTTCTACGAACTGCCCTGCGACGACGAACTCTTTGTGCCTGTTAGGCGATACGAGCGCGCGCTGTTTTTCCAACATGTGGTTTCATCTCCTGCCCTAGAATTAGCAAAAAATGTGCAGATCAGATTCTAAAGAGCTGGGCTCCATTTTCCTGCAAAAGCTTTCTCTTGGCTTCCTCTCTGAGACCGCTGCCGGACGAGATTCTATACCATGGTTAGCCCGCCGCTTACACTGAGGGTCTGCCCGGTCACAAAATCCGCGCTGGGGGAGGCGAAAAAGAGCACGGCCTCGGCGATTTCTTCGGGCTTCGCCACGCGGCGAAACGGGGTCGCTTTGGTCACAGCGTCAATAAGCTTCTCGGTCTGAGGCGATTGGCTCCGAACCGCTTCGAGGAGCGGCGTGTCAGTCAAACCGGGACAGACCACGTTGACGTTGATCTTATACCTTGCCACTTCGCGGGCCAGGGTCTTCGAGAAGGCGATCACGGCGCCCTTGGCTCCGGAGTAGACCGCCTCCCAGGAGGAACCTACCCGTCCGGCGTCGGAGCTGATGTTGACGATTTTGCCCGACCCCCGCGAGATCATATGGGGCAGGACGGCTTTGGCAGTGTAGAGGACCGACTTGAAATTAACCGCCAGGATTCGCTCCCAGGTTTCCTCACTGCTCTCCAGGAAGGGCTCCAGCTTGTCCCAACCTGCGCTGTTCACCAGAATATCGAGCTGGCCGAATTGGCTCAGGACTTTTTCGACCATCTGTTCTACTTCTACCCGCTTTGTGAGATCCACCTTGCAGGCGAGGGCGTTGACGCGCAGGGCTTTGATTTCGTCCCTGACAGAATCGGCGTTCTCGCCCACGAGATCTCCCACGGCGATATCGGCTCCCTCGCGTGCTAAGGCGAGGGCGATACAGCGGCCGATACCTCTGCCACCACCTGCGACCAATGCTGTTTTGCCTTTTAGTTTCATCACGCCACCTTGATCTCCTCTCTGCTTTCCGGCCTGCTTGCCGGTTTGTGCCCTTCCTCGCGAATTTTTTCCAGGCGGCGCAAGGCGAGAAGCGCTGCGCCTAACGCCCCGGCCATCTCGGGCTCCGCGTCCACGTTGACTTTTCTCTTCAATGTCTCCTCGAGGGCTTTGACCATCCCTTTTTGCCGCGCCACGCCCCCGACAAACGTCACCTCATCTTCCAAACCGGCCCTCTTGATCAGGGCCAGGGCTCTGGAGGCCAAGGAGTTGTGTACTCCGCGCATGATGTTTTCGACCGTTCCCCCGGCGGAGACGTGATTGATGATCTCCGATTCAGCCAGCACCGCGCACACGCTGCTGATGGTTTCGGGTTTGTCGGATTTGATAGAGAGGTCTCCCACATCTTCGACCTTCACCTCCAGATATTTGGCCGCCCGCTCGATGAAGCCTCCGGCTCCCGCGGCGCACTTGTCGTTGGTGCGGAATTCCCGCACCTTTCCGCCGTCGTGGATGCGGATCGCCCGCGTACTCTGGGCGCCAATATCCAGGACACAGTGAGTCTTGGGGAATAGAAAAGCCGCTCCTCTCGCGACGCAGGTGATTTCGGTGATCTGAACATCGCGAAAGGGGACATTGTACCGGCCAAACCCGGTCGTGGCGATGTAGCTCAAATTTTTCTCTTTCAATCCTGCCCGCTGCAATGCCAGGTCGAGCGCCTCTTTAGCTACCGGGGTAAAATCGGGTCGTGTTTTCACAATGCTCTTTCCCCGCACTTCCTTTTTTCCATCCATGATGATGACCTTAACTGTTTTGGCGCCGATATCAATACCTGCAACAAACTCCATAATACCTCCCTCAAGAGCTACCTCCGCGACTGTGGGTCACGTAGCTGCCCTTGCTTGTTCTTCGTCGCGATGTCCTGCCTGCGTTGTGGCGCGCTCCAGGGCGAATATGCTTGCCCCCAGAGCGCCGACGAAGTGAGAGTCCGGGCTCACGTTGAGTTTCATGCCGAGTTTCTCTTCCAAGGCCCGCACCATGCCAATGTTTCGCGAAACTCCTCCGGTGAAGGTCGCCTCCGGCTCGATCCCAACCCGCCGCACCAAGGAGATGGTCCGCGCGGCAATCGCGCTGTGCACTCCGCCGAGGATGTCTTCCACCTTCTTGCCCTGGGCAAGGTAGGACATGATGTCGGACTCGACGAAAACCGTGCACACAGTAGTGAGGCGCACCGGGTTCTTCGCCCGCAGGGATATTTCTCCTATGTCGTCGAGCGAGAGGCCCAAGGCCTCGGCTGCATTGGCGAGGAATCGACCTGTCCCGGCAGCGCATTTGTCGTTCATAACAAAGTCCTTGACATCTCCCCCCTCCCCGATTTTAATCCCTTTGGCATCCTGCCCTCCCATATCGATCACTGTACGCGTGCCCGGGAAGAGGTAGCTCGCCCCCTTGGCGTGACAACTGATCTCGGTGATCTGAGTGTCGCCGCAGGTCACTTTATACCTTCCGTACCCGGTGCCTACCACGTAGGCCACATCCTCTTGCTTTAGCCCGGCTTTGAGCAGGGCCTCGGCCATACACCGCTCGCCCGCCCGTGAGACATAGGCGCCCGTATCGGTCAACGAGCGTGCAACGATCTCGAGCTTGTCATTGATGATGATGCCTTTGGTTTGAGTCGAGCCGATATCGATACCAGCAGCACAGATCATGTTTTTCCTCCTACGGCTGAAGCCTCACGCACAATTTTCTTATGTTCCAGGGATTCAAAAAACGCGTCGATTCGATTCTTCATTTGTGCCTCGGAAAAATATCTGGGGTCCTCGATGTCGGATTCGACGAGCAAGGTGGGAATACCCAGCTCCTTGGTGAAATATTCCCTCATGTCGCCCTGCCCCGCGGAAAAGAGCCGGCAGCTCTTCACCGAATGAATCACCAGGGCATCCGCAGACCACTCCTCCACATAACGGCGGATTTGGTCGTAGCGTTGGAGGAAGTTGCGGTTGGTGAGGTTCCATTCCAGCATGTGCGAGGCGATCGATTCCAACGGCCGGTTGGAGTCGTGCTTGAAACCGAATTCCCAAAGCCCGCCCACGGTGGAGTAGGTCGAGGCCACGGCTACCGCGCCCCATTTGGCGAAGAGGTCGCGGAAAGCGCGTAGATATGGCCACGGGGGTGGTCCTTCAATGACGAAGCGGAAGCGTTCTTCAGGGAGTGGCCCCATTCCCAAACGCACCTTCTCCTCCATTTCCTTATAGGCTGCTTCGAAAAACCGGAGTCCATCTTCGGTCCCGCGCAGGCAGTAGAGGGGCGCCATCATGGTTACGGAGTCAAAATAGGCATCGAAGGGGGAGGGGACGTGTTTGGTAAGGGACTTGATTTTAGACCAAAGCTCTCCGGTCTCGCCTGAAAGGGCCACGATCCTTTGCAGTTTGGCGTAGTCGAGCTTCTTTCCCGTGATTTTCTCGCACAGCTCGATAATCTCCTCGAGCTGCCTGACCACGTAGGTCACATCCTCCGGGCTGGGTTTCCCCGATGGGTCACGCATGAAGGGGATGTCCAGGTTGTAAAGGGTGCCGTCGGAATATTCTGCCAGATGCTCGAACCATTGTAGGTAAACATTGCATCCTACGTAATTGCACAGGATCAGAGAGGGAAGGGGAATCGTTGCAAAAGGGGTCTTCCGATCTCCCAGGAACATGCCGACATCGGCTTTGACATAGGCACAATTGTCCATCGAGTAGCCGATTTCCTCGGCTTTCAGGATAAAGGGGAGGGCCACCTTTTTGACCGCGAGTTGGAGGGCATTGATCTCCGGATAGACCGGGATGAGGTCAAAGGCCAGCATCAATTCCACGGGGTTGCCGCTGATCAGCATGTAGGCGGCTTTGCCCTCGCCCTGCTCGGCGCAACGGGTGAGCTGGTTGAAATAGTTTCCCATCATCTCTTTTTGCAGGAGATGGATCTGGCCTTGGTAGCTTGTTTTTACGCTTTCGGCTGTTTTTGCCATGGAAATTCTCCTAATCGAATAACATCGATTCGACAAATGTCTCGACCTCGGTTCTTGCCTTGTCGAATATCCACATTTTTTCCTCAAATTCGAGATACAGGTGGGGTATCCCCTCTTTCTCTAAAGCTCTACGGTAAAGAGCATAATCAAAGAGAGCAGGCTCGCAGAACTTGGCCGCGAGAATGACGACCGCGCTCGCGCCGGTCTCTTTGACCTTATCAATCAGATGTTTGGACTTGCGCTCCCTGGTATCGTGCTTTACGCCCGAATAGACGCTTTGGTTGATGTAGGCAGAAGCCAGGTTTCGAATCGGGTCTCCCTCGGAGGGAATATCTTGCTCAAAGAAGCGCCACCCCAAAAGGAAGTCATCGTCCAGAATGTAGCAGCCCGCAGCCTCGAGGCCTTCGATCAATTCCAGCGGCGGCTGCTCGCAGAAAGAGCCTTCTAAGACGACCTTGATGCGGTCCTTTGGTCTTTCATCCCTTTGACCCGCAGCCTCGAGGGCTTCTTTCAAAGCCGCTATGTGCTCCTCCGGCGGGATAAAGGTCCCTATCCGAGTGAGGATATAGGTCTCAAGTGTCGAAAGGTTTTGTGGTGTCTCGCGGCGGATGCGATAGAGTTCGCGCATCAGCTTTCTCTGTTCGTTGTATAGATGGATACTCTTACGCAGATTTTCGTCCGTAATGGGTCTCCCGGCTAGTTGCTCGTAACTGGTCTTGAGTTTTTGATACTCTGCCGCCAGGTAGTTTACCGTGTGGGGCGAAGCCATATTCTGAGGGAAATGGATATACTCCACCAGCAACTGAGGAAAGTTCCGCTTGAAAACGCTCCCGAGATTCCTGGCCGGGTCGCAAATCGAGTGGAAAACAATCCCGTCGAGAAATTGAAGTTTCCCGGTTAAACCAAGCTCTAACGTGCTCTTGACGATGGAACAAACGAAGGACTGGAAGCGGGAGTCGGCATGGGCGATCTCGAGCCGGTTGCCTCCGCCAATGATCCCAACCGGTAGCATGCCAGCCGCATGAATGATCTCAACAGGAGTGTAGACTGGATAGCACCCTATTACCTTTGATCCCGGGTGGTTTGCCTTCCACTTCGCTGCTTGCTCGAGGGGGGACTCATCCAAGATCTCTCGGTAGCGCGTAATCATTTCATCCATGCTCATCGTTCTTTCTCCTAATCCTTGGTAGTCCTCCTGAATCTTGATCAGGTAAAGCGAGCAAGATGTGTGCCAAGCGAACGTTCGTTAATTATTCACAACAAACCAATAACAAAGGGTAATTTAATGAAGAATGCTTCCTAAAAATAAGAAGAAGGGAGTCCAATATTCCCAGTTTTCGGATTTTCCCGTCTAGCCTGCCTCAGGTTGTTGCCTTTGAAGTGGCACGCGCTTTGCTCAGAAAATCTATACACCAAGAAGGAGCCAAATGGAAGTCCGGATGAGTAAGTCCTTAGTTCAGAAGAGCACTCCGAGATTCCCGAATTTTTGCGGTAGCAGTTAAAAGAGGTGTAATGGTCCACTGATGGTATCTGATATCTACTTTGATCCCTTGGAAGGTTTTGCGGAGATAGAGCGCTTGGTAGGGAAGGTCTATTTTCGTTTTTCACATCTTTTTTTGCATCATCCTGAGCTGAGGGATTTTTGGTGGGAGATG
>Ga0209321_10000883_pt1 | contig 20090 bp, 16 predicted proteins | sample Rifsed16ft4_FD_184012 | JGI IMG/M metagenome (GOLD analysis project Ga0209321, IMG submission 184012) | Soil microbial communities from Rifle, Colorado, USA - sediment 16ft 4 - CSP-I_5_4 (version 2) | ecosystem: Environmental > Terrestrial > Deep subsurface > Rock core/Sediment | place: Rifle...
AGCCTCGTCCGACAGCCCCGCCCGGGGCCGACGCCGACCTTGATCGCGTCCACGCCGAGACCGGCCAGCCAGCGGGCGGCGGCCCCGGTGGCGACGTTGCCGGCAACCAAGGGCACCCGGCCGAAGCGTCCACGTAACGCGGAGACCGCGGATTGGACGGCGTCCGAGTCGGCGTGGGCAACGTCGAGGAGGACGACGTCCACCTCCTGCTGGAGCAGGGCCTCTGCCCTCTGGAGGAAGTCGCCGGTGGCGCCGATGGCGGCGCCGACGCGCAGCCGACCCTTCGCGTCCTTGGTCGAGTGCGGGTTCTGCTTGTAGAGCTTGAGGTCCCGCATGGTGACGAGCCCGCGGATGCGTCCATCCACGTCGACGAGCGGGAGCTTCTCCACCCGGTTCTCGAACATCGCCTGCTCGGCCTCCTCGAGGGAGACCGTCGGCGAGCGGGTCACGAGCCGCTCGCGCGGGGTCATGAAGTCGGTCACCGGTCGTGCGTCGGAGGCGGCGTCGAGCGGCATGTCGCGATGAGAGAGGATCCCGGCGAGGAGGCCGCTCCCCTTCTGCTCCTCGATGAGGAAGCTCGAGGCGTTGTAGCGCCGGATCGCCTGCCGCGCCTCGGCGATGGTGGCCCTCCGCTCCAGCAGCAGCGGCTGCTCGATGACGTAGGAGTGGCGCGTCTTGACGTAGCGCACGCGCTCCGCCTGCTCCGCGATCGAGCAGTTGCGGTGGAGGAAGCCGATCCCGCCCTCGAGGGCGAGGGTCTTGGCCATCTCCTCGCCCACCACGGTGTCCATGTTGGCGCCGAGCACGGGGAGCGCGAGGTCGATCCCGGGGACGAGGGGCATGGCGAGGTTCACCTCGCCGCGGGTCGCCACCGGAGTGTGCTGCGGACGGAAGAGAAAGTCGTCGAACGTGCGCCCGGCGAAGACGGGCTCGAGCTCGCGCATGAAGCCATTGTTCCACAGCCGCCGCCGGGATGTCGCGGCCCGGCCGGGTCGGGAGACGGCGCTCCCAGCGAGGCGGCTACGGGCAGACCCCGTCGAAGGTCGCCACGACGGGGTGGGAAGAGGCCGGCGGCGGGCCGCCCTCGCGGACGCAGAGGGCCGTGAGCATGCCCACGCCTCGCGCGGCGTCCAGCTCGGGCTCGACGTCGGAGAGGAACAGCACCTGCGCAGGGGGTTGACCCAGCGCCTCGGCGATACGCCGATAGCTCGGGGGGTCACGCTTCGGACCCGTCGTGGTGTCGAAGAAGGCACGGATGTGGCGAGTGAGGTCGCCCGCCGCCGTGGTGCCGAAGAGCAACCTCTGCGCGAGCACGCTCCCGGATGAGAAGATCGCGATCTCCCTCCCCTGCCGCCGCCAGCGCTCGAAGGCGGGCGCCACGTCGGGATAGACCTCGCCGCGCAGGCGGCCCTGGTGGTACCCCTCCTCCCAGATACGCCCTTGGAGCGACTTCAGCCCTGTGGACTTGCGGTCGCCCTCCATCAGGAACCGGGCATAGGCCTCGGCGGAGTCGAGGGTGGCGGCGGGGGTGTCGTCACGCCATTCCGATCGATGGGTCCCCTCCGCCGCGTGCTCCGCCCGCAGGCGCGCGATGTCCTCCCGCACGTCCGGCTCGTGGCCGCGTCGCTCGAGGAATGTGCGAAGGTCGGCGCGCGCGAACGGGAACAGCACGTCGTGCACGAAGCGGACCGGGGTCGTGGTGCCCTCGACGTCGAGGAGCAGCGCGGGGGGGAGAACGCCCGCGAGCGGATCCACCTCAGGCCAGGGGGGGCGGCGGCAGGTGGGCGGGGCCGAAGCAGACGGGCTCGTACCGCTTGTCGACGCCGCTGTCGGTGTAGTGGGGCGTCCACCCGGTGGGGTCCTGGAAGAGCCGGATGGCGCGGATGCGCCGCTCCTCGCACAGGTCGAACCAGTGCCAGGTCCCGCGCGGCACGCGGATCAGATCGCCGGCCACGACCTCGAGCGCGAAGACCGGGCCCCGGCGCGGGTGGATATGGAAGACGCCTCGGCCGCGGATGATGAAGCGCACCTCGTCCTCGTCGTGCCAGTGCTCGCGGCTGAACTTCGCCAGCATGGCCTCGAGGCCGGGCGTCTGCGGCGTCACGTCGATGACGTCGGCGGTGACGTAGCCGCCGCGGGCCTTCAGGCGCTCGATCTCCCCCGCGTAGGCGGCGAGGACCTCCTCGGCGGAGGCGCCCTCGGCGACGGGATGGGCCGGGTCCCAGCGCTCATAGTCGATCCCGGCCTCGGCGAGGTACCGCGTGACCTCGGGGGCGCCGGTGAGCGTCTGCCCCTCCTCCGGGATTCTCAGCGTGGCCATGGCGTCTCCTCCTCGCGCGGCCTCGAGCGCAAGCCCTCCCCCTGCCCACGGCCCACGACCTCGAGCAGGAACTCGAGCACCTCCAGGTGCCGTGAAGCCTCGTCGAGGTCCTTCCCCCACGTGTACAGGCCGTGCCGGCGGATCAGGAAGCCGTGCAGCTCGGGCCGCGACCGCAGCCGAGCGGCGACGGCTTCGGCTTCGCGCGTCCACTCCTGCGAGTTCTCGACGATGGGCAGCCACTCCCGGTGCTCGTGCGTCGTCACCCCCGAGAGGCCCTTGAGCATCTCGTAGCCCTCGAGGGCGAGCCCCCCGGCGGCCGCGTGCGCCTCGGAGAGCAGCGTGCCCCAGAGCGAGTGCGTGTGCAGGACGGCCCCCGCGCCTCGGGCGCGGACGACCGCCAGGTGCAGGAGCGTCTCCGCCGAGGGCTGACCGCTGCCGCGCACGAGCTCGCCGTTCCCGTCGACCTCGAGGATCTGCTCGGGGAGGAGGCGACCCTTGTCGAGTCCGCTCGCCGTGATCGCCAGGCGCAAGGGGTCGGTGCCGACCACGGCGCTGAAGTTGCCGCTGGTGCCGAGCGCCCAGCCGCGCGTGTGGGCGTGGCGTCCCACTCCGGCCAGGCGCGCCGCCAGCTCCGGAAACGAGGGCACCACAGCATTCTCCCACGACCCGTGGCCGACGGACTCTCAGGGGATCGGACGGTGGTGGGCGGCGAGCAGGACGCGCGCGTACCAGTCCTCGCGGTCGGGCCGCGGGTCGTCCACGAGCGCGCGGCGCCGCCCGTCCCAGGAGAGGTCCGGAGGGAGCCACTCGTCCCAGGCCTCGCGCCCCGTCGCGGCGTGCAGGAGCACCTCACCGATGCGCCAGGGGTCGGAGGAGGCCACGGGCTCGATTCGCAGGGCAGCGACTGTCCGTCCCCCGAGCGGGATGGCGATGAGATCGTGGTCGAGGATGGCCTGGATGTGACCGTTCGCCCAGCGCAGGTCCAGCCGCTCCTCGCGCCGCCGCCGCCGCGCTAGGGTCTCGAACGTCTCCCCGTCCACGCTCACCGCCACATCCATGCTCCGCGGGAGACGGGGCCCCTCGAGGGCGGCGACGAGGGTCACGCCCTCGAGCGGCCGCGGCTCGGGCAGGCTTAGGACGAGTGGTGAGACGGGGTCGGGGGCGAGGAAGGTGCGCAGGTCCCCATCCCCCGCTGGACCCGCCCCCGGCCAGGGTTCAACCGTCGGCGAGTACGGGGGCACGAAGCCATCGAAGACGATCGCCCGCCCGGCCGGTGTGCGCCGCCACCGCCCCCCGAGCGCGCGCAGCGTGCGCTCCAGCTCGTCCGGAGGAGGCAGGTCGGTCGGGATCGGCGGCGTGAGGACCCAGGCCACGCCGTGCGCGAAGCGGACCTCGTCGAGGAGCGGCAGCGGATAGTGCCGGAAGCGCTCGTTCCAGGGCTGAGAGGCGAGGACGCGCTCGCCGCTCTCCCAGGTGAGCCTCCAGGCGGGACCGTAGGAGGCGTAGGCGTGGCGGACGCCGCGGGCCTCGAGGGCCTCCCGCACCGGCCCAAGGTCGGGCAGGAGGAAGGGCGGGTCCGCGCGATCGAGGCTGCGCCAGGTCTCGAGAAGGCGGATCCCGCCGATGAGGTGAAGCGCGGCGAGCGCGAGCACGACCACCCAGCTGCGACGCGAGGGCCCGCGCGGCGAGCTCGCCCAGGCGACGAGCGCGGCCACCGGCAGGTAGAGCGGGGTGAGGAAGCGGATCGTATGAGGGGCCGAGCGCACGGGGAGCGGGAAGGCCAGGAGGGCAAGACCGGCGGCGAGGAAGAGAAGCACGGCGGGGTGGGCGCGGGAGGCGGCGCGACCGGCCAGGATGAGCAGGATCCCGTAGAGCAGGACGAGGAGCGACGCCGCCCAGCGCGGGGAGGCGACCAGGAAGTCCTCGGAGTCCGCCACCACGGGGACGTGCGCGCCCAGGAGCCCCCCGAGCGGCTCGTGGATCCGCGGGAGCACGTGGCGGAGGTGCTCGAGTGTCGTCTCCTGCCGATCGGCGACCTGCACGATACGCACCGCCTGGCGGTCGCCGAGCGCCCGCGTCCACCAGGGTGCGCTCGCGAGGAAAAGCGGGAAGAGGGCGAAGGCAAGGAGCGCGCGGCGGCCCTGCGCCTTCCAGAACGTCCAGGAGAGCGCGGCGACGACCGTGCTCGCCGACATGAGGTGCGTCCACAGGGCAAGGCCGCCGAGGCTCCCCATGAGCGCCAGCCCCGCTCGCGGCGCGCGGCGCTCCTCGAGCGCGACCCCGAGGCGCAGCGCCAGGAGCAGCAGCGTTCCGCACAGCACGAGCGTCGTCGCGTAGAGGGGAGGAGGCAGCGCCGCCAGCAGGAGAAGGTAGGGCGGAGGGCAAGCGAGGAGGAACGCGGCGGGCAGGGCCGCCGCGGGATGGAGCGCCCGACCGAGGCCGTAGGCGATCGGCACGAGGAGAAGGCCGAGGAGGAACGAAGGCAGGCGCAAAGCCTCGGTCGTCGTACCCCAGGCGACGACGAAGGGCATCGCGACCCAGGAGTCGAGGGGCGAGCCGTAGGGTTGGCCCCACAGCGTCGTCCCCTCGCCGGGGTGGCGGGCCATGAGGCCGACGATCGCGGTGTCGCCGTCGACCGGGGTGCGCAGCGCCTCGATCCAGAAGGGCAGGCGGACCACGACCGCGAGGAGGAGCGCCAGGGGAATGGCCCGCGAGGCCTTCACCTAGGGCTCCCCCTCGGCCTCCGTCCGCCCGGCGCGGTCCATCCACGGGTCGGTGAACCACCAGCGGAGGCTCGGGAAAAGCGAGAGCGCGAGGACGATGGCCACGACCGCCGCCGTCGCCCTCCGCGCGGGCGTGAGGACCGGGCGCGGGTGTCTCCTCCACGCGGCCCAGGCGTGGCCACCCACGAGGAAAAGCACGGGCACGACGGGCAGACGGTAGCGCGCATAGCCGTGGGTGGCCACGTGAAGGAGCACATAAAAGAGGAGGAAGCCGACGAGCAGGACCGAAGCCCGTGTCAATGGCAGGGCGGCGATGCCGGCGACGGAGAGGGCGAGCACGAGGAAGTAGGGCAGGAGCATGACGACCCACGCCGCGATGGCGACGGCGGGCCGCACCTCCCCGTAGGCTCCCCGCACGACGTGGACGAGCGCCTGGCTGTCGGCCTCCCAGAAGTTCGGCACCTGCTCGCGCAGCTTCTCGAGGATCCACAGCGGCTGTCGCTCGCGGACCGCCTCGAGCCCGGCCTGTCGTGCGAAGCGGTAGCGCTCGATCGGTCCCCGGACCGCCCAGTACTGCTCGTAGACCTCCGGGCGCGTGAGGCGCGCGTTGCCCTGGAAGAGGTTGAGCGCGCCCGCGGTGGAGACGGGGACGAAGGCGCGGAAGACGACCCAGTTGCGGAGCGTCCAAGGGGCGACGACGAGAAGGGCGGCGGCGAAGAGGAGGGCCGCTCGTCTCCACCCGCCCCGGCGCCCCCATCCCAGCCACACGGCGGCGAAGGGGAGGAAGTAGAGCACGGTCTCGCGCGTGAGGACGGCCAGGCCCAGCAGCACCCCCGAGGCGACGGCCGCGCCTGCCGACAGCCCCGAGTCGGCGGCGAGCAGCCGCTCAAGCCCCCACCACAGGAGCGCCAGGAACAGCGTCTCCGCCCAGAAATGCGCGCAGAACCACACGAGCTCGGGATAGAAGGCGCCCAGCCCCGCCGCCACCAGCCCTGCCCGCTCACCGAAGGCGCGAGATCCGGCGAAGCCGAGGGCGGGTACGAGCGCCGCCCCCACGAGGCACTGCGCGAGCTTGACCGCGCCGAGGCTCCCGAAGAGCGTGCCGACGAGGCCGACGAAGTAGGGATAGAGCGGCGGGTGGAAGATCAGCCGGTGGCGGAAGGGAGAGAACCGGACGTCGGGAGCCCGCAACACCTCCATCCCCCACCGCGTCCAGACCGTCTCGTCGGCGACGGGCGGCGTCGGAGGCTCGAGCAGCACGAAGAGAAGACGCACGGCCAGGCCCGCCAACGCGAGGGCAAGAAGACGGCGGCGGAAGGAACCCGACACGGCCGGACCATAGCACACCCGGACCGACGCGCCCGGCAGAGACGAAGCTCGCTTTCCTTATCGTGCCGGCGCCTCTCCCCCCGGCTTCGGGCTGGGACGGGTGCTGCGCCGCTTTCTCGAATGTGGTCTTCTCGAGCACGGCTTCGCCCGGCTGTGGTCTGAGCGCCGTCGCAGCGTCCTCGTCGCCTTCTCCTGCCGCGGTCGCAGCTTCTGTCCCTCGTGCGAGAAGAAGAAGCAGCTCCTCTGGGCCGAATGGCTGCGGGAGCAGCTGCTCGCTCCTGTTCCGCACCGCCACATCGTACTGACCATCCCGCGGCTGCTACGGCCGCTGTTTCGCCGTCGGCGCGACCTTCTGACGGAGCTGGCCCGGGCCGGCGCCGAGGCCACGGTCGAGCTCGTTCGCCGTGCGGCTGCGCCCGATGCCCGTGCCGGCCTCATCGTCTCCGTCGCCACCGCGGGAGACCTCCTACAGTGGCACCCCCATCTGCACCTGCTCACCACCGACGGCGGCTTCGCCCCGAGCGGCGACTTCATCCCCCTGCCGGAATGGGACGCGACACTCCTGATGACCCTATTCCGCGAGAGAATCCTCGCCCGCCTCCTCGACCGACACGCCATCTCCGAGGAACCGGTGCGCAAGCTTCTCTCCTGGCGACACCCCGGCTTCTCCGCACACGTGGGCGAGGCCATCGCTCCGCAGGACAAGTCGCGCCTCGAGGACACCGCCGCCTACCTCGTCCGAAGCCCCCTCTCCCTGAAGAAGCTCGTGTACCGCGACGGCCAGCAGGCCGTCCTCTACCGCTCCCGGATGAACCCCTCTCTAGGGCGGAACTTCGAAGCCCTGGACCCGCTCGAGTGGCTGGCCCGCATGGCCGATCACATCCCGGACCCCGGACAGCACCGCACCCTCCTCTACGCTCGGTACGCCAATCGCACCCGAGGTGTCCGCCGGCGCTGCGAGAGCGGTGTCTCCGAGCTGCCGGCTGAGCCCCCTCGGCGGCGCTGTTCACCCACCTGGGCACGCCTCATCGCCAAGGTCTACCAGGTCGATCCCCTCGTCTGCTCCCGCTGCGGCGAGAAGATGCAGATGATCGCCTTCCTGACCGACCAGCTCTCGATCAGGAGAGTGCTCGACCACCTCGGCCTCAGCCCCTCAGCGCGGCGAAGCCCCCGCCCGCCCGGGAGATTCTCCGGGTCGCCGAGCACGGCGAGGGTTGGGGCGTGCCGGCGGACTGGCAGTGACGCACCGCGTTTCGCCCTGCGAGGGGAGCCGTCTGCCCGCAGCGCGGACGCTTCGGCGCGAGCCCCGGTTCTCAGCCAGTTGTCAGACCGACCCACCCGGTGGGCGCCAGCGTTCGAGGGCCTCGCCTCCCTCGAAGCCGCCCGGGTGGGGCTCGCCCGCCGCGGTGGCCCCGTGCCTCAGCCAGCCGCGGAAGGAAACGCCTATGAATTATGAATTGAATAAGACCCGACGAGGCACGGCCTGCCAATGCCCAGACTCAACGGGTCATCAGGCTTTGATTTTCTTGATCTCGGTTTTCGTGCCACCTGCTTTGATGGCGACCTTCACAGCATCTTCCATCGGATCTTTGAAGGGCACCTCGATTCGGAGCAGGCCGTGCTCGTAGATCGCTTCGGCATTGTCAGGTTTCACTGGCCAAGCCAAAGCCAGTGCTGAAACATACTCGATGTCCTTTGCTGGCGCTGTCAGGTGGACGCTGTCTGGCAGGAGCTTCAGATCGATGGTGTCCGTTGGCGCTCCCGGGATGGCGAACTCCACTACTAGCTTGTTTTTCTCTCCGTCAGCGTACGCTACTGTATTGGGCGCAACTCTAATCCGATTCTCCAGCATCCTGGCAACCTCCTTCTTGGTTGTCTCTTCCTCCCGGGACGTAGGAGGAGCGAACCCCACGGGAGTGTATCAGGTGCAGCCTGGCCGGGCGACGTCCTGGCGTCTGTTGAAAGTGAGCGGCGGCCATTGACTGTCTACGCGACGGCCCTCTCCTGGTCAAGCGTCTCCTCGTGAGCTCTGAGGGCAGCGACGAGCTTCGGCATCTCGGCGTGGCCCTTGATCCTAAGGCATCCACGCGGCGTGGCCTCAAATCGGCTTCACCGCCACGCGCTCACCGATGGCGGGAAGGGGAAATTCAACCAGGCGCCCGTCCTTCCAGTAGAGCCAGCGCAGTGCCGGATCTTCGAGGGGTTGATGGAAGTGGAAGGCCACCTCGAGGGGCCGGCCATCCGCGGTCACCGTTCGGAGCAGACCCAGAAGTCCGGCGGCGATCAGCGCGGCGAGGATCGAGGCGGTGATCTGGGTCTGCCGGGACAGGAGGATCCACGCGTCCACGGGCGCCTTGGCCCACTGCGCAGCCAGCAGGAGGGGCGCGCGCTCCACCAGGGCCTGCAGGAAGAGGACGGGGTGGGAGCCCGGGTCGAGGTACAGCGAGGAGCCCTGGGTCCCGAAGCCATGGGTGACATAGAGGATGCGCCAGAGGGCGACGATCCCCGCGTAAGGCGCCAGGGGCAGGAGGCGCCGGGACCAGGGTCCTTCCTCCCGGGTGAATTGCCAGGCGCCGATGTAGGCGGTGGCACCCAACGCGGCCTCCCCGCAGGCGAGGCCCGCGGCGAACAGGATCATCGCCAGGAGCAGGTGCCGCCATGAGCGGGTGCGGCGGGTGCGACGCCAGGACAGGTGTAGGTGCATCGTTCCGAGGCCGAACACGAGGCAGACGAGACCGTTTCGCCCCGAGAGCCAGCCGGCGGCCCCGGCGTGAGTGTCCGAAACGGCAAAGAGCAGCCCGGCCATGCAAGCCACGGCGGGAGAGCTGAAGATCCTCCGGTAGAAGGACGCGGCGAGTCCCACGGCCAGAGCGAACCAGAGCAGGCTCTGGAGATGCTGGAGGGCGGGCGAATTGGGCCACAGCGCATGGTCCAGCATGTGCGTCAGCGCCGTGAGGGGCCTCGCGAAATGGATGTAGACGGTGGGGCTGGACCACCAGGGCGGCATGCCGGAATCCCGCATCCACGCCGCGTGGTCCGCAGGGATGAACGCGAAGAGGTCCCGCAGCGGATCGGCGGCGGCCCATTCGCCCTGACGGCGGAGGACATTGAGGTGAAAGTAGTCGTCCAGCATGAAGCCCCCGCCCAGGGCGGGCAGGGCGAGGAGGAGGGCCAGCAGGGCCAGGAAGATCGGCGCGCGCCGGTGACCGGCCAGCACTTGGAGGCGAGCCGTGATGCTGGTGCCAGATGCCATGTTTTCCCACCTTCCGGGTGAATTCACATCGCAGAGAGGAGCTTCCACACCGCCGCGGAGCTCGGCTCGCGATCGGCGGCGAAGGCCTCGGGCAGGAGCTTGATCGCCACGTCGCGGTCGAGCCGAGTGTCGTGCGCTCGGTGGACCGAGGGTTCGCTCTTGTCACGGTGGCAGCCCAAGTCGCTGGTGAAGGCTGTTTGGCCTCCGAACCCTAGGGGGGCGACGATGCGGGAGGAGCCGACTAGTAGAGGTCCAGGACTCAGCGACATCGCGGCTCGCCTTCCCCGCCGCAGACGCTAGCACGCCGGTCCGACACGCGGATTCTCACCTCAAACCGAACCTGTCCGGCACTCAGACGATCGGCTCACTTTGAGCCGGTATTCGGACGCAAGCGCCGAAAGGCGAGCGTCGCTCGCACCGATTGGCGCTTTCGATCGGCGCCCGGGGACCGTGCCGGTGGCACGGGATTCGCCTGTCGGGCTCTGGGGAGGTCGGTATGCTCGCCAGGAAGCAGGCCGTCGCAATCCTACTTACGGTCCTCGTCGCGGCGCCCGTGTCGCCGGCTACGGGTCCCAGCTGCTCACAGGTCCTCGACCAGATCGGGACCGAGGCACGGTCGTTCCAGGCAGAAGCCCGGGAGATCGGGATGGGCTTCGCCCTCGACGAGGCTCTACAGCCATCGCTGGACGCGGCGAAGAATGGCCTCGAGCCCGGATGGAATCCCACGATGGGTGAGCGCGAGGAAGCCTTGTCGGCCCTCAGGGCGGGCAAGGCCAAGCTCGACGACTGGCGGGCGAAGGTCAGGACTTGGAGCTCCCAGATGGCCGACGTCCAGCTTTGCGTCGAAGATCCGAGGTGCAGCCTCATCGAGCTGTCGAACACGCTCAACGACGACCTCCGCCAGTGGGTCGAATCGCTGGGACCCGAGGGCGCGGCCTCCGCAGCGAAGCGCGTGAACAAGGCAGCCTCGTTGCTGCAGGACTATACGTCACGGCTCGAGGGCACGGTCGAGGGCAGCGTCAGCTCCGCGGTGACCTGCATGGATCAGAACGGACCCCAGCAGGCGTCCAGCGACCCCGTGGACCTGCGGCCCAGCTCGCCCGCCCAGGAGACGCCCGCGGTCAGCGCCGGCAAGAAGCGGGGCGGGAGCAGGGGAAAGGCCGCCGTGGTTGTGCTCGGGGGTGGGCTCGCGGCCGGGGCGGCGATCCTCGCGGGCCAGGCCGCTGCCAATCTCGCGAACACCACCGCTGGCTCCTGCGCCTCGAACCGGTTCTGCGTCGTGAGCGTTATGTCGTCCGGGTGTCAGTGCGCCGGCTCGGTGAGCGGTGGCTGTGACTGGAACGGACCCACCGCAGGCCTGAACCAGAGCTGCGGCGCTGGACTCCCTTGCGCGAACGGCCTGTCCTGCAACAACGGGCGTTGCGAGGGCTCCAGCGGGCGGTGTCCGTTCTGAGGTCCGGGGTCGTCCCGTGCCGCTTCGCGGATCACGACCGTCCCGCCCGGCGCACCGGGTGCGGCTGCACTTCGGCCTGACCCTGCTCTTCGCGGGCGGCGTCTCCCCTCCCTGTCACGCCGGCACGCTCCAGGGCGTGGTGGTGGATCCCCAGGAGCGGGTCGTGGCGGGGGCCAGGGTCTCGCTCACCTGCGGAGCGGTCACGGACGAGCGCCGGACGGACGGAGAGGGAGGGTTCAGCTTCGACCGGCGGGAGGGGTTCGCGGGCTGCACGATCACGGCCGGCGCCGTCGGGTTCGCCCCCTCGCGCGAGCAGCCGGTCGATGGCTCCGCGAACCTGCTGGTTCGGCTCCAGCTCCCCACGCTCAACGAGACGCTGACCGTCCGGCCACGCGAAGGCGAGACCGGTTTCTCCGCCTACAGGTCGCTGGGATCGATCTCGATCGCGGGCCCGGAGCTCAGGACCGTCTCCGACGACACGGGGGACCTGATCCGCTACGCCCGTGCACGGGCCGGCGTGAGCCGTGCGGCCACCGGCCACGTCTACGTGGACGGCCTGCCCGCCGGTGCCTTGCCACCGGCCGACACGATCGGTCGGCTGATCGTCGACGCCGACCCGTTCTCGGCGGAGTACGCCGACGGCAGCGAAGGCCACGTCGACATCGTCACGCTCGTGCCGGAACGACGGCTGCGACTGAGCCTCGGGGGCGGGACGCTGGGCCTGGGGGGCCACAACGCCCTCGACCCGGCGGCCCGATCGACGTCGAGGTCATGGAGGATGGGACTGACCGGCCCCGTCCCCCGGCTGCCCTTCACGTTCTCACTCCACACCAGCCTCGCCGACGATCGGCAGGACGTGCCCGTTCGAGCGCTCGTCCCCACGGAGGGCGAGCCGCCGTCGCCGCCCACCGCGGCGGTGTCCGCGTCCTCCGGCTCGGTCCTGCTGGCCCTGGACTACTCCCGGGGAGAGGCCACGCGGGCGAGCGTCTCCTTCTTCGGAGCGCGCGGGCGCCAGTCCGGCGCGGGCGTCTCGGGGATCACGCTCCCGGAGGCGGGCATGAGCCTCCGCTCCGAGGCCCGCGAGCTGCGCGCGACGTTCACGAGGCGCTCGGCAGCGCGCGTGCACCGTGCCGGACTCGCCGGGAGCTGGTCGGAGAGCGTGATGACGGCCAACAGCCAGCGCCTGGGCGTCAGCGTCTCGGGTGCGTGGACCGGGGGCGGGGCGGACGCGGCGGCCACGGACGTACGGGGGGCGAGCTGGGCCCTGAAGTACGTCGTGCAGGCGAGCCCGGACCGGCGGTTCTGGCGCGCGGGCGCCATGGTCTCGCGGAGCTCCGACGCCGAATCCGAGGTCTCCAACCCCGCGGGCCGAATGGTCTTCGAAACCGCGCAGGCCTATGCGGACGCGCAAGCGGGACTCCCCACCGGGACCTGGCTGGGAGCGCGCGGGAGCGGCCCGACGCCTTACGCCAGCACCGCCGCGTCCCCCTTCGTCGAAGCGGACATCCTGGAAACGGCGCGAGTGCGGCTGAGGGCCGGGCTGCGAGCGGACTACCAGACGGGCGGCGGCATGCTGCTCTCGCCGCGCCTGTCCGGTGTCGCCACCTGGCGCGGCTCCACCCTGCGCTGGGGGGGCGGGGTCTTCGTCCACAACTGGACGACGGGCGTGCTCCTGCAGGCCCTCAAGAACGACCGGTCTCACCTCGACCGCTTCCTGGTGACGAGCGCCTCCCTGGAAAAGCCGGATCGGGGCGACACGAGCCACGCCGTTCCGATCGACTCGCGGATCGCCGGCGACCTGACGCGCCCCCGGGACCTCGTGCTGCGAGCGTCGGTCGAGCGCCCGCTCGGGAGCCTGACGCCGGGGATCGAGTACACGTGGACGAGCACGACCCACCTCCTCGGGTCGCGCCGCCTGGCCGTCCGCGAGGGCTGGATGGACACGCTGGAGTCGAATCGCTTCGCGCGGCGGCACCAGGTCCACCTCCGCGTCGAGGGTGAAGCGAGAGGCCAGAGGATCAGCGCCCACTACCGGTGGACACGGTCTCGCGACGACACGGACGGACCCTTCTCCTTCCCGGCGTCTCCAGACGGTCTGGAGGCCGAAGAAGCCCGCAGCGCGGGGGTCGCGCCGCACGAGCTCAGCGTGGTGGGCAGCTTCAAGCTGCCCGCCGGCGTCTCCCTGATGGTCGTGGAGAGCTACCACAGCTCGATCCCGTACAACGTCACGACCGGCACCGACCCCGCGGGCATGGGCCTCTACAACTTCCGCGCCGGGCGACCCCGAAACGGCGGGAACGGCCCCGGCTTCAACTCGATGAGCCTCTACTGCTCGCGGAGGATCGCGCTGCCGGTCCCCGGGGGGCGTTCCGGGCAGAAGACCTACGCCAACGTCAGCCTCCACGTCGAGAACCTGCTGAACAACACGAACTACCTGGCCGTCGGAAGCGTGGCGGGTTCGCGGCTGCTCGGGGTGCCCCTCAGCGGCCTCCCGGGAAGGTCACTGCGCGTGACCGTCAGCGTGGACCGCTGACAGAAGAGTCTCTCCTCCGGGACGGGCTCTTCCCTCTTCAGTCGCACCCGGTGGGAACCCCGCGTCGCGGATGCAGTCGGCGAGCAGCCGTCCCGCCCACGGCGTGTCGCTGGCGCCCTTCAGGACCACGGTGTTGCCGGTGACGATCGCCGCCACCACCGGCCCGCCGGTGAGCGGATCGTCGGGCAGCGCGTGGTCGTAGCCGGCGTTCCGCTCCAGCTCCCGGGCGTAGCCCGCGAAGAAGTCGGCGGTTTCCTGCGCTTCGCCGAGCGCTTCCACGCTGTTCTTGCCGACCTCTAGCGCGAGCGCTGCCTCGAAGCGCACGTGCAGCTCCTCCGGAGGGTCGAACATCGTCGAGTAGGTGAGCCTGAAGGCCATGACGCGCGGGCGTCGATTGGAGTCCCGCGCCCGCTCGGTTTTCAACGAGCCGGATGGGCCGCTTGACTCGGCGCGTCGCACCGGCCTACCGTTTGCCGACCCTCATGGCCTTCATCTGTGCGGCGCTCCGCACGCCGTTCGGTCGCCACGGCGGCGCGCTCGCGACGGTCCGCACCGACGACCTCGCGGCGCTCCCGATCCGTGCCCTCGTGGAACGGCTTCCGCGGGTCGACTGGGCAGCGCTCGACGAGGTGATCCTGGGCTGCGCGAACCAGGCGGGAGAGGACAACCGCAACGTCGCCCGCATGGCGGCTCTGCTCTCCGGCCTGCCCGCCTCGGTGCCCGGCGTGACCGTCAACCGGCTGTGCGGCTCGGGGCTCGAGGCGGTGGGTCAGGCGGCGCGCGCGATCGGCAGCGGCGAAGCCGAGCTCGTGCTGGCGGGCGGCGTCGAGAGCATGTCGCGCTCGCCGTACGTGCTCGCCAAGGCCGGCGCCGCGTTCGCGCGCGACCAGAGGCTCGAGGACACGACGCTCGGCTGGCGCTTCGTCAACCCGGCGATGGAGGCGCGCTACGGAATCGACTCGATGACGCAGACGGCCGAGAACCTTGCGCGCGAGGACGCTGTCGCCCGTGAGGACCAGGACGCGTATGCGCTGCGCAGCCAGCAGCGGGCCGAGCGCGCGCGCGCCGCGGGCTGGCTCGCGACCGAGATCCTTCCCGTGACGGTGGCCGCCGGGCGCGAGACGTGCCGCGTGGAGCAGGACGAGCATCCCCGCCCGGCGACGACGCTCGCCGATCTCGCGCGGCTCAAGCCGCTGCTCGGCCCCGGCACGACGATCACCGCCGGCAACGCCTCCGGTCTCAACGACGGTGCGGGGGCCGTGCTGCTCGCGTCCGAGAAGGTGGCCGCGCGCTACTCGCTCGAGCCGCTCGCCCGCGTCACGGGGATGGCGAGCGCCGGGGTCGAGCCGCGCGTGATGGGGCGAGGACCGGTGCCGGCGATCCGCAAGCTGCTCGCGCGCGAGAAGCGCGCGCTCGCCGACTACGAGGTGATCGAGATCAACGAGGCTTTCGCCGCCCAGGTGCTGTCCTGCACGCGTGCGCTCGGCCTGCCGGACGACGCCGAGCACGTGAACCCCAACGGCGGGGCGATCGCCCTCGGCCACCCGCTCGGCGCGAGCGGCGTGCGGCTTGTGATGACGGCGGCGTTGGAGATGAAGCGCCGCGGCGTGCAGCGTGCGCTCGTGAGCCTGTGCGTCGGAGTCGGGCAGGGGATGGCGTTCTCGATCGAGCGCGTCGCGTGACGGCCACCCCGGCGGCGGCGCGCCGCCCAGCGCGGCCGGGGCAAGCTCGGATTCGGGATGGCCACAGCAGTACTCACCCTCCCGGGCCCGCCTCATCGCCAGGGTCTTCTCCACCCGAGGAGAAACCACCTCCCGACCTCCGGGACGGGAGAGCCGTGCGCGTCGACGAGGAAGGACGCCGGGCACGCGGATAGAACTCCCTATCGTTTCATCTTCCTCTACGTCCACTCCCTGGGAGAGCTCCACCTCGCCGAAGGGTTGAGGTGAGCGGCCTTGTTGGCGCGGCCGACTGGGATGTAGGATCAGCGTGGAGAGCCGGCGGGGGATGCGCGTGCGGGGCCGGGGCCCGCTTTTTCCCGGCGAGGAGCCGCCTTTGTCCACACCCGGGGAGATCAGGGCCTGGCAGATGGATGGGTCCGGCGCGGCCCTCGTTCGACGCACGCTTCCCGTCGTGGAGCCAAAGGCGGGAGAGGTCCTCGTCGAGGTAGCCGGCTGCGGCCTGTGCCACACCGACCTCTCCTTTCTTTATGGCGGAGTGCGCACCCGGAAGGACCCGCCGCTGACGCTCGGGCACGAGTTCAGCGGAAAGATCGTCGCGGCCGGGGCCGGGGCCAAGCCTCTCCTGGGGCGCACCGTGCTGGTACCCGCCGTCCTGCCCTGCGGGGAGTGTGAGCTCTGCCGGGCGGGGCGCGGCACCGCGTGCCGGAAGCAGATCATGCCCGGCAACGACGTGGACGGCGGCTTCGCGAGCCACGCCCGCGTGCCGGCCCGCTTCGTCTGCCCCTTCGAACCCGGCGACTTCGAGCCATGGGAGCTGGGTGTCGTGGCCGATGCCGTGACGACGCCCTTCCAGGCGACGGAGCGCGCCGGCGTGGCGAAGGGAGACGTGGTGGTGGTGATCGGCGTCGGGGGGATCGGCACCTACGGCGTGCAGATCAGCGCGGCCCGCGGCGCGACCGTGATCGCGGTCGACATCGACCCGGAGCGGCTAGAGCGGCTCCGCGCACACGGAGCGGCCGGGGTCGTGGACGCCAGGAACAAGGACGCGCGCGAGGTGCGCGACGCGGTGCGGGAGACCGCCCAGTCGCTGGGTCTCGGCCGGCACGCCTGGAAGGTGTTCGAGATGTCGGGCACCACCGCCGGGCAGGCCGCCGCGTACGAGCTTCTGACGTACGGCGGGACGATCGGCTTCATCGGCTTCACGACGGAGAAGCTCGCCGTGCGTCTCGGCAACCTGATGGCGTTCGACGCGACCGTCTTCGGGAACTGGGGCTGCCTGCCCGAGCTCTACCCGAAGGCGCTCGATCTCGTGCTGAGCGGCCGCGTGCAGATCCGACCGTTCATCCGGCGGTTCCCGCTCGACGAGATCAACGAGGTCATCGCCCGGGCCCGGGCCCACGAGCTCAAGGAACGTCCCGTGCTGGTGCCATGACGGGCGCCGGGGCCGGGCGCCTGCTGGAAGACCGGGTCGCGGTGGTCACCGGGGCCGGGCGGGGGATCGGCCGCGCCATCGCGGAGCTCTTCGTCGAGCACGGAGCCCGCGTGGTGGTGAACGACGTCGACGAGGCGGTGGCGCAGGAGACGGTGGCGCGCTGCGCGGAGCGGGCGGGCGCGGGCTCGGCCACGTCCAGCGTCGGCTCCGTCGCCGATGCCGGTTACGCCGCCGTGCTGATGAAGCGCGCGGTCGAGGTCTTCGGCAAGCTGGACGTCCTGGTCAACAACGCGGGCATCACCCGGGACGCGATGGTCCACAAGATGAACGAGGAGGACTGGGCGACGGTGCTCCAGGTCAACCTGACAGGGTCCTTCCACTGCGTGCGCGCGGCGAGCCCCTACCTGCGCGACGTGGCCAAGGCCGAGCTCGAGGAGCGCGGCGAGGTCCGCTACCACCGCAAGGTCGTGAACTTCTTCTCGACCGCGGCGATCCACGGCAACCTGGGCCAGGCCAACTACGCCGCGGCCAAGATGGGCAACGTCGGCCTGACGCGGAGCCTGGCGCGCGAGTGGGCGCGCTTCCGCATCAACGTCAACTGCGTGGCCCCGGGCTTCACCGACACGCGGCTCACCCGTCCCAAGGAGGACGGCGACGGCACGCTGGGCATCCCGCGCGCCGAGCGCGAGGCGTTCATCGAGCGGCTGCCGTTCGGGAGACCCGCGGCGCCGATCGAAGTGGCGCGGGTGGTGCTCTTCTTCAGCAGCCCGCTGTCGGACTGGGTGACCGGCCAGGAGATCAACGTCAGCGGAGGTCAGCAGATCCCGTGAGCCGCTTTCGGCAGGAGGGCGTCTTGAGCGACTGGAAGAGTCACGACCTCGTGGACGGCGTCGAGTTCAAGGAGATCCGCTACGAGCACCGCCCGGTGCTCGCGCCGGACGGAGCGCCGGTCGCGGGCCTCCACGACGTCTGGATCATCCTGAACAACCCGGAGCAGCTGAACTCCTACACGACGGGGGCGGTCAAGGAGACGATCCTCGCCTTCCGCCGCGCGTCGAACGACCGCGCCGCGGTCGCGGTGGTGTTCACCGGCGCGGGGGACCGCGCCTTCTGCACCGGCGGCAACACGAAGGAGTACGCCGAGTACTACGCGGGGCAGCCCGGCGAGTACCGCCAGTACATGCGGCTCTTCAACGACATGGTCACGGCGATCCTGCACTGCGACAAGCCGGTCGTGTGCCGCGTGAACGGCATGCGCATCGGCGGCGGGCAGGAGATCGGGATGGCCTGCGACTTCTCGATCGCGCAGGACCTCGCCCGTTTCGGCCAGGCCGGCCCCAAGCACGGCAGCGCCCCCGACGGCGGCAGCACCGACTTCCTGCCGCTATTCGTCGGCCCCGAGCAGGCGATGTTCTCCTGCACGGTGTGCGAGCCGTGGAGCGCGCACAAGGCGTACCGCCTCGGGCTCCTGACGGGGATCGTGCCGGGGCTGAAGGTGGACGGGGAGTGGACGAAGAACCCCCTCGTCTGGACCGACGAGAGTACGGACGCCTACGGCCGATCCCGCCACGGCGAGCCGAAGACCGGCGAGGCGCTCGCCGAGGGCAAGGCCGTGCTCAAGCGGGGCACGGTCGACCTCTCGCTGCTGGACCGCGAGATCGACGGCTTCTGCACGAAGCTGCTGATGACGATGCCCGACTGCCTGATCAAGACGATCGAGTCCGTGCGCAAGCACAAGCTCGCGCACTGGGACCGGAACCGGGAGACGAACCGGGCCTGGCTGTCGCTCAACATGATGACCGAGGCCAACGCCGGCTTCCGCGCCTTCAACGAAGGCGACAAGGAAGGTCGCGAGGTGGACTTCGTCTCGCTCCGAAGGCGGCTCGCAGAGGGCGAGCGCTGGAGCGAGGAGCTGATCCAGGCGGTTCACCCGCGCGCGAGGCGCAAGAGCTCTGCCGCCGGGCCGAAGCGGGAAGGATGAGCGCGCGCGGCGAGATCGTCGACTGGGCGCGGGCTTGCTACGAGGACCTGCGCTTCTCCGAGGCCCGGCGCTGGCTGGAGGGGGGCAAGGGACGCAAGGCCTGCGGCCACCTGCCCGTCTACGCGCCGCGCGAGCTCGTCTACGCGAGCGGGATGCTGCCGGTCGGGATCTACGGCGGCGGCGATATGCTGGAGATCATCCGGGGCGACGCCTTCTACCAGTCCTACATCTGCCACCTGCCCCGCTCGGTGGTGGAGCTGGCCCAGTCCGGCCGCCTGGACTTCCTCTCCGGTGTCCTCTTCCCCTCCACGTGCGACGTGATCCGCAACCTCTCCGGCATGTGGAAGGTCCTCTACCCCGGCCTCTACGTGCGCTACCTGGACCTGCCGCAGGTGCGCGACCCGGTGCTCGCGACGCGCTTCTGGAAGAAGGAGCTCCAGACGCTCGTCCGCGACCTGGGCGAGCTGTCGGGAGCTCCCGCGGACGAGACGGCACTCCGGGCCTCGCTCGGCGTCTTCAACGAGGCGCGCCACCTCATCCGGGAGCTCTACCGCGCGCGCCGGGAGGCTCCCTGGCGCGTGCCGTCGGAGGAGCTGTACCTCTTGCTGCGCGCGGGAGAGGTGGTGGCGGCGGAGGCCTGGATCGAGAAGACGCGCGGTTACCTGAAGGCGGCGGAGACAGACGCCGCGCCGATCAAGGACCGCTCTCGCGTCGTTGTGGTGGGGGCTTTCTGCGAGCAGCCGCCGCTCGGCCTGATCAAGACGATCGAGCGCGCCGGCTGCTACATCGTCGACGACGACTTCCTGCTCGGCAACCGGCTGCTCTCGCGGGAGGTCCCGCTCGCGGGCGACCCGCTCACGAACCTGGCCGAGGCGCTCGTCCGCCACGCGGTCAAGACCTCGGTGCTCTACGAGCCGAACCCCGAGGGCAAGCGAGCGCTCATGAAGGAGCGGGTGGAGGCGGCGGCGGCGGACGGGATCATCTTCGCCGCGCCCAGCTTCTGCGACCCGGCGCTGCTCGACCGGCCGATGCTGCGGGCGGGGGCGGAGGCCCACGGCATCCCCTGCATCGCCTTCAAGTACGCCGAGAACAGCGGGCAGTTCCAGCAGTTCCGCGAGCAGGCGGGGACGTTCGCCGACGCGATCAAGCTCTGGGGAGGGATCTCGGCGTGAGCGAAGTACAGAAAGACCGCTCGATGGTGATCCAGAAGGACATGATCGCCGAGCACTACCGGCAGCTCGAGGCGGCGCCCGAGACCGGCGATCCCGTGGTCTACACGTTCGTGCCCGGGAACCTGACCGAGCTGATCCGCTCCTTCGGGGCGCTGCCGGTGCTGCCCGAGATCAACGCGCTGCAATCGGCCATGCGCGGCAAGACGGCCGAG
>Ga0209321_10000886_pt1 | contig 20057 bp, 18 predicted proteins | sample Rifsed16ft4_FD_184012 | JGI IMG/M metagenome (GOLD analysis project Ga0209321, IMG submission 184012) | Soil microbial communities from Rifle, Colorado, USA - sediment 16ft 4 - CSP-I_5_4 (version 2) | ecosystem: Environmental > Terrestrial > Deep subsurface > Rock core/Sediment | place: Rifle...
CGAAAGTATTCTATCAATTTATCGAACCGACAGCTATGGAGATCTTTGGTACGCCCAGCAGCTACACCATGGCGATGATCGAAAAAGTAGCTTGCGAGGGGGTCAGTATTACGATCCACCCCACTTATGCCGGCGGATTCGTCCGTCCCGCATAGGTCAAAACGGATGGGCAAGATTGGTTATTAATGGTGGTATTCGCCATTGTAGCACTCGATACAACTACCAATCGTGGGATGGTAATAGGTGCATTCCAATGATTCACGAAATTTGATTAGTTGAATTTTCCAACGAGAATTAGCCGTTCGATGTAAAATTAAATGAGGGGGCGGGGTGGAAAACAGTCTGAATTGAATAACCTCGGGGGTCAGTATGGATTCATCGCTCCTACTGCATTTCACACTTCTGGCGCCAATTGTCATCCTGGGATTGGAATGCTTTGTCATAAGTGCAGTGATCCTGCTGCGCAGCCAGCCGTTGGTGCTGAACGGCCGAGTCCTGGCATGGGTTCTGATCCTATCGGTCATCCCGATCAATGCCGGAATTGTCTATTTGATAGCTACAGCCGGGGAAACAGCGGTCATCTGTTACGGCGTCTTCGTCGTGCTGATCCAGGTGATTGCTTATTCAGCCGTCATTCGCGCTATGCGGGGAATATTTATTCTTGGCGTCAGCGCAGAGGGGTGCCGGACCGCGCTGCGGGAGGTTCTCGGCGAACTGGGGCTACCGGCTGCCGAGACGATTCTGGGATTCGATTTCACGGAACAGGCTGGTCGGGCGCAGGTGGCTATTGCGCGACAGCTGGGCACCGCTCAGCTGAGGCTGGTGGATGTGGAGGATACGCTTTTGCAAAAATCCATTGGGCGCCAGTTGAAGGCGTATTTTCGGAAAAATCATGGAGACTTTTTCCTGCAAACCGTCTTGATCTACGGCGCTAGCGGAATCGCTGCCTTGCTCCTGGCTGCTTATCAGTGGAGCCGGTTTTACTTGTAATTAATTGAACGACACGCGGATTGCCCTTGCAGCACAGCATCCCAGATTCTTCGCTAACCGCCTTAATCGGGATAGAATCGCGTTAGAAAGATTCGCATCCGTCCCTTTCTGACCATAACGGAACAAGAAACCCACATGACCAACATCATCATCGGTAAAGATTGCGGCAATTCGCCTAAAAACATCTTCCTCGAGCATGTGACCGCCGCCTTCGCTAAAAACGATATCGCCTTCCTACTCAGCCGGGTCACGGACGACATTGTGTGGGACATGGTCGGGGCGGAGAAATTTAGCGGGAAAGCAGCCTTTGCCGCAGCCCTGGAGCGGGTGAATTCAGTTGAGACACTGGAGTTGGTCATCAAGCACGTCTTGTCTCACGGCAGAGCCGGAGCGGTGGATGGGGTCAGGAAAATGGCTGACGGAAAAACGTTCTCTTTTTGCCATATTTATGTTTTCAGCAGTGTCAAATATACCCATATCAAAGAGATCACCTCGTTTGTAATCCCGATCAGCTAGATCACTTCACGCTATAATGTTTGGACATTTGAATACTGCATCGCTCGGGGAGGGGAAAGCATGGACAAGCCGCGTGCATCCAAGGAAATTCTGATCACAGCCTGGGTTGTGATTCTCGCTGTTGCACTGTTCAAGATTGTCCTGCAGGAGTTATTCGATTTCACCGTTAGCGAAGACCTGCAATCCGGAATTTCCGCCGCGATTGTGTTGACCGGATTCGCTCTCACATTCCTGTGGCAAGCGATTCGCCCGCTGCGGGCATTTTTCGGCCTGTTCATGGTGTTGTTCGGCGCCCAATGGCTGGTCCTTTCGCGGCTCGATGATGTCCCATTTATCCGGCAGCTGTTGGTCAATCCGTCCTTCTCGGTTTACATGCCAGTCGAAGTATTATTAAAATTTTTGGTGACGCTGGTCATCATCGCATTTCTCTTTCTACTGAAATACCGGCGCCAGGCTTTCTTTCTTACCCGCGGCGATCTGGCTGCTCCGGTTGAACCGGTGCGGTGGCTGGGGATAAAAGCCGGCGAGCGTTGGAATACCGTGGGACGCAATTTCGCTTTCATCCTCAGTCTTGGCACGCTGGCATTTCTGGTCATCGCTGGCCGCCCGCCGCTGAATATAGCGGTTCAAGCCCTGCCGTTTTTGCCAGCGATCCTGTTTGCCGCGGCCGTGAATGCCTTCAACGAGGAAATGACCTACAAAGCTTCCTTCCTGGCTGTGCTGGTGGACGTGGTTGGAAAGCAGCCGGCGCTGTGGATGATGGCTGCGTTTTTCGGCATCTGGCATTATTACGGCATACCGTACGGCATTGTCGGTGTGATTCTGGCGACTTTCCTCGGCTGGCTGCTGGGTAAATCGATGCTGGAGACGCGCGGTCTGTTCTGGGCATGGTTTCTGCATTTTTTGCAGGACATCTGGATTTTTGCCTTCCTGGCAATTGGCTCGATCAAACCGGGCGGGTAAGCACCGGATAGAATCGTGGTTCGATTTTGAACCATGATTTATGATTGAGGTACTTTACCGGTAATACAGGAGGAAATGCAATGGTTAATGACAGCCATAAACCCGCGGTTTTTGAACTTCGCGTAGCGCTGACCGTCAGAGACTTCGAACGCTCGGTCAAGTTCTACAGCGAAGGGTTGGGCATCGAGCCGGCAGCTTTCTGGGACAACGGACAGGGACGCGCGCTGATGCTGGAACTTGGCAGGGCTACGCTGGAGATTTTCGATGAGGCCCAGGCTGAGACCATCGACCAGATCGAAGCCGGGCAGCGCGTCAGCGGGCAGATCCGTTTTGCATTGCAGGTGCCCAACATTGACGAAGCCATGGCAAAGCTGCTAGCACACGGCGCCACCCTGGTGCACGCTCCGGTAGTCACTCCCTGGGGCGACAGGAATGTGCGGTTGCAAGACCCGGACGGGATGCAGGTCACGTTGTTTGAGGGGAAGGGAGAATGAATATTTATGCCTTCTAAAACTGTTTTAATAAATCAACTGAGCGACGAGCTCTCCCGTTGGCAATCTGTGCTTGCCAGCCTGAGCGAAGAGCAACTTTCCGCACCCATCCAATCCAACGGTTGGTCGGTGCAGGACGTACTGGCCCATTTGCGTGGGTGGCAGCAGGTGTCGATTGCCCGTTTGAAAGCTGCCATCGAAGCGCGCCCCCCGGTTTACCCGACCTGGACAGGCGGTGAACCCCCAGATGCCGAAGAGAACCTCGACATTTACAATGAGCGTATCTACCAGGCAAATCATGAACTGCCCGCGCCAGCTGTGTACCTTGCCTGGAAAAGCGGCTTTTTACACCTTCTAGAGCTGGCTGAGGCTGTACCAGAGGCCGGCCTGCTGGAAAGCGGCAAATATGCCTGGTTGGAGGGGTATGCGTTGATCGGCGTGCTCGAAGGCTCGCTGGAACATCATCGCGAGCATTATGACGACCTGTCGTCTGCGCTTCATTTATAATGAAGCAAAGGACGGCACCATGCGAAAATGGCTGATTGGGATCGCGATTTTGATCGGCTGGGGCATCACCTGGCTGGATTCAGGCCCAAATTGGAAAGGCACCGGCTTCACTGCCCTGTTGATCGTAATGAGCACCGGAGTGCTCGGCTATTTCAGTCCGAAAAAGCCCTGGTTATGGGCACTGGCAGTCGGCATCTGGATTCCGCTGGTGGGTGTGTTCATCCGGCACAATTTTGGCGGCGTCCTGGCGCTGGTAGTGGCTTTCATTGGCGCCTACAGCGGGATGTTTATCCGGCAAATTTCTCAAAATCGACCGTCACCTGACGCATAACATCGGAGCAAAATGACTGACAAACAATATTCCATTACACCTCGGCTATACGAAGCCTTACAACTCACAATTGATCTTTTCGGCCATGATGCGCGCAAATCCTCGCCCGTGCCGGCATTGTCGCATCTATTGTCAGTATGCGCCATGGTTCAATTTGACGGCGGCGACGAGGATGAAGCCATCGCGGCACTGCTGCATGACACACTGGAAGACAAGCCGCAGTTCATCACCCGGGAAGAAATCCAAAAACGTTTTGGCGCGCGCGTGCTGGAGATCATCGAGGTTTCGACCGACACCCCGCAGGACTACCAGGGTGGACCCAAACCGCCGTGGCGCGAGCGGAAGCAAGGCTATTTAGATCACGTCCGCAAAACCGACCCAGCGCTCCTGCGCGTGACGATAGCGGACAAGGTCGACAATGTGCGCGCTATTCTGGCAGATCACCAGCGGATTGGCGGCGAGTTGTGGCAGCGCTTCAACGCCGGGCAGGCCGATCAGGCGTGGAATTACCAGGAAGCGGTCAAAGCCTATGAGCAAGCCGGATTTCAATCACCGCTGCTGAAAGAATTAAAGCGCCTTGTGACTGAACTCAGCGCACTGCCAATCGACCCGCTATAAAAGAGCCGAGTGATTTTCCCTTTCTTAGGAGTAGTTATGCAACCAACCCTGCTTACTGAAGAGCAAAGTCAATTGTTGCTCGATGAAAAAGAAGAGTTATCCAAAATCCTGCTTCGGCTGGCTGAAGTCGATACTCCGAAGGACTCGCTGTCTACCTTCCAGAAAGCCATCATGCAACTGGATGAGCTGTTTCTGATCGTGGTCGTCGGCGAATTTAATGCCGGGAAAAGCGCGCTGATTAATGCCCTCCTGGGAGAGAGAGTATTACCGGAAGGCGTCACGCCCACTACCTCGCGGGTGACGCTGGTGAAATGGGGCGAAAAGGCAGGCGAGCACCCGGTCGACGAGGGCTACGCCATAACCACCTATCCCCTGCCGCTGCTCAAAGAGCTCAATGTTGTCGATTCACCCGGGACCAATGCCATTATCCGGCAGCATGAACGGTTGACGGACGAATATGTTCCACGCAGCGACCTGGTGTTGTTTATTACTTCTGCCGACCGCCCCATGACGGAAAGCGAGCGGCAATTTTTGGACCGCATTCTGGCCTGGGGCAAGAAAATTGTCTTTGTGCTCAATAAAGCGGATATTTTGGAAGGTGAGCCGGCAGTAGACGAGGTTCGCAATTTTGTAGCCAACCATGCTGCTACCGTGCTTGGCAGCATGCCCGAGTTGTTCGTGGTTTCAGCCCGTCTGGCCCAGCGGTCCTGGTCAGAACCAGACGAGACAAGGCGCGACCAGCTGCGCCAGGCCAGCAACATCGAGGCTCTGGAGCACTATATCAGCCGCACGCTGGATGACTCTGCCAGACTGCGGCTCAAATTCCTCAACCCAATCGGCGTGGCAGAAAAATTGGCTGCACAGGCTGAAACGTCAATTATTACCCAGGGCAATGAATTGACCGCCGACAAAGACACTGTCCAGGCGCTGGAAACGAACATCACTGCCTTCCAGGCTGAACTCGAGTCAGAACTTTCCCCGCGGCTGGCGGAAGTGGAAACCATTCTGCAAAGGTTAGAGCTGCGCGGGATGGATTTCTTCGACAACCAGATGCGCCTGACCAATATTCAGAATCTGGTACGCGGTGACAAAGTGAGGGCGCAATTCGAGAAGGAAGTTTTGGCCGATGTGCCACATCAGATTGAAGAACAGGTTCAGCGGATTATCGACTGGCTGGTCGATAAGGATTTACACGAATGGCAGCAAGTGATGACCTATCTGCAACGCCGCCAGGCGCTCAATATCGAGCATATTGTGGGAGTTGGAGCCAATCCGCAATCCAACCGCCGCCGCGACCTGATTGATACGGTCGGGAAAAGCGCCAAGTCCGTCGTCGAGAGCTACGACCGGACCCAGGAGGCCAGCCAACTGGCATCTCAGGTGGAAGCCGCTGTAGCCCAGACCGCCTTGTTCGAAGCTGGCGCCGTTGGATTGGGTGCCCTGGTGACGACCGCGGTGCTCTCGTCAGCGCTGGACATTACCGGGATGATTGCAGCCGGAACGCTGGCGATCGTGGGCTTTTTCGTGATCCCCTATAAACGCAAAAAGGCCAAAGAAAATTTTAGAGCAAAAATGGCCGCCTTGCGTACCAATCTGCTGGAGACCCTGACCACATCTTTTAAGCATGAGTCGGGGAATGCCGTCAAACGGCTAAAGGAAAATGTGGCACCGTATATCCGCTATGTCCACGCCGAGCAGGATCGCATTGAAAACACTGAGAGTGCAATCGCACAAATTCGCCAGAGCTTATCCGGGCTGCGCGCCAGGATCGATGCTGCAGAAAAAGGCTAGAGCTGCCGACTACGGCAATGTCTTAATCTCGCCAGAAATAATACCGGCTTTGATTTCTTCCAAATCAGCTTTGACCTGCGCTGAAACCAGGGAATCCAATTGATGGAATGGCGCCAATCCCACGCCGCCGTTAGCCAGGGTGCCGATATGCGTGCCTCCAGTGAAATTCCCTTCGACAATGGCCCGGACAGCATTGATCACGCTGTTGTCCATGCGCTTTTCGATACTGGTCAAGATTACTCCAGCATGTTCCGGGTAGGTGACTGCCCAATCGGTGTCTACGCCGATCATCAGGCCTTCCCCGCGTTGAACCAGCACTTCGGCGGTACCCAATCCAATATATGGGCCAGCCACCGGCAGGATGATATCGACTCCCTGATCCAGCAGTTGTTTTGTGACAGCGCGCCCGGCTACCTGATTTTCAAATGTGTCGATGAATATTCCATCCTGTTTTTCCAGGTCCCAGCCAATGACTTGCACAGTGGCATCATTTCTATCATTGTAGTACTGCACACCGAGGGCAAAGCCTATCATGAAATTGGCGACGGGTGGCATTTTGTATCCGCCATAAGTGCCGACTTTACCGGTTTTTGTCACCGCCGCGGCCACATAACCGGCTAAAAAACCCGCCTGGTCGATCGCGTATATTTCAGTCCAGACATTTGCATAGGACTGATCATAGGTAGCATCCATAATGACAAACTTCTCCTGTGGGTATGCTTTCGCGGCAGTCGCCACATCCTCTGCCATATCGAACCCCATCGGAACTACGATTAAACTACATTGGTCATCGATAAACGTTTGAATGTTTTTGGCATAATCCGCTACGCTAGCGGATTCGATCAATGATGTTTCCCAACGGAAAAAATCTGCGGCCTTTTTTACCCCAGAATAGGCGATTTGGTTAAAAAACTGGTCATTCACCCCACTCGTATTTGTTACCTGACACACTTTTTCCGCTGATGAGGATGGCAGCGCATCCGGATTTGGGATACTTGTAGGAGAAATACCTGCATGTTGCGGCAAGTCCTGCGGGCAATCGGCCTCGGGGCGGTGGAGAAATTCCATGCACTCGGACGAGGATAACGGTCGAGTGACTCTGGCTCGAGCGAGCGCCGTCAGATCATCGAGTTGTGTCAGATAAAAACGAAACGTGCCATCAATACTTTTGGTCGCCAGCCACGTTCCACAATTTGGATCCGATGAATCGCTGCAATTAGAATGGAAAGAAGCGTCCATGATGTAGTCAGAATGCCCGGTCAAAGTCGCAATTTCCTCCCCGAGTGTCACATTCCATATTTTGGTGGTTTGATCCAAACCTGTTCCAGCGATTTCTTGACCGTTCGGGCTAAAAGCAACCGCCCCTACCGTTCCTGAACTTGCTTTTAATGAATGGGAAAATATCCCAGTTTTTGCATCCCACAAGGATATCGAATCACTCCCTCCGGCTGTCGCAAACACGGTTCCATCCGGGCTGTAAGCTACGCTCCAGACCTCGCCAAATTGAGGACGCGCTGAAAATATTTTTTCACCGGTTTGTGAATCAAATACAGCTGCCATGCCGCTAGATAACCCGACAGCAATTTGTTTACCATCTGGACTGAACTTGAAATCTTCAATCCCTGGCCGGGCATCGATGACCACTACCTCCCTAGCAGGCGTTTGGGTCAAGTCAAAAATTATGATCCCGATAATATTGCGGGCCGCCGCATACGCACCATTGGGGTTCAAAATAACTGCTTCCACGCCTGAAGGGAATCCCGTAATTGTTTGAAGTTCTTTGCCAGTAGCGACATCCCATAATTTTACGGTGCGATCATCACTGGCGGTCGCCAAAATAGCTCCATCCGGACGAAATGCCAGATCATTCACCTTATCGGAATGACAACAAAAATTATGAACCTCTTCCACGGCTAAGAAATCACTGGATTTCCCTTTGAATGCCTCAGCCAGCATGGTTGAAATGTTGAAAATTTTGATTGAACCATCATCATATCCCATTGCCATGAGAGATCCGTCCGGACTGATAATGGTGCGGAAAATATCCGGGATAGCCAGAGTCAAAAGTTCGCGGTCTGGTGCAGAGCTCCACACGCGCGCGGTCCCATCCCAGCTGGCACTGACGAGGCGAAATCCACAAGTTTGCGAAAAAATCAGCTCGTTTTTTAAACATTCCTGACTGAAAGCTACGGAGAATATGACGTTCGTATGTCCTCTGAAGGTGAGCTTTTGCCGTCCGGTTTCAGCATCCCAAATGATCACGGAACCGTCATCACTGCCAGTGGCAATCAGCGTATCATCCGGGCTGAAGACTGCGCTGCTTACAGCGCCGATATGCCCATCCAATTCTATCAACAGTTCCCCGCTGGCTGCATCCCAGACCTGCGCCAGGCGGTTTACGCCACTGGTGATGAGGCGGGTTCCATCGGAGTTGTACCCCACACTATAGAGAGTTGTTTCATCACTGGAGAAGGTTAATAATCTTTCTCCAGTGGCTGCATCCCAAACCCTGGCACTACCGTCATTGCTGGCGGTCGCCAGTTGTTTCCCATCCGGCGAAAAAACGACATGCCATACTTCACCAAAGTGACCCGTCAATGTAATCTTTTCTTTACCGGTGGCAGTGTCCCAGATTTTGACCGTTCGATCTTCACTGGAAGTCGCCAGCCACTTTCCATCCGGGCTAAAATCGAACCCTGCTACTTCGTCGGAATGACCCATCAGGTCGAATTTCTTTTCACCGGTTGCCGCATCCCAAAGGATAGCTGTCCCATTTTTACCGGCTGTAGCAAGCAGCTTGCCATCCGGACTGAAATCAATCCCATGCAGGGCATTGGTTACGCCAGTCGGTAGGCTCATTAGTTCTGCACCGGTTCGTGCGTTCCAAATTCGAGCCGTGCCATCATTGCTGGTGGTGGCAATTCGCATGCCATCCGGACTGAAAACCGCCCCTGAAACCAGGTCGGTGTGTCCACGCAAGGTTAGCTCAACGCGTGAGGCTTGGAGACCCTGGCGCAACGCGTCTTCGGATTCGAGAGTCCAGGTTTGATCCACCGAATATGTAGCTGAGACCGCTTCGAGCGCCAGCAGGATGCTGCGTTCGGGGTCTACGTCCAGGTTAGTAACGGCTGCGGCGGCCAGCTCGCGCGAGAAGGCTACTCGCTGTTGACTCTGAGCTGAGGCAGTGGCCTGGCGAGCTTGAGCGGCTAGAATTAACGAGGTTGCCACCAGGATCAGGGTTATGATCAAAGCCCCGGCCAGAAAATATGAGCGTTTGCGCAGTTGACGGGCATTGTTGCTCTGCTCTTCGGCACGTTTCGTTTCAGCCTCCGCCAGCCTATGGGCAGCCTCCAGTTCCCGCTGCTGCTGCAATTCACGTTCGGCTGTTTCCTGCTCCTGGCGCTGGACCGATGCAACGACGAAATCGCGTTCCAGGGGGTTCATCTCATCCAAATTTTGTCCAGCCCATTCGCGCGCCTGCATCAACTTTACACCGCGGTAGAGCAGTTCGGATTCACGATTGGCATTGTGCCACTCCTGGGCAGCTTCGGTCAGGTGACGGTGAAGGCGCAATCCCTCGCGGTTCTCCTCGAGCCAGGTGCGCAGGGTTGGCCACTCGCGAATCAACGCCTCGTGCGCCACTTCCACTGAGTCTTGGCCAACAGTAATCAAACGGGCATCCGCCAGGGCTTTAAGCACTTTTTGGGTGGCTTCGGCCTGCTCGGGACGGATGATGAGTTCGCTGGTGGTCACCCGCCGGCGGGTTTCGATCGACTCGTTCTCATCGCCAAGTTCCGTCAGCCGGATAAATACGCGGCGAGCGATTACCTGCTGCTCTTTGGTAAATTGATCGGTAAAAACCGCTTCGGCCGTCTCGGCGATGGCGCCACGCACCCCACCCGAGGCGGCATAGCCGCTCATGGTCATCTCGCGGCCACGTCGGCGGTGCCAGGTCTCGAATAAGGCATGGGAAAGCAGCGGCAGTGCCCCTGGTTCGCTGCCAACGTCGTGCAGCAGCAGGTCCACTAAACCTGGCTCGATCTCCCAATGACCGCGGCGGGCGGGTTCTTCGATAGCCCGGCGTAGTTCCCCGGCGCTCATCTCGCCTATATATTCCTGCTGGCGTGAAAGCACATCGCGCAGCCGGTCATAGCCGGCGCAGTGGGCGTAAAAATCGGCACGCAGGGTGATGATAGCCACAACCGGACCATCGTCAACCGATGCAGCTGTCATGAGATTATTTATGAAAGCAGCCCTCTCAACCTCCGAGCGGCAGAGCGCGAATACCTCCTCGAACTGATCAATGACCAACAGGGAGTGTTCGCCGCCGCACTCCTGCAGTTCTTTTTTGATAAAAAGCTTCAGGCTGCGCGGGTCCTGCTCCAGATCATCCATCAACCTGGCGGCTATATTGACCGAGCCGTTTTCATGGGTGAGTGAAAGCGCCAGGCTTTCCAACGGGTGGACGGTCGGCGTAAGGAAATGGATGGGCCAATTCACCGTTTTTGGATTCCAACGCAACGCCGGCACCAGGCCAGCCCGCACCAATGATGATTTCCCGCTGCCGGAGGCCCCGATCACCGCCAGGAAACGGGCTGAATCGGATTCAGTCGGAGAGACTAAACCCAACACCCGATCTAGCAATTTGGCAGTCAAATTCTCGCGTCCAACGAATAAATCCGCGTCGGCTTCATCGAAAAAATTCAACCCCTTATATGGACATAACCCTAACACCGGCGCATCTTCACGGCGCAGGTTGGCAGCCAGATCAATCAGATGAGTCACCACAGCGGGTTCATCTTCGAGGCCTAGCGCAGGAACAAAACGGGCTTCGATGGTGGGAATATCTGGTAGCCGCAGGTTCTGCTCCAGGCGGCTGATCTGAGCATCGCTGTACCCAACGGCGATTGACAACTCAAGTTGGGTGATACCAGCGCGTCTTCTTAAGAAGCGTAGAAAATCGCCAAAGGTGGTGAATTTATCTATGGAAGCCTGAGAAATGGATGCAGCCATTTTTCCCTCTGATGATCTGGACAAGCGCGACTACGCCTTCAGTATATACAAAATCAGATAGCATTGGAGAATTTTGGTAAGAAATGGCAAGAAGGGTAAGTTGTAATAAGTTATCTTGAGATCATCAAATGACCGGAGCGCAATTCGGCGCACAGATCAGACGGTCAACGGAGGTTGAAATGACTACAAACAAATGGTTCACCACCATCGTCGGCATTGCAATCCTTATCGCCCTGGTCTTCACCGTACAGGGAATCAGCGCCAATGCTGAGCTGGTAAAAACCGCCGCTCGTTCTGAAGCGATTCTTAATGCTTCATCTGCCCGCTGGAACGGTTTAGCTGGGCGAGCCGCTGCCGAAACCTCCCGCAGCCTGCGGGTCAATGGAGCAGCGGCTGACAGGCTGAGTTCCATGTCAGATTACTACACCTCACAACTGGTTCGGATAAACAGTGCCCAATCCGGTCGGCTAACCGCCATGGCCGACTTCTACACAGCCAAAGCGCTCAAAGTCAACACCGCACTGTCCAACCGTCTGGCTGCTATGGCTGACTTTTATGCCGCCGAAAAGGTGAAGGCAAATTCCGCCCAATCCAGCCGCCTGACCGCCATGGCTGAGTTTTATAAAGCAAAAGCCATAAAGACTAATACCGCACAGGCAGCCCGATTAAACGCCATGGCAAAGTACTACACTCAGCTTGTGACGGAACATCAGCAGCGGGTTCGTGAGGCAGAAGCTGCGCGCTGGAGTGGATCAGCTGCCCGGTACTTTGCTGAAAAATAGGCTGATGACTGACAACCGAATAAGAAGCCCGCTCAACATCAGGATCGGAGAACTCCGATCCTGATGTTTTGATCCTCACTCAACACCTTTTGGATTGGAAATGTTAGGTTAACGGAGAATTTCTACGATTTTCAAAGAAATTTATAACAAATTTACGCCTGAGGATGATGTAAACTAGTAGATAGGGTGGAAAAGTTCATTCCAGGATTGGAATGAGTTCATTCCAAAAGAAGAACAAACCGGGAAAAGTTAATCGGGGGGATAAATCCTTGGGGGAAAACACGCTTGGGGTAAACCAATGGGGATATGGCGTTGGCGCGGTCCGCCAGCGATCTCGCCCTTTTGTCATTCGTCATCCTTTCTTCACCGCTTTAGGCGTGTTTATTATTCTCAGAATTTGGTTCGCCCTATTAGGCATTGTTGGAATAACCCTTAAACCGATCGATGTCGAAATTCAAGTTCCGCATTCGGAAAGTATTATCCTGGAGCTCGAATCAACAAATTTTCAGCGTTTGTTCCTGAGCCCGTGGTACCGGTTTGATACAGTTCATTATTTAGAGATTGCAGCGGATGGGTATACGGATAACAGTCATAACTCCGCTTATCCGCCTTTGTTTCCCGCGCTTATCGGGGTGGTTAATTGGGTGGTTCCATCCATGATGGGTTCTGCCATGCTGGTCTCGAACCTGGCGGGCATTATCTGCCTGTGGTTGTTTATCGTGTTAATACGGGACCAATTCTCGGATTCAACGGCACATAAGGCTGTGTACTGGTTGGCGGTATTTCCCACAACATTTCTCCTCTTCCAACCCTACACTGAGTCGCTGTTTATGGCATTGCTGCTGGCAAGTTTAATCACCATCCGGCGGAAAAAATGGGGATGGGCAGCATTGTTTGCCGGGTTAGCCACCCTGACCCGTTATCAGGGAATCCTCATCACAGTGGTATTTATCTGGGAGGGGTTTGGCATCCTTCGACAACAAAAATCGCTGACTCTACGAAGGGAGTGGGTGATTCCACTGGCTGCCAGCCTCACCCCCACAGTTTTCTTCGCTGCTCATCTTGTAATTCTAAAATATTATTTCCATGCCGCTTTACCCTGGGAAGCAGTATCCTTTGTGTGGGGCGAAAAATTCGGTTGGCCGTGGGCAGGATTTATTGGCACCGTTCGTGAAATGATTGCCGACCCAGTCGTTGAATTGCAGGTCGGAAGGATTTTCAACTTGATCGGGGCACTTTTCGTTCCAGTAACACTAATCGCCACCCGCAAAAAGGTCCCAGTTGCGTGGCAGCTGTTGTTCTGGCTGTTTTACTTGTCATCGGTAGCTAAACTTTCAAATGCGGGAGCTTTTTATAGTGCTTTCCGCTATTTTCTCCCTATATTTCCGATGTATTTGTTCCTGGCAGATGTACTAGCAAATCGTAAAGCAAGGTTGGCTGGTATAGCACTTTGCCTGCCAGCACAGGCCGGTTTGTTAATCATGTTTTATCTTTGGATTTGGGTTTTTTAATACATCAATAACTTTTTTTTACTTTAAAGCCTAGGATTTCGTGACACAATAAGATAGCAACTTTTATAAAAATTGACTCCTTGAATCAACATATGGTATTCTTGGATTCGTGCCTGTGTCGTTCAGGCTGTTGGATAAACAATTATGAAGGAGCAAAATATCATGAAAAAAATCACACCTTTCCTATGGTTCAAGGACAATGCCGAAGAGGCCATTAATTTTTACACCTCCATCTTTAAAAACTCGAAGGTTCACCAGGTTTCCCGTTACCCGGATGCCGGACCCGGATCGCCAGGCGCCTTTATGACCGGAACCATCGAGCTGGAGGGTCAGGAGTTCATGGTTTTGAACGGCGGGCCGGCATATTCATTTACTCCAGCCATCTCGTTTTTCGTTGACTGCAAGTCGCAGGAAGAGGTGGATTACTATTGGAACCGGCTGCTGGAAGGCGGCAAGCCCGACCAATGCGGTTGGTTAACAGATAAATTTGGTCTTTCCTGGCAAATTGTGCCGACCAGGCTCGGTGAACTGTTGAATGATCCGGACCCGGCAAAAGCAGGACGAGTCATGCAGGCTATGTTAAAAATGGTCAAACTGGATGTGGCTGAACTGGAACACGCCTATCATCAAGGCTAAATTCAACTCGCCTGATCGTTTGGTTGGATGATTAAATTATAAAGCGCCGTCTGTGTGGACGGCGCTTTTCCATGGGAACGACACTGCAGGCTATCAGCAGCTCGCGGCGATCGGTGCTACCGAGGTACCGGAGGCTAAACCGTCCCAGTGAGGTGTACCCATTAAAAGAAAACACCACTCGCGGATTGTCATTACGAGTGGTGTAATTGCTTTTTAGAGCAACAACCTGTTTAGAGGATTGTTACGTAAGCAGCCTGCAGGCCTTTAGGCCCCTGTTCAACGGTGAACTCAACTTTTTGTCCTTCTTCGAGTGAGTGATAGCCTTCGCCAACAATCGCTGAATGGTGGACAAATACGTCGGGTCCGTTATCCTGAGCCAAGAAACCGTAGCCCTTGGTGTTGTTGAACCATTTTACTGTGCCTGAAATTCGTTCTGCCATTTTAATACTCCTGAAATTCTATGTTTACTGATTTGACTAATAACGCTTTGAGCCACCACGGTTTTTGTGGGTGATTGGCCGGCGTGATCCATTATTTCCACCGTTGCGGTCATTGAAACCACCGCCCCGGGAAGCATCGCGTTCATGTGCGGTGCCGACTCTGATTTCCCGATCGTCAAGGGAATAACCATTGAACATCTGGGTAGCTTTGACGGCATCGGCTTGTGAGCCCATGACGACGAAGGCAAATCCCTTTGATTCTCCGGTTGAGCGATCTTTAACCAGGTCCGCAGAGACGACTGTACCCGCTTGCGCGAGTAAAGTACGCAGGTCTTCTTCTTTCGTTACGAAAGATAGATTTCCTATAAATAGTTTTACTTCCATTACTTTTCCTTGCTTCGGCCCTTTTGGCCGAAAAAAAATGCTGTCAACCCGATAAAAGGTTTGACAGCAAAACGACAACCCTGTTACTTAGACATAAACATCATACCACATAATTCGCACTATGTGTGAAATTGTCAAGACCAGTTTTACTGAACCGCGGCTGTCCTTGCCATGGCAGAAAAGTCCATGCCGGTCGGCTGCTGGAAAACACGCAGATCGAAGTTCTGAGCCGCTGCCAGCAGGTGATCGAAAATCTCTGCCTGAATCAGCTCATAGGTCACCCAGTCGGTGGTTTTCGTAAAAATGTACAACTCGACCGGTAGACCGTTCTGACCGGGGGCCAGGACGCGAACCAGAAATGGCCGCACATTATCCGAGTAAATGTCCGGACGGTGTTTCAGATAGGCAGCAATATAAGCCCGGAAGACCTCGATATTCGTGATTTGCGGGCCGTCAAGCGGCGAGTCATAATGATCACTGTGTTCGCGCTGATACGTCTGCAGGGCGTTAATTTTTTCTTCCAAATATTCGGATAGCAGATCGATGCGCCGCAGCCGCTCTAACATTTCAGTATCGCAAAACTTGATGCTGACCATATCGATCGACAGGGAGCGCTGAATTCGCCGCCCACCGCTCTCGATCATGCCGCGCCAATTGCGGTAAGGCACATCGACCATTTTATATGTTGGAATAACGCTGTAGGTCATGTCGAAGTTGCGGATTTTGATCGTATGCAGATTGATATTGACCACATCGCCGTCCGCGTCATAGCTGGGCACCTCGACCCAATCCCCCTCTTTGAGCAGGTCATTGGCAGCGATCTGAATACTTGCGACCAGCGAAAGGATGGTGTTCTGGAAAATCAGCATGAGTACGGCTGCGATGGCGCCCAGCCCGGTCAACAGTACCACCGGCGATTCCCCGGTCAGCAGGGTGATGCTGAGAATTATGCCCACCAGCACGATTACCAGGCGGGCGATATCCAGGTAACCCTGGATGCTGACGCCGTTATAGGTTGAACGGCGCTCATAGATCTCGTTGATGGCGGTCAGCAGGCCAGACAGGGTGATCACCGACAGCCACAGGATGAGAAACAAAGCAGCCTTGCCAATGATTGCCTGATATTCCGGAAACAAAAAGGCGCTGATATATACCACAATCAGCGGCGCCAGCCAGGACATACGCGTGGGTCTCAGGTAGCGAACCAGGCTGTCATCGGCTTTGGATTTCGACCGGGCAGCCATATTGCTTATGGCGCGCGCAATGCCATAGCGGAAAAGCAGAAATAGCACCAGGCTCACCACCAGCACTGCGCCAACAGCCATGGGCAGGTTGGTTTGCAATTGCGCGAAGAATTCAGCAGTGGTCATTTTCCCTCCTGAGGTCGCTGCATTGAATAATTGATAATGTCTATGTATTTTATCGTAAAACCAAAATTAATACTTATTCAACACCTTTTGCGGTAACCTCTTGCTATATCTACAGGTAAAATTCAGGGATGAAATCTATAAAATAAGGATTGCCCCATTCATGAGTTACGCTTCGCTCTCCGACCCATCAGAAACCCAATGGAATTTATTATATAAAGTTGGCGCAGCAGCAGGAATCGCCCAATTGCTGATTATGATGATCCAGCTGGTTGTTTTCTCCATCTGGCCGCCGCCCGCCAGCGCGGTTGGTTTTTTTGCTTTGTTTGAGCGCAACTGGCTGTTGGGGCTGCTCAGCCTTGACCTGTTGTACATCCTCAACAACATGTTGTTGATCCCGATTTACCTGGCTTTATACGCCGCATTGAAACGGACAAACGAATCAGCCATGCTGCTGGCACTGGTTCTCGGTCTGGTAGGCATTGCCGCCTATTTCTCCTCCAACATTGCCTTCGAAATGCTCTCCCTTAGCGGTCAATTCAACGCCGCGGATGGTGCTTCCCAAACCATTTTATTGAGTTCCGGACAGACCCTGTTGGAAATGTACAAAGGCACTGCTTTTGATGTCTATTACGTGCTCAATGCCGCGGCGCTGCTCATTCTGGCCTTCGTTATGCGGCGCAGTCCCGTTTTCAGCCGGGCAACCGCCGCCTGGGGTCTCGCGGCAGGAATTCTGATGATTATCCCGTCATCCGCGGGCATGCTTGGAATGATTTTTGCGTTGGCTTCATTAGCTCCATGGGCTGTTTTTTTAGTATTGATCACAATCAGGTTTACCAGACTGGTGAAAGCCGACACCCATGTGACGGTTGGCAGCGCGCTTACAGGCTGAAAAAACTACCAGGAGATTGGGATGGCTGAAATCCAGGATTGGAGCAGTATGCGCGGCATGATGGAACGCCTGCTCAAAGAACGCACGGGCGAAGACCTGGCGGTGTGGAACGAACGGGTACGGCAACTGCAGCCAACGAGCGAAAACACTCTGCGCATATGGCTCAAGGAGCAAGGCGTCACCGGTTACGCCCAATCGCTGCTGGTGATGGAAACTTTTGGCTACCCGGCCTATCTGACCACTTCAGCAGACGAGCTGATCAAGGCGCAATATGCGGACCGCCCGCAACTGCGCCCAATTTTTGACGCCATTATAGGGGCTGCTTCCGGTTTAGGCGTGGTGTCTGTTCAGGCACGCAAAACCTACGTTTCGCTGCTGACCCCGCGGCGTACGTTTGCCCGCATCCAACCCACCACCCGCAATCGGATCGACCTGGCATTGCGGCTGGAAAAACCCAAGGCTGATGTGCGTTTGGTGCCCTCCAGGATCCACGAGACCATGAAATGGCAGCTGGGCTTATCCACCATGGCAGACCTGGATGACGAAGCTCTTGATTACCTGCAGCAGGCTTATCAAGTAAATGTTTAATGGTTACAGCACCAGGTAGTCCTTTCTCCGTTATGCCTTCCCAAAATCGGGTGGTTTTTTGGGTAACCATTATTTAGATTTTTTTATACAATAAAGTCAGACATCGAAACCGGGGGATATTTAGCGTCACTGCACCGAATTTTTTTAACGGTTAGGGGTTTTGAACTTTAATACTGGTAGATAATTCATGGGACTCGCGTTCATCAACCATAACATGGTGTGGGAAAGGTGGGGTGAAATGAGTGTGCAAGTCGCTCAACGGGTGCCATATCATAGCGGACAGTGTACAACCTGTCAAAATTATGTGCCAGCCATTAACCGCTGCCGGGGATTTGCCGTGGAATCTTGGCCGAAACCAATTCTCGCGGTTTTTGGTGAAGAGTCGTCCACTGAATGCTCCAGGTACATAAAATTGTCTCCTGGAGGAGCTACAGCAGAAGTGGTCGAAACTCCCCAGAAAATTATTCCTGACGATTCCGCCCAAATAATCGGCCGAATTAAGGATGATAGTACCATTCCCCCACCCCGGGCTGCTGCTCCGAGTGAAGTGGTGGCCAAAGAAAGCGTAAAACCCGAATTGGAAGTGGAAATTCCAGAGGAAATTCCAACCTCATCACCTGAACGCGGTCAAGCCCTCATCCACTGCCATAAATGCAAAGCCCAGAATTCGCCTACCGCAGAACGCTGCCAGAATTGCGCCGCAAAACTATTGCCAGCCGAAGGTATTGGCACCAGACTAACAGTATTCTTTTCGGCGATATTCGCAGCCGGGCTATTTGGCTACCTGATCTACGTTTGGTACATCAAGTCTCCTGGATCGGCGCCTACTAGTCCTATACTCGACAATTTTATAAATCCGATCGTCCTTGGGCTGGCTGCCCTTATTGCGCTCATTACTGCCATAACAGTCCCACTGCGGCGGACGCCTGAATATGTCAAATACAAGAACCGTGCTTTACGACATATTCCTCTCAATCCCTGGCAGGCTTTGGATGACCTGGAAAGCGCAATTGAAATAGCGCCTGACAAGGAACAAGGAAATCTGCTCAAGGAACGCGCAAAATTGTATGAAAAAGTCGGGTTCGTTGAGGACGCAGCCCGTGATTTTCTTGTTCTGGCAACATCGCCTGAACGGTTCAAAAGTGAAGGTGAAGCGGCTTCCATGTTACTGGGCGCAGATTCTGAAATGCATGCAAAATTCCGCCGCGCAAGCGAGATTGCCAATATCCTGAAATCTGGCAAAGCCAATGTGGTGGGATTCTGCTCCAAATGCAATGATGTGGTTATGCTCGATCAAGAGGAACACTGCCCACAGCACCCTAAAATCAAAGGCCGAGAGGTGGCATATATTATTCCAGCAGATGAATTAGCTGGGAAAATTTCGGTCATGCAACAAATGGAGGCGAGAAATCCCGGAATTCGCGAAAAGTTGACGGAACTTTTATCGACGGGGAAGGCAGCCGCGGTCGGATATTGTACGCAATGCCATGGGATTGTTGATCTGGATCCGCAGCGCCACTGCCGGCTCCATATTAAAGCCCGCATCAAGCATATTGAATACGCACTACCAAGAGGTCTGGCAGCAGCCCGTAAGAAAATTACTAAATCTATTCAAGGCCGCAAGGCCAGCAAAAAATTGAATGTGGGGATTGCTATCGGACTGGCAATCTTATTGATTGCTCTCATGCTGTTGGTGGATATTGACCTAAGCGCGTTATTTAAGTGATCCACCCGCCACCTTACCGGAATGGCTCGGCGCAGAAATTCTCTGGAGTCAAACTATTGTAGAATATATTCATGGTTGAAATTAAACTGTCTGCGCGAATCAAACGCACCTTATATCAACGTCATCCGTCCGCCTTTTTATTGGCTGCCCAGGCCTTACTGCTGATCTTTTTCGCCGTTTTTGACGAGGTCCACCTTGGTCGGGCTTTGATCAGTGCGCTGGGCGTGGTCGTGCTGATCCTGGTGGTGTGGGTAGTCACACGCAGCCCGGCAGTCAACTGGATCGCCTGGGTACTGGCTGTGCCTGCTTTCTTGCTTACGATCCTTTCTGCAATCATGCCTGGCTCCACCCTAATAGCCTTATCAGCGCTGGTTGAGGGGGTTTTGTATTTTTACGCCGCTGGCAGCATGATCGCCTACATGCTGGAAGACACACAGGTGACCGTGGATGAGCTATTCGCAGCTGGAGCCACATTTACGCTGTTGGCCTGGGGATATGCCTACTTGTATAT
>Ga0209321_10000890_pt1 | contig 20026 bp, 17 predicted proteins | sample Rifsed16ft4_FD_184012 | JGI IMG/M metagenome (GOLD analysis project Ga0209321, IMG submission 184012) | Soil microbial communities from Rifle, Colorado, USA - sediment 16ft 4 - CSP-I_5_4 (version 2) | ecosystem: Environmental > Terrestrial > Deep subsurface > Rock core/Sediment | place: Rifle...
ACACGGTGATGATCTCGCGATGTTCCCCGAAGACCCGTCGCAGCCGCGTGCAGATCTCGCCGATCGTCGCATAGGCCTTGACCGCCGCCAGAATGGGGGGGAGAAGATTGGCGTCGCCTCGGGCCGACGCCTCGAGCTCGGCTAACGTCCGCTCCACCGCGCCGTTATCCCGCCGCCGGCGCAGCTCTTGGAGATGTCGCCGCCGCTCTTCCTCGATCCGCGGGTCCACCCGGAAGACCGGGATCTTGACCTCCTGCACCGTCGCGTATTCATTGAGGCCGACCACGATCTTCGCCTTGCTCTCCACCTGCGCCTGCTCCCGATAGGCGGCCTCCTGGATCTCTTTCTGGACGTAGCCGATCTCGATCGCCCTCAGCATCCCTCCCAGCGCATCGATCCTGGCCAGATACCGGCGCGCCTCCTCCTCCAGTCGATTGGTCAGGCTCTCGATAAAGTACGAGCCCCCCAGGGGATCGACCGCATCGCCGGCCCCGCTCTCGTACGCAATGACCTGCTGGGTCCGGAGTGCAATCCGGGCCGACTCCTCGGTGGGCAACCCGAGCGCCTCGTCCCGGGAATTGGTGTGAAGCGACTGCGTCCCCCCGAGGACCGCGGCGAGGGCCTGCAGGGCCACCCGGATAATATTGTTCTCCGGCTGCTGGGCGGTCAGCGTGACGCCGGCCGTCTGGGTATGAAACCGGAGCATCCAGGATTGGGGATTCTTGGCGCCGAAGCGCTCTCGCATCAGGGAGGCCCAGAGGCGCCGGGCGGCTCGGAACTTGGCTACCTCCTCAAAGAAGTTGTTGTGGCAGGCAAAGAAGAAGGAGAGCTGAGAGGCGAAAGCGTCTACATCGAGACCGGCCTTCACCGCGGCCTCGACGTAGGCGACCCCATCGGCGAGCGTGAAGCTCAGCTCCTGCGCCGCCGTGGCCCCCGCCTCCCGGATGTGATAGCCGCTGATACTGATCGGGTGCCATCGGGGCATGCGCTCTGCGCAGAAGGCAAAGAGGTCGGTGATGAGGCGCATGGAGGGCCCCGGAGGGAAGATATAGGTCCCGCGCGCGATGTACTCCTTCAGGATGTCGTTCTGCACGGTCCCGCTGACCTTGTCCGGCGGAACCCCCTGCTTCTCTGCGACCGCCGCATACATGCAGAGCAGAACCGTGGCGGTGGCGTTGATGGTCATCGACGTACTCACCCGGTCCAGCGGGATACCGTCCAGGAGGCGCTCCATGTCCTCGAGCGAATCGATGGCGACCCCCACCTTGCCCGCCTCTCCATGCGCCTCGGGGGCATCGGAGTCGTAGCCGATCTGGGTGGGTAGGTCGAAGGCGACGCTGAGGCCGGTTTGGCCCTGTTCCAGAAGATAACGGAACCGGCGATTGGTCTCCTCCGCCGTCCCGAAGCCTGCGTATTGCCGCATCGTCCAAACCCGGCCTCGATACATGGTGGGCTGGATGCCCCGGGTGAACGGATACTCTCCGGGAAAGCCGACCTTTGCCCGGTAGTCCCACTCGGCGAGATCAAGGGGGGTGTAGAGGCGCCCGACCGGAATCCGCGAATGGGTCTGAAAGTCCGCCTGCCGCTCGGCGGCCCTGGCCAAGGCCTTCTTCAGCGTCTCTTCTTCCCACTCCCTCAACGCTTGTTCGAGTCGTTCCCGATCTTCATCAGACATCATCCTACTCCTCGATGACCGACGAAAAGGTTCACGGTTCACAGTTGACAGTTCACAGATGGAGAGTTGGACCTTACCGTGAACCATGAACCATGCACTGTGAACCAGGCCGTCGCCTTATTCGATGATGACGAGGGGATGGCCGCCGACCACCGCCTCCCCCTCCTTGACGCGAATCTCTCGCACGGTGCCCGCTCCCGTGGACCGCAGCTCGTTCTCCATCTTCATCGCCTCGACCACGATGACCCCGTTGCCCGGGTTCACCTGCTCTCCGACAGCTACCAGGAGGCGCACCACCTTGCTCGGCATCGGGGCGGTGATCACTTGCCGTCCCTCCTGAGCCGCTGCCGCTTTGCGGGTGACCGCCTTCAGGCGCTTCTCCCGCTCGGTAAGGACCTCCACATCGTGGACCTCCCCTTTCACCCACACCGCGTAGGGATTCACACCCCTGATGATGTCCACCTCATAGGAGGTGCCATCCAGAATCAGGGAGTAGCAGCTCTCCGAGATCCTGACGCAGTCCACGTCCCGGGCCACCCCGTCCACGGAGAGCCGGTAGTGTGAGCCTTCCAGGTCGGTCACCTCGATGCGGTGCTCCTTGCCTCCGATCCGAGCAAAAAACTCCACGGTCAACTCCCGAGTTGGTTCATAGTGCAGGGTTCAGGGTTGAGAGCCTTCAAAACGCCAAGATCGGCTACCCGGTGATTCGTCAGTCGCCAGCGGATGGAAGATCGTCTCAAAACTCATCATCCATCCTATCGCCACGCACCATGAACTCTGAACCCTGAACCCGCCTAGCGGCGTCTCAGGGCCTCATGACGGGCTGCCAGTGCCCACGGGGAGACCGCGCCGGCGGCAGCCGCCGGGGTTGGAGGCCTCCGCTCCTTCTCCATGAGGTACGCATGAATCGCGGCTGCGGCAAGCCCCACCTCGCGGTGCCTCGGCTCGTCCATCTTCTTCCGCTTCACAAAGGCTTCGATGAAGGTGGTGTCCACATCTCCCTTGATGAAGGCGGGGTCCGCCATCACCTCGACGAGAAAGGGGATCGAAGTCTTGATGCCAGCAACGAGGTAATCCTGGAGGGCCTGCCGCATCCGACCAATCGCTTCATGCCGATCTCTCCCCCAGGCAATCAGCTTGGAGAGCATGGGATCATAGTAGATCGGCACCTCGAAGCCCTCGTAGACCCCGCTATCATTCCGAATGCCTGGTCCGGAAGGAGGTCGATAGAGGATGAGCTTTCCGGGGAACGGAGCGAAGTTGTTCGCCGGGTCCTCGGCGTAGATGCGACACTCGATCGCGTGGCCCCGCCACTCCACCTCCTCCTGACGGAGGGCAAGGGGCTCCCCGGCGGCGATCCGGATCTGGCTCTTGACCAGGTCGATCCCCGTGGTGAGCTCGGTCACCGGATGTTCCACCTGCAGCCGCGCGTTGATCTCCAGGAAGAAAAAGTTGCGGTCGGCATCGACCAGGAACTCGGCGGTTCCCGCGTTCCGGTAGCGGCATCCGCGAGCAAGCGCCACGGCGGCTTCTCCCATCCGCTGGCGGAGCTCCGCGGTCATGACGGGAGACGGGGCCTCTTCCACCACCTTCTGATGGCGGCGCTGCAGCGAACACTCGCGTTCGCCCAGATACAGGGTGTGGCCGGTCGCATCGGCCAGGATCTGCATCTCGATGTGGCGCGGACGAATCAAATATTTCTCGATGAAGACGGCGGGGTCACCGAATGAGGATTGCCCCTCCGAGCGGGAGGCCCGAATGGCCGAAGCCAGCTCGGCCGACTCTCGGACGACCCGCATACCTTTACCCCCGCCGCCCGCCGCCGCCTTGATGAGGATGGGAAAGCCGATCTCGGGTGCCCGGCGGAGGATCTCTTCATCGGTCAGATCCTGGTCGATCCCGGGAACGGTCGGCACGCCCACCTGCTTGGCAAGACGCCGCGAGGCGGTCTTCGACCCGCACAGTTTCATGGTTTCCGAGGAGGGACCGATGAAGACGATGCCTGCCTTTTCACAGGCCTCGGCAAAGGCGGGATTCTCCGAGAGGAAGCCGTAGCCGGGGTGAATGGCGTCTGCCCGGCTCTGCCGGGCCACCTCGAGGATGCGATCCGCGCGAAGATAGCTCTGGGCCGAGGGGGCAGGCCCGACGCAGTACGCCTCATCCGCCTTCCGCACGTGGAGCGCCGAGCGGTCGGCCTCGGAGTAGATCGCCACGGTCCGGACCCCCATCTCCCGGCAGGCCCGAATGACCCGCAGCGCGATCTCGCCCCGATTCGCGATCAGAATCTTGCTAAACATGGTTCAGGGTTCACGGTTCGCAGACCGGATCGCCCTCTCCTGAGATCCAAGACCAGAACCATCACAGGTCGCTGCCACCCCCAATCCGAACGCGCGCCGCTGCTCTGCCATGAACGGTGAACCAGGAACTGTGAACGAGCGCGCGGAGCGCGCTAGAGGGGGATGTTCCCGTGCTTTTTCGGAGGGTTCGTGTCCCGCTTGTTGGCCAGAATCTTCAACGCCCTGATGAGCTTGGGTCGCGTTTCTTTCGGCTCGATCACCTCGTCGATGTAGCCTTTCTCGGCCGCCACATAGGGGTTGGCGAACTTGTCCTTGAATTCTTTGACCCGCTCGGCCCGGAAGGCCTCCAAGTCGGTCGCCTTGACGAGCTCCCGACGATAGAGGATATTCACCGCCCCCTCGGGCCCCATCACGGCGATCTCCGCTGTCGGATAGGCCAGATTGTAATCGGCCCGCATATGCTTGGACCCCATGACGCAGTAGGCGCCGCCGTAGGACTTGCGGGTAATCACCGTGAGCTTCGGGACCGTGGCCTCGCCGTAGGCAAAGAGGAGTTTGGCCCCATGCTTGATAATCCCGCCGTGTTCCTGGGCCGTCCCGGGGAGATACCCCGGGACATCTTGCAGGGTGATAATCGGGAGATTGAAGCAGTCGCAGAAGCGGATGAACCGGGCCGCCTTGATCGAGGAGTTGATGTCGAGGCATCCTGCGAGCACCATCGGCTGGTTGGCCACGATGCCCACCGGATGGCCATCGAGCCGGGCAAAGCCGACGATGATGTTCTGGGCGAGATGCTCTTGCACCTCGAAGAAGTACCCATCATCCACGACCAACCGAATCAGCTCCTTCATGTCGTACGGCTTGTTGGGATTCTCGGGGACCAGCGTGTTGAGGCCCTCTTCCATCCGCTGGGGATCGTCGGTCGGCTGCCGCCAGGGCGGGCTTTCCACGTTATTTTGGGGGAGGAAGCTCAGGAGCTCCCGAATGGTGAGCAGGCCCTCCTCCTCCGAATCCGCGGCGAAGTGGGCCACCCCCGACGCGGAATTGTGCGTCATCGCCCCTCCGAGCTCCTCAAGGGTGACCTCTTCTTGCAGGACCGTCTTGACCACATCGGGGCCGGTGACGAACATGTAGCTCGTCCCCTTCACCATGACGACGAAGTCCATCAGGGCCGGCGAATAGACCGCCCCCCCGGCGCAGGGTCCCATGACCGCCGTGACCTGGGGGATGACCCCCGAGGCCAGGACGTTCCGCAAGAAGATATCGGCATAGCCGGCGAGGGAGTCCACCCCCTCCTGAATCCTGGCGCCCCCCGAATCGTTGAGGCTGACGAGGGGAACACCCATCTTGACCGCCAGGTCCATGACCTTGCAGATCTTCTGTGCGTTGGTCACGCTGAGCGATCCACCGAGGCTGGTGAAATCATAGGCGAAGATGTACACCGGCCGCCCCTCGATCGTGCCATGCCCGATCACGACGCCATCGCCGGGGAGCTTCTGCTTCTCCATCCCGAAATCGGTACAGCGGTGGGTGACCAGCATGTCCATTTCCGTGAAGCTTCCCGGATCGAGCAGCACATTGAGCCGTTCCCGCGCGGTGAGTTTGCCCGCCTGATGCTGCTTTTCGATCCGTTCGGGACCTCCACCCGCGAGCGCTGCTTCCTTTCGTCGATGAAGCTCCTTGAGTTTCTCTTCGAGGGACATCGCCCCAGGCTCCTTTCACGCATTCCAAAACGGAGTTTTTTTCATATCAGCGCCTCGGATAAATGTCAATCACATATTTGATCAGGGATCCGGCCCCAGAGGGCCCCAGAGAAGGACCTCCCCTGGCATAAGGGTTGCAAGCCGCAGGGTCGCACCCCAGGGAGGACCCATGAGGACGATCCTGATCGTGGAAGACAACCCCATGAATATGGAGCTGGCCCGGGATGTCCTCGAAGCCAACGGATACCGGGTCCGAGGGACGACCTCGGCGGGAGAGGCGCTACAGGCCCTGCAAGAAAGCCTGCCGGATCTCATCCTTATGGACATCCAGCTCCCTGGGCTCGACGGACTCGAGCTCACCCGGACCTTGAAGCAGGACCCGGGCACGAAGGACATCATCGTCGTCGCCATGACCGCCCACGCCATGAAAGGGGATCGCGAGCGGATCCTCGAGGCCGGCTGCAGCGGTTACATCGCGAAGCCGATCGACACCCGGGCGCTGACCCGGGAGGTGGCCCGACTCCTGCCGGCGGCGCAGGAAGAGGCCCAAGCGAAAGTCTTGTAGCTGTGAGCTATCGGCAATCAGCAGTCAGCAAAGTTCCGGGTCTCAGCCCCTAGTTGTCAGCTTTCCCCGGGAGGATGCGAACAATCGTTGGTCGGCTACTGCTGGCAGCTGACGGCTGGCTGCTGGTCGCTGGAATTGTGCTGACAGCGGACGGCTGATGGCTGGCGGGCGATCGCGCGCCAATTTTCCCGTTGACATCCCGACTTCCCAGCCTACAATTATTATATTATTATATGTGCCTTGAAAATCCGCGAGGACGTGCCGAAGTGGCGGAACTGGTAGACGCGCACGTTTGAGGGGCGTGTGGGGTAACCCGTGGGGGTTCGAGTCCCCCCTTCGGCACCACAGTTCCCTCGGGACGCCGGATTCGAAAGAGCCCAGGACCAGCCGCTGAAAGGATACCTTCGCGCGGAATAAAGCCGGCGTACACCCGTCAAAATGGGTAAGCGAACAGCGGCCAGCCCGTCGCGAAGATCCGATGGGGGAAGCCTACGGAGTCCTTCGGGACTTGGCCACGACCGGTGCCAAGGACAAGAAGGAGAAATAATATGGAGGGGAACCTGATGCGAAGACTCACCGTTGTCATCGCTGCCGTCGCCCTGCTCAGCGCCTGTGCCCAGCGACCTCTCACCACCCAGGAGAAGGGGGCCGTGACCGGCGCCGCCCTGGGGGCAGGGACAGGCGCCATTATCGGAAGCGCCACCGGCAGCGCCGGGGCCGGCGCCGCCATCGGGGCCGGCCTTGGCCTCCTGACCGGTGCAATCATCGGTGGGGCCATCGAGAATGAGCGCGCGGAAGCAGCCCCCCTGCCTCCTGCACCTCCTGTGGCATCCACCCCGTATCCCGCCCCGACGCAGCCGCAGGCAGGGTACCCCACCGCAACGGCGCCCACCGTCGACCCGACCTCGGGACAGCTCCTCAACAGCACACGATGGCGCCTGGAGGTCTTTGTCGACGCCGACCCTCAGGTCACGCCCAGCAGAACCGCCATTCTGCTCAATCCTCAAGAGTCCCGGCAGTACTCCCTGGACCTGGGCCCCCATCGCGTGGTCGCCAGGGCCCTGGTAGATACCCAGTTCGGCACGCGAACGGTGGGACACTACGACCGGACCATCCAAGTGGATCCCCGCGGCAGTGGGTGGGCCCTGCGATTCACCGAGGCCGATTTCCGGTAAACGCCAGGCGCATAGCGCCTGGCGCTCCCCCAAGGGGCTGTGAGGGGTCCGATCAGCGCCATCGCCGTGAAGTGAATATGGTATCGTGGCACGATTTTCGCGAGCCCACGAGCGGAGGTGCCAAGCCTGCGGTCCCTCGTCACACTCGCCATGATGACTATCCTCGCGTCAGGCTGCGGCCCGGTCCTGAAACAGGTCACCGTGGCCTCCGCGACGGAGATCTTTCGCGACGGCATGGCCGCCTTCTACCGCGAGGAGGACCTCATCCTCGCGGAACAGGCCCTGGCGTCGAACCTCAAGCTCCTCGAGGTTTTCCTCGAGGCCTCGCCCGACAACCCGGACCTGCTGCTCCAGGCCTCCCAGGGGTTCGGTGCCTACACCTTTGCCTTCGTCGAGGATAAGATCACGCGGCACCACCGCGATCCGCATCGAATCGAGGTGCATCGGGAGCGCGCCCGCCGCCTGTACCTCAGGGGCCGCGAGTACGGGCTGCGCCTCCTCGCGCTCCGCCACAACGCCCTTGCGGCCTCCCTGAACGCGGATCTGCCCGCGCTTCGCACGAGCCTCGCCCGCCTCCGACGAGAGGATGTCCCCGCCCTCTTCTGGACGGCCTACGGATGGGCCGGATCTATCCACTGGAGCCTCGACCGGCCGGAGATGCTGGCGGATCTCCCCCGCGTCCTGGTGATGATGGACCGGGTCTTGGAGCTAGACGAGCCGTACTTTTTTGCCGGGGCCCACCTCTTCTTCGGCGCCTACTACGCGTCGAGATCGCGGGCCCTCGGCGGGGATCCGGAGCGCGCCAGGTTACATCTCGACCGGGTCCTGGAGCTGGCGGGACCAACCATCCTCATGGGGCGACTGTTCCTCGCGGATCCGTATGCGATCCAGGTCCAGGACCGCACACTCTTCGAGACCCAACTCCGGCTGATCCTCGATGCTCCAGAAGACCTCTCCCCCGATTATCGGCTGCTCAACCAAGTGGCCAAGGCCCGCGCGCGACTGCTGCTGGAGAGGATTGATGAGCTGTTCCTGTAAGTCGAAGACCGATCACGGCTCGACTGAGCTCGCCGAAGTCCGACCACCGATGACCGAAGGATTCCGGACTGCCTTTACTGCCTTTGCGGTCGTCGGTTATCCGTTGTCGGTCGTCGCATTCTTGCTGTCATCGATCGTCGGTCATCGGTCATTGAAAATCCCTCGACAAATCGTAGCCGCCATGATCTGGCTACTCCTACTGATCACGCCACACCGGCTTGAACCTGCAGAGGCGATCCCCGTAAAGTTTGCGACGCTGGCGCCCGAAGGCTCGACCTGGATGCGGCTCCTCCGGGAGATGGATGCGGAGGTGCAAAAGCGGAGCAACAGCCGCATCCGTTTCCTCTTCTATCCCGGCGGCGTCCTCGGGGACGAGATCGACGTGCTCCGCAAGATCCGGGTGGGGCAACTTCACGCCGGCGCCTTCTCGGGCGTCGGGCTGGGGTCTGTGGTCCCGTCGATCCGGGTCCTCGAACTTCCCCTCCTCTTCCGGGACACCGGCGAGATCGAGTTCGTCACCGGACGGCTCGAAGCGCAATACGCCCGTGCCTTCGAGGAGCGAGGGTTCGTCCTCTTGGCCCTCGCCGAAGCCGGCGCCGTCCACATCTTTTCCAAAAAGCCGATCCGGCGCCGCGAAGACCTGGAAGGGGTCAAGATCTGGGCCTGGCAGGGGGACCCGCTGGCTGCCGCTCTCTTCGAGCGGTATCAGGTTGCCCCTGTCCCACTCGGCCTGCCCGAGGTCCTGCCCTCCCTCCAGACCGGTCTCATCAACGCCTTCTACGCCCCACCGGCGGCTGCCATCGCGCTCCAGTGGTTCAACCAGGTGTCGCACATGTCCACGCCGGAGCTGACCTATGCAATCGGTGGGGTGCTCGTCTCGCGCTCCCGCTGGGAGACGATCCCCGCCGATCTCCATGCCGTCCTCAGGGAGACGGCCCAGAAATACGCGCGACAGGTGGTGCTGAAGACCCGCCAGGAGAACCAGGAAGCCCTCCAGGTCCTCAAGCGATCCGGCATCCAGACCGTGAGCCTCGACCAGGCGGAACAGAGCCGCCTGACGGAGCTCAGTCGCCAGCTGTGGGAGCGAGAGGCGGGGAAGCTCTACCCGCGCGCGCTCCTCGACGAGGTCCTCTCGCTCCTCCAGCAGCACCGGGGGCGCCGGCCGTGAGGGGCCTTCGGCGGATCGACGCGTTCTTCGCAAAAGCAGAACAGGTCCTGATCGTCATCGTCCTCACCGCCATGCTCCTGCTCGCCTTCCTTCAGGTCCTGCTCCGGAACGCCTGGGACTTCGGCCTGCCCTGGGTCGACATCCTCCTGAGGCACCTGGTGTTGTGGCTCGGGATCATGGGGGCCTCCCTCGCGACGCGGATGAACCGGCACATCCGGATCGAGGCCCTCACGCGCTTCCTGCCTGCGCGGCATCAACGGCTCGTGGAGCGAGGCGTCCTGCTCTTCGCGGCAGCCGTCTCCACCTTCCTCGGAGTGGCGGCCGTGGACCTGGTTCGGCAGGAGCAGGGCACGGGGTCGATGGCGTTCGGCCCCGTCCCCACCTGGATGCTTCAGCTCGTCCTCCCCGTTGGTTTCGCCATCGTCGCCTTCCGCTTCGGGCTCCAGACGATCCTCCCGAATGAGCCGGCGGGGGGGACCGGAGGCGGAGGAACAGACCGGTGATCTGGATTATCGTGGGTCTCGGCGCATTCACGATCCTCCTGGGCACGCCGCTCTTTGTCGGTGTCGGAGGGATGGCCCTGGCCCTCTTCGCAGCGGCCGGCATCTCCCTCACCGCCGTCATGCTCGAGATGTATCGCCTCGTGAGCTCCCCCGCCCTCATCGCCCTGCCGCTCTTCGCCTTTGCCGGCTCGCTCCTCGCCGAGAGCCGGAGCGCCACCCGGCTGGTAGCGCTGAGCCAGGCCTGGTTCGGGTGGCTCCCGGGGGGACTCGCCATCGTCGCTCTGACCGCCTCAGCCCTCTTCACCGCGCTGAGCGGCGGCTCGGGCATCACGATCCTCGCGCTGGGGGGCTTGCTCTACCCGATGCTGCTCAGTGATCACTACTCGGACCGCTTTGCCCTGGGGCTTGTTACCACCTCCGGGAGCCTCGGGATCCTCTTTCCTCCGAGCCTGCCGCTCATCGTGTACGGGCTCGTGTCGCAGGCCCGCATCGACCACCTCTTCATCGCGGGGATCCTCCCCGGATTGTTGCTCATGTTGCTCTTGGCGCTCTACGCCTCGATCGTCGGCGCCCGCGCCCGACTGCCCCAGCGACCCTGGGATCCGCGCGTCGCCTGGACGACCCTGTGGGAGGCCAAATGGGAGATCCTCCTTCTCCCCCTGATCCTCATTGGCATCTATGGCGGCTTCTTTACGGCCGGAGAGGTCGCCGCCATCGTCGCCGCCTACGTCCTCGTCGTGGAGGTTTTCATCTACCGGGACCTCAGCCTGACCCGCGATGTCCCCCGCATCATGGTGGAGAGCACGGTGCTCGTCGGCGGGATCCTCATCATCCTGGGGACCGCCCTGGGACTCACCAGCTTCCTGATCGATCAGCAGGTGCCGATGCGCCTGCTCGGGATCTTTGAGCAGACGATCACCAGCCGGACGGTCTTTCTGATCCTATTGAATCTCTTCCTCCTCGTCGTCGGCTGCCTGATGGACATCCTCTCCGCCACCATCGTCTTCGTCCCCTTGATCCTGCCGGTGGCCAAGGTGTTCGACGTGGACCCGATCCATCTCGGCATCATCTTCCTCGCCAACCTGGAGATCGGTTACTCCACCCCGCCGATCGGGGTGAACCTCTTCCTGAGCAGCCTGCGCTTCAACAAGCCGATCATCACCCTGTACCGGGCGTCGGTTCCCTTCCTCGTCATCTATCTCATCGCCCTGATGATCATCACCTACGTGCCGGATCTCAGCCTGATCCTGCTCCGGTGAGGAGAGCTCCAGTGACGCGTCCGGCGAGCATCGTCCTGAGCCTGCTGATCGTCGCTACCGCCCCGGCACCGGCCGGCGCCGCCGAACGATTCCCCCTCCCGCTCGAGGAGTTCGGAGCAGGGGCCAGGGAAAAGGTCGAGGCCTTGCTGAACGATTACACCCTCAAGCGATCACCGCGGCTTGACCACCCGATCCTGAATTCCCCCCTCCACCAGTTCCTCCTGGACCGCCCGGATGTGGGAGCGGCCCTCGCCCGGATCCTCAGGATCGGCACGTACACCGTCACCGGGACAGGCAAGGACCGTTTTCGCGCCAGTGACCCCGAAGGCCTTGATGGCGAGATGGAGATCCTCTACCGGGATGGTGCGCATCGGGTCTACTTCGCGGAGGGGATAGCAAAGGGGGGGTTGCTCACCGTGCGAGGCAAGGCGCTCGTGGTCCACGAGTTCGAATACCGGATCGCCGATCAGGGGCAGCCGTGGGTCGCCACGCAGCTTACTGTCTACGGTAAGATCAAAAACCCCTTGCTCGCGCTGTTCCTCCAGATCTTTTCGCCCCTCATCGGCGGATTGGTCGATGCCAAGATCAGCAAGGCGCAGGGCGTGGTCCGACAGGTGAGTGAGCTGATGGTGCACGATCCGCAGGGGACCTTTGCGCGGATTGAGGCGTCCGACCAACTGACCCGTGATGACCTGACGAAGCTCCGAGAATTGATGGCGCTCTCCGAACCCTTTCCTGTCAAGACGTGATAGGGGGACCGGGGCAGCCCCTCCGGTGCTTTTTGCTCTTGTTGACAAGGTCGGAGGGCATATAACGCTCGTCCGAGACGTGGAGATGCACTGATGGCTGACGTAAGTCCGCCTTCACCTGAGCTGTTTCTCGATACCGTCCGCGCCTACCAGCGGACCGCAGCGCTCAAAGGCGCGCTGGACCTGGACCTCTTCTCCGCGATCGGCGACGCAAGGGAAACGGCAGAGAGGCTGGCCGAACGATGCGGCGCATCACCGCGCGGTATGCGCATCCTGTGCGACTATCTGACAATTCTCGGCTTCCTCACGAAGCAGGATGGCCGGTATAGCCTCACGCCGGAGTCGGCGATATTCTTGGACCGGCACTCACCAGCCTACCTGGGCGGCACGGTACGATTCCTGCTGTCGTCCCCGCTCACTGAGGCATTTCAAGATGTCGCGGCGGCGGTGCGCCGGGGAGGCACGGTGGTCTCCGAAGAGGGCACCCTCGCACCCGAGCATCCGATCTGGGTGGAGTTCGCCCGCGCGATGATGCCCCTCATGAAGATCCCCGCACAGGCGCTCGTCAGCCTCGTGAAAGTCGACCCGGCGCGCAGGCTCAAGGTGCTCGATATCGCCGCCGGACACGGGATCTTTGGTATCACCTTCGCAGAGCGGTATCCGCATGTCGAGGTCGTCGCCCTGGACTGGCCGAATGTGCTGGAGGTGGCGCAAGAGAACGCGCGGGCCGCGGGAGTAGGCAATCGCTACCGGACCCTCCCGGGGAGCGCGTTTGAGGTCGATTTCGGCCGCGGGTTTGACCTGGTGTTGCTCACGAACTTCCTGCACCACTTCGATCCTGCGGCCTGCGAACGGATGCTCAAGAAGGTCCACGCGGCGCTGGCCGATGGCGGGCGCGCGGTGACGCTGGATTTCATCCCTAACGAAGACCGCATCTCACCACCCGATGCGGCGGCTTTCAGCCTGGTGATGCTCTGTTCGACGCCGAGCGGGGACGCCTACACCTTCGCGGAACTCGACCGGATGTTTCGCAACGCCGGCTTCGCCCGTAACAAACTCCGTCCCCTCCCACCCTCCCCGCATCAGGTCATCATCTCGCACAAGTAGAACCGAGCGGCATGCGCCCTTAACCACACGGGCCAAGCCGGCTCAGATGTACCGCTTGCTCTCTGAGCGATTCTCTCCCGATCAGCGGGTGTATTTGCCGCTGAGCTTGGACTGGGCAACCCTATCCCGTCTTGCCCTTGCTCTTCTGGCCCTGCTATTGCAAGACTCCTGTAGGGCCCCTCTAGCACTGACTGAATCTCGTGGAACAGTGGGTCCCTGCTTTTTCACTCGGCACGATCAGATTGTCCCTCAGCGGTGCGTGGCGACGGGAAAAGGGAGGGTCCCGGCGCCGGATTGAGTGGCGGGGAGGCGTCCATGGATCGGTCGTTGTTCTTCGACTATCCGGACCTACCTGAGAGCGAGCGTCCTGAGGAGCTGGTCTTCCTTCCAGGCCGGAGTGAGGAGGATTGGGCGAAGCTGCGCGCCCATACCGAGACGATCGGCTTTACCCCCGGACAGGTGTTCATTCGCCAGGGCGATACCGATCGGGCGCTCTACTTGGTCGTCGAGGGGACTCTCGAGGTTCTCTCCCCGCACGAGTACGGTGGTAAGTCCAAGCGCATCGGCACCATCGAAGCCGGATCCGTCATGGGCGAGCAGTCCTTTCTGGACGGGAAACCTCGCTCGATGACCATCCGCGCCGTCACCGACGGCAAGGCGCTGCGCCTGAGTCTCGAGGCGTTCGAAGTGCTGGCGGCGCGGGATCCTCAGCTCGGGCTGGCCATTCTGTTGGATCTCGGACGCGTCGTCTCCCTGCGCCTGCGACAGGTCAGCGTGCTCATTTCGGCTCTGGTGGGTTGAGCGTGGCCGCTTCCGTCGCCTTCCCCAACTATACGCAGATGCGGTCGCGCGTACCTGACCGTGTCTGGGTCGCGGTGCGCGTTCTCAGCCTGTCGACTGCCTGCGTCCTCTGTCTCCTGCTCATCATCCGCCCCCATGTGGGCCTTTTCGTGTTTTGGCGGATCCTCATACCGCTCCTGCCGCTGGTGTTTTTCGTAGCGCCCGGCCTGTGGCGGAACATGTGCCCGTTGGCCGCGCTCAATCAGGTCCCCCGCCTGTTCCGATTCACCGACGGCCTGAGCCAGCCCAAGTGGCTCAAGGAGTACAGTTACGTCATTGGTATCAGCATGTTCCTGCTCATCGTCCCGGCCCGCAAGGTCCTGTTCGATCAGGACAGCCAGGCCACCGCGCTGCTCATTCTTTACAGCCTCGCCGGTGCGCTTCTTGGCGGGGTGATCTTTAAGGGGAAGAGCGGATGGTGCAGTAGCATCTGCCCCTTGCTCCCGGTGCAGCAAATCTACGGTCAGACGCCGTTTGTGACCGTGCCGAACAACCATTGTAAGCCGTGTCTTGGCTGCTCCAAGAACTGCTACGACTTCAATCCGGCCGTGGCCTATTTGGCCGAGCTGTACGACGTGGACCGACATTACAGTGGCTACCGGAAGTGCTTCGCCGGCGCATTTCCCGGCTTCATCCTGGCCTTCTATACCGTGCCCAACCCGCCGGCCATTTCCGTTCCCGACATGTATCTACGGTTCGGTATGTTCATTCTCATCAGCTTGGGTGCCTTCTTCGCGCTCGACTCGCTGGTCAAGGTTACGACGAACAAACTCACCGCAGTGTTCGCGGTGGCGGCGTTGAATCTGTTCTACTCGTTCAATATTCCCCACCTCGCCGACGCGCTCGGCGGACTGGTGGGCGTCGTGGTGCCGAGGTGGGCGGACTGGGTAGCCTGGCTGCTGATCCTTCAGTTCAGCGCTCTTTGGTTGACCAGGACGTACGCCAAAGAGTCCCTCTTTGTCGCCCAGGTACTCTCACCCCGCCCGGTGAAGGTCGGCTCAACCAAGTCGTTGGCGCCGGCACCGGTAGCGACCTTGGCTAACGCCGAGGTGATCATTGAGCCTGGAGGGAGAAGGATTGTCGTGGAACCTGGCCGCACGCTCCTGGACATTGCCGAGAGCAACGGCCTGGCTATCGAGGCCGGATGCCGTATGGGGGTGTGTGGGGCGGACCCTGTGGCAATCCACAATGGTATGGGGAACTTGTCTTCGCCGACGGAAGAGGAGAGGACGACGCTCGAGCGCCTCGGTTTCGCCACCAACACGCGCATGGCCTGCTGCGCTCGGATCTACGGCCACGTGTCGCTGGGGCTCAAGCCGGAACGACCACGGACGTCGGGGGTGCGTGCCGTCACGCATGTCAGCGTGGATCCGGCGATCAGGCGCGTTGTCATTATTGGCAATGGTATTGCTGGTATAACCGCCGCCGACCGAGTCCGCCGCCACCATCCGAACTGCGAGATTCACGTCGTCGGCCGTGAAACCCACCATCTCTACAATCGCATGGGCACCCCGCGGCTGATCTATGGACGGTCGGCGATGCAGGGCCTCTACCTGATGCCGGACGGCTGGTACGACGAGCGCCAGATCACATGCTGGCTGAACACGCGCGTGACGAAGATTGAGCCGGCGACCCGCCAGGTGATCCTCGGTACGAGTGAGAAGCTAGGATTCGATCGGCTCATCCTGGCGACGGGAAGTAACAGCGTGATTCCACCCATCGAGGGATTTGGCTTGCGTGGCTCTTTTGTGTTGCGCGAGGCCGAAGACGCCATGCAGATTCGTGTCTTTGTGCAAGAGCACCGCTGCCGTCACGCGGTGATCGCGGGTGGTGGTTTGCTTGGTGTCGAGGCTGCCTACGCGCTGCACCAGCTGGGGTTGCATGTCACCCTCCTCGAGCGATCCGCGTGGATCCTTCGCCGGCAATTGGACGCACGCGCTGGCCCGCTCGTGAGTAAGTACCTCGAACGATTGGGCATGGATGTGGTCTGCAACGCCGACACCGCTGCGATTCACGGCGAAGGGCGCGTACGGATGGCGATCTTCAAGGACGGCCGGATGCTCTCCTGTGATGTATTTCTCGCCTGCGCTGGAATCGCACCCAACGTGGCACTGGCTCGCGATGCGGGCTTGAGCGTCAGGAAAGGCGTTGTCGTGGACGACCACATGCGCACGGGTCTGCCGGAGATACTGGCCGCGGGCGACATTGCGGAGCACCGGGGACAGGTCTACGGGCTGTGGCCAGCGGCCGTGGAGCAGGGAGAGGTTGCGGGTACCAATGCCGTGGGTGGCAACACCCTCTACCGAGGGACAGTGCCGGTCACGATACTCAAAGTCGTCGGCATTGACTTGACGTCGGTGGGACGGGTGGAGCCGCAATCACCCGAGGATACCGTGATCGCGCTGGAGGATGTCGGTGGGCACCGTTACCGCAAGCTGCTGATCTCGCGGGGACGCGTGGTCGGTGCCATTCTTCTGGGCTGGCCGCTCGACGCGCCGCTGGTCACGGCCGCCGTCAAGCAACAGGTGAACATCACGCCCGTGGTTGAGTCGTTGAAGGGAGGCGATTGGAGCGTGTTACGTAGGCTCCCTGCAACCCTTCCTGTTTAGTATCCCCCAACCCCGCGGGCTGTGAACTGCTGATCAGACGCCGCGGCGGAGGCCCCAGAGCAGGCGGTGCGGCTGGACCGGACATTCCTGAACGCCGCCTTCGCCCGCAACGAACTGCATCCCCTGCCTCCCTCCCCGCACTAGGTCATCATCTCGCACAAGTAGAACCGAGCGGCACGCACCCTTAAGCACACGGGCCAGGCCGGCTCAAATGTACCACTAGCTCTATGAGCGATTCTCTCCCGATCAGCGGGTGTATTTGCCGATGAGGTCGGCCTGGACGAGGATGTGGCCGCGCATCGTGTCCTCGAGGACACTCTTGGTGGTCTCGGGCGGCAGGTTAAGCGTTGTATCGAGGGCGTAGAGCTTGAAGAAATACCGGTGGGTCCCGGAGGGGGGGCACGGTCCGCCATAGCCGATCCGTTTGAAGTCGTTGGTTCCCTGCCTTGCGCCGTTCGGGAGTGACGCCGTCTTGGGGATGTTCTCTTCCAGGGCGCGAGTGGTCGCCGGAATATTCCAGATGACCCAATGGACCCAGGTGCCCACCGGCGCATCGGGATCATCCATGATCAGGGCAAAGCTCTTCGTCCCGGCTGGTGGATCTGGCAAAGTGAGCGGCGGCGAAATGTCCGCTCCGTCACAGGTGTACTTGGCCGGAATCATGCCCCCCGGCCGAAAGGCTTGACTGTTTAGATCCATCTCCGCCCCCTGTGCGACGAGCACGGACAACAACCCCGCACTCACCAAAACTAACCTACGCATCAGATAGCTCCTGCCCCTAAACGCGGCGCCTCTCTCTCCTTCCTGTGAACAGTGAACTGTGAACCAGCTACACCCCGCGGCGGAGGCCCCAGAGCAGCCGGTGAAGCTGGGGCAGGACGCGATAGGGGTAGCCGCGATCGCGGACGAATTCGGCGACACTGCGAAGGATGGTCTCATAGTCGGCTGCCAAGCCGTCAGGCTGTAGGATCACCTTGCCGCTCGGCAGGCCACGGCTCTCAATAAACTCCTGGATCTCAGGCAGATCGGTGGCCGGATCGCAGATGACGAACTTTAGATAATAATTCTGCGTCTTCGCGAGCCAGTCGAGTGGCCCCCACTTAATATCCATCCCTGCATTCTTGAGCTTTGGCGAGACAGCCCAGTAGCGGACCAGTTCGCGTAGCGTCTGCTCCGGCCTATGCAGACCATTGGTCTCCACCACCACTTGATAGCCTCGCGTATCAAGCGCGGCGACGAGCGGGAGCAGCGGCTGAAGCATTGGTTCGCCGCCGGTGAGGGTCACGAGAGGAGCGCGAGGTTCCTTCCGAAGCCACCCCAAGATCTCTTCCGCGCTCATGGAAGTATAATCCTTTCGCTCAACCGCCTGATCTTGCCGGAGCCAGGTGTACTTGGAATCGCACCAGGAGCAGGTGAGGTCGCACCGATAGAGGCGGATGAAGTGGGAAGGCATCCCGATGACCTCTCCCTCACCCTGGATAGAGGTAAACAGCTCACTGACTTGAAAGGTCATCTCCATCGCATCCATCGCAGGAAACTCTACGCCGGCATCCCGACGATGTCAACGGCTCCCCGGGTATGGCTGTCAGCAGTCAGCCGTCAGCATCGAGCAACATACCGGCTATCGGCAGCCAGCATACAACCGCTAAACGCTCCCTGCCTTGACACTTCCGACCTCCCATTGCTAGCTTGGACAAGAGAGGTGAGACGCGATGTATCGGCTCGATCCGCGTCGCGATGCGGTCATCGTGGTGGACGTGCAAAACGATTTCTGTCCGGGCGGCGCCCTGCCGATCCCGGAGGGTGATCGGGTGATTCCGCCGCTCAACGCGCTCGTGCGTCGCGGCACATGCCTCAACATCGCCACGAGGGACTGGCATCCGAGAGACCACTGCTCCTTCACAAACCAGGGGGGGATATGGCCGGTCCATTGTGTGGCCGAGACCTGGGGCGCCGAGTTTCATCCCGCCCTGGACCATTCCCGACTACAGCTGATCGTGTCCAAGGCCACGACACCCAATCAAGAGGCCTACTCTGGATTTCAGGGAACCTCGCTGGCCACCCTCCTGCGCGAACGTGGGGTGGAGCGGCTCCTGATCGGCGGGCTGGCGACTGACTATTGCGTCAAGGCTACCGCCCTCGACGCCCGACAGGCCGGCTTCGAGGTCGTCGTCCTCGAGGATGCGATCCGGGGGGTCGAAGTGAACCATGGCGACTGCGCGCGAGCGATCGAGGAGATGAGGCGCGCCGGCTGTATCTCTTTCCGGACCGACCAACTTGTCTAGCGCATGAGAGCGAAGGGCGCCTACGGGAGATCGGCCCAATGGCGCCGGACGAACACCATGATCCGATCGCGGTAGAAATAACCCATCAGAACGAGGAAGACACCGATGGCGACGAGAAGGACCAAACTGTACGACTCCCCGGCCTGAAACTTCGCCCCCTGGAGCGAGAGGAGCCAGGTCCCGGGCATCCGCCCAATGGTCATGGTCACGAAAAAAGCCCACACGGGGATGGGGGTTACCCCCAGGATGTACGAAAGCGTATCCTTCGGAAAGCCCGGGATGAGAAAGAAGACGAAGACGACGATGATCCCCCGGGGCTCTTGCAGAAAGGCGAATTTCTGATACAGCTCCGGACGAACGATGCGTCGGACAAAACGCATTCCGAGCCACCGGGAGAGCCCAAAGGCGATCAGGGACCCGAGGCTCAACCCGATGCAGGAGTAGACAAAGCCCTGCAAGACTCCGAAGAAGAATCCGCCCAAGAACCCTGTGGCCTCGCCCGGGATAAACGAGATGACCACCTGCGAGATCTGGAGCCCAATAAAGACGACAGGGGCGAGATCCCCGTAGCTGAGAACCAGGGCACGAAGTTGCTTCCGGTCGGCAAAGAGTCCAACCAGATTCCGATACGTTCCGTAGGGATCGGAAAGGGCATCCACGGACCAAAGGATACATCCCGCCACAAGCAGCAGGAGGACGCCCAAGCCGACATACAGGCTCACCCTAGGGGAGTAACCCATCACCGGACAGCCCCCTGCAGCCGCATCCTTTCCCCCTCTCTACCCCCGCTCCGGCTCGGACGCCGCCAGCGCAGGACCCTACAGCTGCCGCAGCCGCGGGTTAAAGGCTTCCCTTAAACCCTCGCCGAAGAGGTTGAAGGCGAGCACGATGACCAGGATCGCCGTGCCCGGGATAATAGTCAACCACCACGCATCAAAGAGGTAATTCTTCCCATCCGAGAGGATGTTCCCCCACGTGGCGTCCGGCGGCGGGACGCCGAACCCGAGGAAGGAGAGGGCGGACTCGGTCAGAATGGCCCCGGCGATCCCGAGG
>Ga0209321_10000896_pt1 | contig 19940 bp, 23 predicted proteins | sample Rifsed16ft4_FD_184012 | JGI IMG/M metagenome (GOLD analysis project Ga0209321, IMG submission 184012) | Soil microbial communities from Rifle, Colorado, USA - sediment 16ft 4 - CSP-I_5_4 (version 2) | ecosystem: Environmental > Terrestrial > Deep subsurface > Rock core/Sediment | place: Rifle...
AACTACTGAAGTAGGTCAACACCAAATGTGGGCATCTCTATTTTATGATGTAATCCAACCTGGTACTTTCTTTAGTTCTACTGGACTTGGAACTATGGGATGGGGATTCCCTGCTGCAATTGGTGCCAAAGTAGCAAGACCTGATGTTCCTGTAGTGGACATTGCAGGAGATGGTAGTTTTAGTATGACAGAAAACTCTCTTGCAACTGCAGTGTTAGAAGATATTCCAGTTATTGTATTTCTCTTAAATAATTTCACATTGGGAATGGTTGCACAATGGCAAAGAACTTTCTATAATAGAAGAATGATAGGAGTTGATCAAGGAAAATGCCCTGATTATGTAAAACTAGCTGAATCATATGGAGCTCAGGGAATACGTGCACAGTCAATGGATGAACTTGATAAGGCAATCAAAACGGCATTGAAAAGTGACGTTGCAACAGTAATTGATATTCCAATTGATCCTGAAGAAGATGTATTGCCATTTGTAGCACCGGGAACTTCTCTTGCGGATATGATTTTACCTTCATAGTGATTATCATGTGGGCTATTCTTACTCTTTTAGTTGAAAATAAACCTGGAATATTGTTTAAGGTAACTCATCTTTTCAGATCCAGAAATTTCAATATTGACAGCATTTCTGTGGGCGTAACTGACAATCCAGACTATTCTCGTATGACTATTACCACATATGGTGATGAAAAACAAGTTGAACAAATAGTGAAACAACTTGATAAGATGATTGATGTCCTAGAAGTAAAACACTTGGATGAACACAAAACAGTATATCGAGAACTAAGTATTTTTAAGATTAAGCTAAGTACTGCTAATGATAGCATGGAAGTAAACAAATTAGCAAATGCATATGGCGGAAAAATACACGATGTACGAAAGGATTCAATAATGGTAGAGTTGACTGCAACTCCTGATCAAATTAGAGCCTTTGAGGAATTGGCAAAACCATTTGGAATACTTGAAGTTGCAAGGACAGGTGTTGCGGCTTTACAAAGGAGCGGAGCATGAGAATTAGAATTTTTGATACAACACTAAGAGATGGCGAGCAAACACCTGGTATTTCACTATCTCCAGATCAAAAACTTGCCATTGCAAAAAAACTTGACATACTTGGCGTTGATGCAATTGAAGCTGGATTTCCAGTAATCTCTGAAGGTGAATTCAAAGCTGTAAAGATGATTGCACGTGAAGGTTTGTCTTCTGATATATGTGGTTTGGCTAGAACTAATAAAAAAGACATTGATGCTGCAGTTGATGCAGGATTAAACTATATTCACACATTTATCGCAACTTCTGATATTCATTTAGAGTATAAACTCAAAATGACACGAGAACAAGCACTTGAAAAAGCAATAGAGGCAGTAGAATATGGTAAATCTCGAGGACTTCAAGTAGAGTTTTCTGCAGAAGATGCAACAAGAACTGACAGAACTTTTCTTAAACATGTATTTAGTGAAGTTGCAAAAGCAGGTGCTGACAGAATCGACATCCCTGATACTGTTGGTTATGCAACTCCGGAATATATGGCAGAAATCACTAAAGATGCAATTAAAGCTACAAAACTTCCAATTAGTGTTCATTGTCATAATGACTTTGGGTTGGCTGTAGCCAATGCATTATCTGGGATAAGATCTGGTGCTCAATGTGCTCATGTCACAATTAATGGAATTGGTGAAAGAGCAGGAAATGCATCATTAGAAGAATTTGTTATGGCTCTAAAGTGCTTACCTTATGATCAAAAATACGAAACTGGAATTAAATCTGAATTACTCTATGAAACATCTAGATTTATCTCAAAAACTGTAGGCGTTCAAGTTCAACCAAATAAGGCAATTGTTGGCGATAATGCATTTGGTCACGAGTCTGGAATACACACACATGGTATATTGAGTAACCCGTTAACCTATGAGCCAATAAGTCCTGAATTAGTTGGAAGAAAGAGATGGCTTCAAGTTGGAAAACATGCAGGAATTCATGGTATGAATGCAATGCTTGCTGAATACGGTATACATCCAACAGATGATCAGTCAAAACAAATTCTCGATAAAATAAAAATTATTGGTGATCAAGGAAAACAAATCACAGATGTCGAGCTCCTTTCTATTGCAAGTAATATTCTAGGAGAAAAAGGAATCAAACGAATTGTCCAATTGACTGGATTTTCCGTCTCTACTGGAATTGGAACAATGCCTTATGCATTTGTTAAATTGAACATTGATGGCAAGGACTTTATCGGAACTGATTATGGTGTTGGTCCAGTCGATGCTGCATTAAATGCCATTCAAAAAATCACAGGACAAATATCTGAACTTAGAATAAAAGATTATGGCTTGGCATCAATATCTGGCGGTTCTACTGCATTATGTGAAGTAACAATCAGAGTTGAAGATGCGCAAGGAAATAGTGTCTCTGCAAAATCTATAGGTGAAGACATTGTTACTACCAGTGTTCAAGCAGTAATTGACGGTATTAACAGAATAATGCTCAAAAAAATGTTCAATGAAAAACAAATTGGGCACTAAATTTTATTATGATAATGCCTTTTCGCCTACGTCCCCATTTCTAATTTTTACTAATTTGTTTATATTGTAGACATATACAATTCCGTCTCCTTTTTCGCCTGTTCTGGCTGTATCTTGAATTATTTTGACTATTTCATCTCCTGCATTATCTGGACACAGAATCTCTATCTTTGATTTTGGAATAAAATCACTGGTTTTGTATCTCAAACTTTTATGTGCTTTATGCACTCCTGTTATCTGTACCTGATATACTGAAAAAGTTGGAATTCCATTTTTTGCTAATATTGCTTGAATGTCTTGTAACATTGAACTCCTGATTATTGCCTCTATTTTCAACATCTTTATCGCTTTTTGTCCACAAAACATAAACCTTCCTGACTTTACACTATATTTTTTAAGCAATCATTTAAAATTCCCATTTGCATTATTTTTGATTATGTATAAAATCTCATTAATTACTGGTGATGGAATCGGACCTGAACTCTCTAATTCTGCGGTATCTATCTTGAATACCATTAATGATAAATTAGATTTGAAATTTGATATCACAAAATTACATGCAGGAGATACTGCACTAAAAGAAACTGGAAAAGCACTCCCTGATGAGACTATATCTACAATTAAAAAATCTGATGCTTGTTTAAAGGCGCCAGTTGGTGAGAGCGCAGCTGATGTAATTGTCGTATTAAGGCGCATTCTTGATCTTTATGCCAATATTCGCCCTGCAAAATCATATCCTCACATGCCTGCATTAAGAGATGATATTGACATGGTAATTGTTAGAGAAAATACTGAGGATCTTTACACTGGTAAAGAATTCAGCTTGGGAGACTCGGCTGTTGCATTGAGAATAATCTCAGAGTATGCTTCAAAAAGAATTGCAAAATATGCATTTGAAACCGCAAAGCAGCGTAACTCTATGAAAAAAGTTACATGTGTTCATAAATCAAATGTAATGCGACTCACTGATGGATTATTTGCAAAATCTTGTAGTGAAGTAGCAAAAAACTATCCTGATATTTTATTTGAACAAATGTATGTTGATGCATGTGCTATGAATCTCATTCGTCAACCAGAACAATTTGATGTCATAGTGACTACAAATTTGTTTGGTGATATTTTATCTGATGAATCATCCCAAGTTGTAGGTGGATTGGGTATGGCGCCAGCTGCTAATATTGGTGATAATTTTGCATTGTTTGAACCAGTTCACGGTGCTGCATTTGATATTGCAGGAAAAAACATTGCAAATCCCTCATCCTTTCTCTTATCCATCAAAATGATGCTTGATTGGCTTGGAGCAAAACATAATGATTCAAAATGTATTGTAGTTGGTCGAAAACTAGAATCTGTTATTTTTGATTTGGTAAAAAGTGGTGTCAAAACTAAAGATATTGGCGGAGATAAATCTACATCTGAATTTACACAAGAAATTATCAATAGGCTCTAAAAATAGAAATATATCACTATAATTTACATCCCACGAAAAATTCCCAATTTTTATAAATTGTTCATTCTAATGTCTAATTATGGTTGTTTGTGTCATTTGTAAAATAAATCAGGGTACATTAAAAATTACAGATGGTAATCCAAAATACAAAGGAAAACCAATTTGTAAGGAATGTCACGAGTACAGAAAACTCTTAAAAGAAACCAAGTAGATTATTTGGTTTCTTTACTTTTATTTTTATTTGCCCACTCTTCATACATTTTGATTAGTTCATCTACATCGTTTCCATCTTCAGAATAGGTGACTATTACACCAAAGGCTCCTTTTTTATCATGGCCTCTTGCAAAATAACCCCAAAAAGAGTCTGGTAATTTCTGAAAGCTATTGGAATCATGCGATACTCCGATCAAATTATTCCCTATGACTTCTACTACTTTTTTTGCATCTGTTTGTTCTATCATATAATGTTGTTATTTCCTTTACAATAAAAATCTGAATTGATTTATGGACTTAATCTATCTGGATCTCTTGGATAAAGTACAACTTCCCTTACATTGTCTATTCCAATAAGCGTAGTCATTAGTCTGTCTAATCCCATTCCCCAACCAGAGTGAGGTGGCATTCCCCAATCAAATGTCTTAAGATGATCTGCAAATTGAGTTGGATCCAAACCCTGTTCTTTGAGTCTTGCTTTTAACATCTCTGAGTTATGTAGTCTAGTTCCTCCAGATGACAGCTCTAGATATCCAAATTGAAGATCAAATGAGCGTGATAATTTAGGGTCTTCATCTTTTTCTCTTATGTAAAATGGTTTTAATTTCATTGGCCAGTCTGTGAGGAAATAAAATCCAGGATGATTCTTTCCAATTATTCTTAAATGTGAATCAAGCAAATCATCTCCAAATTCTACTTTCTCGCCTTCTTTTTTTAGCTCGTCAATTACTTGGGTGTATGTTATCCTTTCAAAAGGAGATGTCGGAATTTCAATTGTATGACCTATGTTTTCTTGTTCTTTTTTACATTTCTCTGATGTAACTTTGTAAACTTCCATTACTAGTGATTCTAAAATATCCATTACATCATTATAGTCCATAAATGCAGCTTCGATGTCTACACTTGTAAATTCACTAAGATGACGACCTGTATGTGAATTCTCTGCTCTATAGAAATTCGAAATTTCATAAACTCTCTCAAGTCCTATCGTCATTTGTTCTTTGTATAATTGTGGGCTTTGAGCAAGATATGCAGTTTTGCCAAAATAATCCAATGAAAATAGATTTGCTCCCCCCTCACTTGCACTACCAATTATTTTTGGTGTTGTAATCTCAATAAATTTTTTTGATGCTAATGTTTTACGTAATATTTCTAACACATAATGTCGTAATTTAAAAATTGATGCCGTTTTTTGGTTTCGCATATCTAATGCACGGTGATTTAATCTTGTATCGATGTTACTTTCCACTCTTCCAATTGGATCAACTGGTAATGGATGCACTGCCTTTGCTAATACTTCTATTTCATCTGCTTTTATCTCAAAATCAAAATCTCGTGCCTTTGTTTCTTGTACAATTCCTCTCACGCTAATTACACTTTGACGGTTTAGCTCTTCTAGATTGTCATTTAATTCCCCTTTTACTATTATCTGAGAAATTCCTGAAGCATCACGTAGTGTGATAAATGTCATCTTTCCTAGTTTTCGAAGATCTTCAATCCACCCTCCTAATACAACCTCTTTTCCAATAATGTCTGCGTTTAATTCTGAAATATTGTGAGTTTTAACAAATCCCAATTCATTCTCACGCTCTTTTCTCCTCAAATTCTATCTCAATGTCAAGGTTTCGGGCATTTTTGACAATTTGTATGACTTTGTTTGTATCAATTGGGAATCTGGGTGTCCATTTTCCAGATATGACTGCCTTTGTTTTTTGTACTCCACCTGGTGCCCAAACCAAATTGATCGATAAAATTTTTGTTGGAAAGAATAAATCTTCTATGAATTTCTTGTCGTTTTCATCAGCTTCTACTAGCCATATTTTACCTTGAAATTGATCTTGAAGTAATCTGTAAAGTACACGACTCTGTCTAATTATCATAATGTCATTTTTAGCTAAAGACAACACAAAGTTTCCATTAAATTCTTTACATGAATAAAGCGTAAATTTGTCAATTATGTGATTTGATTTGGCCAGTTGTGCTAGTTTGATTGATGCATCAACGTCTGCTTTTGTAATGCTTCCTGATTCTATCTTACTCTCACATTTTGGGCAAAGTACCATATTTTTTGCATCAAAATTACATATTGGCAGTTTCATTTGAATCGATTTTTTACATTCTGTCAAGTTGTTTATATCCCTTAGTGCAAAACAAAAATTCTAGTTTGGATCTACTACATACATGGTCTTAATTGTAAATGGGCTTTCTGCTCAATACCATACATCAAAGGGATCTGTATATGCAGTAGATGACGTAGACTTTGATTTAGCCGACGGTGAATCAATAGGCATTGCAGGAGAAAGTGCATGCGGTAAAAGCACTTTGGGTCTTTCTATTATTAGGATGCTTTTGGGAGGCGCAACAAATGGAGAGATCCTTTTTGACGGTAATTCACTATTGAATATTTCAGAATCTGAATTCGCTGAAAAATTTCGATGGAAAAAAATCTCAATGATATTTCAAGGAGCAATGAATTCACTTGATCCTGTGTTTACCATAAAAGAACAATTCATTGAAATTCTAAAACAACACCACTTCAATGGTAATTTAGATGAGACAATTGTAAATGCAATACATTCTGTAAGTTTGGATGATATTGTTTTAAAGAAATATCCTCATGAGCTCAGTGGTGGAATGAAACAAAGAGTGATAATTGCTATGGCATTATTACTGAAACCAAAATTTGTTATTGCAGATGAGCCTACAACTGCCCTTGATGTTTTAATTCAGGCTCAAATTATTAACCTCTTAAAAAAACTCAAAAAAGATGGTATGTCCTTTATGCTAATTACACATGATCTAGCAGTCTTATCTGAAATTGCTGATAAAATTGGAATAATGTATGGTGGGCATATGGTTGAATTTGGCTCTTCTCATGAAATTTACCAAAACCCAAAACATCCTTACACCCAAGGACTCTTAGAATCAATCCCGAAATTAAAAGGAAATGCTCCTAAATACATCAAAGGAATACCTCCCAGTCTTTTAGAATCTCCAACTCAATGCCGTTTCATTGAAAGATGTCCCCTTGCAATTGAAAAATGCAAAACAGTCCCACCAAAATTTAAAACTAAAACTGGTTATGTTAGATGTTGGTTATATGATGATCTGTGATTTATTTTTTATTTGATTTGAGATATTCTTTTTCAATTTTTTCAAGATATATTTCTTGAATTTTTAATATTTCTCTTTCTATAGTATTTTTACAAATCATCTTTGCATATTTTATCAAGTCCTGTTGCCCTCCTTTTACTTCAAATTCTTCGATCCTTTGAAATGATTCTTGTTGAAATTTTATGGCTTCTCTAATCTCTGCACTTAGTTCTTCGATTTTCATTTTTTGATACTCTTTTGAATTAGAATTTCTTGCATTTATCATCTCAACAAAATTCTGAATTTCCTCTATCTCTTCCATGATTCTCTTGGAGTAATTGTTTTAAAAAAGTTAAGGATTGCTCTGATTTTTTATGTTGTGAAATATGTTTTAATCAATTTATGCCTGAGCATATTTTTTTACAATTGGTAAGCAAGAATCAATTATTCTTAGCATTTCTGAGCGAATTACTTTTTTATCAATTGATATCCAAACACGAACTTTTTTAATCGCAAATGATATTGTTTGAACTTTCTTTCTTTCTTCCCAAACAAATTCAATTTCCCCAAGATTCTCATCAAAGAATCCTTCGAGATCTGTTTTTATGGCAATATGTGAAAATTGGTACTGCGTATTTTTTGCATCCAAAAGTGGTTTTAAATCTGGTCTCCTTTTGTATGCCAAAAGTTCTCCTCCCTGACCAATTATCCCTACAAATCTGATATATGGGCTAATTCCTGATATTTCATCACAAATTTTTGGGTATTCTTTTTTGATCATCTGTTTTGGTTGTAAAAAGATGATATTTTAATGATTATGAAGATAATTTTTTCTCAAATCTTACATCATGTTCGCTTTTGTTAAATAATGCTTGATATCTGGGTGATTTGTGGATTTTTCTGCGCTGTTTCCATTTGCTCCTGAAGTGGGATATCTTGGTTTGAGTCTTGTTAATTTTTTTGGTTCTTTAATTCCATTTATTCCATTACCTGGTTTTCTTTTACTTGCTTCAATGTCTGTAGGTGATCAATTTAATTTGCATATTCTGGCATTACTTTCCGCATTAACTGCAACTGTTGCAAAACAAATTATTTTCTATGTAAGTTATGAAGGAAGACATATTCTAAATGAAAAAACTAGAAAGAGAATGAGGCCATTTGAAAGATTAGTAAAGCGATATGGTGCAGCTGCTGCATTTATTGCTGCCGCAACACCAATTCCTGATGATTTAATCTATGTTCCATTAGGATTGGCAAAATATAATCCAAAAAGATTTTTTATTGCTACACTTACTGGCAAAATTGTTCTTAGTTATTCAATTGTTCTTATCTCTCACAATCTCGGTCTCTCTTTGGTAGAGCCATTTCTTGAAAATGTAAATGATGTAACTACTGTATATGTTGGCATCATAATCTTTGGTGCCATGATGACTGCTATCGTTGTTTTACTTTTACGATTAGATTGGCAAAGAATCTTGGGAAAATTTGCACCCTGGACATTAGATGAAAGCAATGACAAATAAATTCTAGTTTTATTTTATTGATATCTTAAAATTCCACAATCTGTCTGTCGCATTTTTTATTCCGATTCTAGGACTGGCAATTATCTTTCCCGGTCTTTTTACTCCTTCAATAATGAATAATTTTGAATCTGTAGTCAAGTCTATTCCATAGTGTTCTTTTGTAATCCCTAGTGCCTGAGTTAACTTGGCAGGACCATCGGTGAGCTTTTTCCTGTCCTTCGTGCCTCTGTTTTTCTCCATCAACTCTATTCCTTTTTCAGGTGCGATTGCACGAATTAAAACTGCACCTGCTTCAAATTTTGAATTTCTTGCAACTACGTTAAAGCAATAATGCATTCCATATGTAAAATAGACATATGCTTTTCCTACTTCTTCAAACATTACTTTGTTTCTCTCAGTAATTTTTCTAAATGCGTGGCTTGCTGGATCATCTTTATGTCTATATGCTTCTGTCTCTATGATTATTCCTGAAATCTCATGCTTGCCTATCCTTCGTACTATTTTTTTTCCTAGTAGACTTTTTGCAACTGTAATGGTATCGCGCGAATAAAACGTTCTAGGCAGAATAGTCAATGTCTGCTGAAATTTGTTTACCCTTTTTTAACTCTCTGATCAAATCAAATAATTTGCCAATGTCTTCTTTTAGAACTGTGATTAATTCTTGATTGTAAATTGTAGCAGCTGGGTGAATTGTTAAAAAATAAAACTGCTTGTCTTTTTTTATAATTTTGCCTCTGTATTTTGTAATTTCTGATCCCCCTAAAATTGAATTAAACGCAGTATTTCCCAAAATGCATATTATTTTTGGTTTTATTATGGAAATTTCTTTTTGAAGATAGTCTTGGCATGTGTTTCTCTCAGAAATTGTTGGAACTCTGTTGTTTGGCGGTCTGCACTTTACAACATTTGTAATGTATATTGACTCTCTTAATATTCCTGCATTATCTAATGCAAGGTTAAGTCTTTGTCCTGCAATTCCCACAAACGGCTCACCGTTTTTATCCTCATTTCTACCCGGTGCCTCTCCGACGAAAATCACATCTGATTGAAAATTTCCTTTACCTGGTACTGCATTTGTTCTAGTCTTGGAAAGTTCACACTTGGTGCACTCTGTTACCTTTTGTCTTATTATTTCTAATTCAGAATCCATATTTTCATTTACCCTCTACTGTGTCTTTTCTCTATTGACGGTTCGTAAGTCTTTTGCTTGCTTTAATGATTTGATATTGCAGGCATGGTAAAGTAGTATTCGTCCTCAAAATTATAGTCACTGTCTCCTTTTTTACGCAAGAATTCAAAATATGTAGCACAGTTTGCATAAAACTCGGTATTTTCATGACTTTCGTGACTCATTAGTGATTATTGCAAAAAACCCATTTTTTCAAGAGAGTGAGTGATTTTAGTTAAGAAAGTTTGTTTTCTTTAAGCAAGTCCAATCGGGGATTTTCCTGACTCTGCTTTTTTTGGCAGTGTAAAAGTAAATGTTGTTTCTTGTTTTGGTATGCTTTTTACAGTAATTGTCCCACCGTGATTTTCTAATATGCCCTTACATATTGACAATCCTAAGCCGCTTCCCCCTCTTTCCCTTGTTAGCGTTGCATCCACCTGATAAAATTTCTTAAACAGATTACTTTGTTTATCCATTGGAATGCCCATACCATTATCTTTTACGCTAATCTGAATTGCTTGGGGTAGTTCTTTCATTGATATCTCTATTTTTCCTTTTTCTGGCTCCACTGCCGTCAGACTATTCTTGATTAGATTTGTTATTACTTGCTTTATCCTCTCTGGGTCATGTTCTATTGAAAGATCCTGTATATTTGAAATAAGTTCTATCTTGTTTTTTTGTGCTTGTGGCAAAAATAATTTTATTGCGTTTGTAACTGTGTCTTTTATGTTGGTATTTTCTTTTCTAATTTTAAGCTGGCCCAATTCTAGTTTTTGAGCATCAAGTAAATCTGATATTAATGCCAGCAATGTTTCTGAACTAGATTTGATTATACTTATTCTCTCTTTTTGTTTGTCTGTCAATTTTCCTAAATGCTCACTCAGTAAAATATCTGCATATCCTTGAATAGGAACTAGTGGAGTTTTTAATTCATGAGTAATCATTGCCAGAAATTCATCCTTTGCAATTTCTGTCTTTTTGGCTTGTTCTTCTTTTTCTTTAATTGTATCTGACATTATGTTAAATGTGCTTGCTAATTTTCCTACCTCGTCTGCTTTTGTGTATTTTATTTTTTCACCATATGCTCCTTCTTTGATTTCTGAAAGAGCATCTGTGATTAATCTTAGAGGTAAAAGAGACTGCCTAATGACATAAAGTACTAAAAAGAATATTGCGATATCTATTATTAATAAAATCTGAATGATTAATTGTTCTTGATTGCCTTCTTTTGCCATTTGAGCATTCCAGGAATTTAACAAATTATCGATCTCTGAAAATAAAATTAACTTTTCAACGTTCATTTCATTTTTTGCTGAATTAAAATTTGGTGATAATAATGCCCTTTCTTCAAGAATGCCAATTTTGGGTTGCAGTGCTTCCCACAATGGATCTAGTTTTCGTAATTCATTTGAATTTTCTCTTGGAATCTGGATTAATTCTTCATGTTCTTGTCCTATACTTTTTACATCTAGCTCCTTTGTTGAGATACCTAATAATTTTCGTAGACCCACTTCAAATCCTATTCTTTCTTTTTTCAATTTTTCTTGTGCATTCTCCTCTTCACCAATTGAAATTAACAAGGTTAATTGCCCGATTTCTTTTGCAGACTTTTCTAACTCATTGGCAATTTCTTTATGTCTATTGTAGTCTCTTCCCAAATCTGATAATTCTTTAGATAAAGAATTTGTTGTTAAAACTAGTTCACTATTTTTTTGCAGTACATAATTCATTGCGTTTGTTGCTTCTTTATCAAAAACTGATGTTTTTTCCACATTCAATACTTTTTCTTTATATGTATTCCACGACGTTAACACTTTATCATAATCTGATGCTACTGAAAGCGGAATTTTTTGTATTGTTTGTCCCTTAATCACTCCTCCATTTTTTAACATAGTGAGAACTGAACTTGTATTTTCTATCTCTTTATCTAAATTATCTTTATCCTCATCATTTCCGTTTGCTACGGATACAGCTAATCCTGAAATAGATTCTGTCTGTACTTTAAGATCCCCTGTTCTGATAATGGACTGTGATTGAGAATTACCTGTTTGTTCTGACTGATAAAGTAATGTCAAATTGATTATTGCAGCTACAATTAGAATTGCCACTAGTAGATACGTCTTATTGATAATCTTCACAGTATCTGGGATCTGACATAGGGTATAAAAATAATGGGTGAATTTTATTAAATTAACCACATGTCTGATGAATTTCTCAAAGTTGCAACCGCTGAAATTAATAATGAAATCTCCGAAATTCAAAATATCCTAAATTCCTGTCAGAGCAATCTTGATGCATCTGCAAATGCAGCAAAAATTCAAAAATTGACTCATAAAATTAAAGGACTTGCCCCAATGATGGGAAAAGAAGATTTAGGGATTCTGGCGGCATTGCTTGATTCTCTGTTAAAAAAAATCATGAATGGTATTGTTGTCAATGAAATACTTGAATCACTAGTAATTGCAGCTGATGAAATGAAAAAATCAATGACTTGTCCAGATTATAATTTGGATAAAATAAAGCAAAAGATTTCCCACCTGTCTTCCGCTCTTTCTTGATGCATATTTTTAATTACGTGGAATCATAAGATGATTTGATGGGAAACATTATGATTGCAGATGATTCTGATGCCATTAGACTAGTTCTAAAAGATATTTTGACTATTGGTGATCATACTATAGTAGGAGAAGCAAAAGACGGTGCAGAAGCTGTGGAACTGTTTCCACAATTGCATCCTGATTTGCTGCTCTTAGATTTGGCAATGCCTAAAAAAGATGGACTTGTTGTTGTCAAAGAAATCATTGCACAAAACCCATCTGCCAAGATAATACTAATAACTGCCAGCGATGATCAAAAAATAATCCAACAATGTTTGGATTCTGGTGCTTTTTCTTTTATCTCAAAACCATTTGACTTTAACAATGTCTTGAGAGTCATTTCCGATATTTTGGCAAAGTAATTTAGGATCTAAATTCATTTAAAAATTGATAGAAAATTTGTCAAAAATTGTTGTTGATACAAGTATCATAATTAATGGTCAACTGATTGCCCAAATTGAATCTGGGCATATTCAAAATTCTGAAATTATAATACCACAAGCAGTTTTTGATGAATTACAATCTCAAGCATCTCAGAAAAAGGAACAGGGATTTATCGGACTAGAAGGGATAAAAAAACTCAAAGAAATATCAAACAACTTTGGGCTGGTTATAACAATCCAAGGTGCTCATCCTACCTCTGAGGATATTCGTATGGCAAGTGCCGGCAGAATTGATGCGATAATTAAAGATGCAGCAAAACAAAATCAAGCTATTCTTTACACCTCCGATCATGTGCAACATTTAGTGGCACAGGCAGAAGGACTGGAATCTGTATTTGTAAAACCCATTTCTAAAAATCTCGTTTTGGAATTTTTAAAATTTTTTGATTCTGAAACAATGAGTGTGCATCTCAAAGAAAACATGCCTCCAATGGCAAAAAAAGGAAAGCCTGGTTCTTTTAATCTGACAAAACTAAGTGATGAAATTCTAACCAAAGAATATTTGCAATTCATATCATCTCAAATCTTAGAGACTACTACTTTTGATTCAAGTACTGTAGAAATCTCAAAGACTGGCGCATCTGTAATTCAGTATAATGATTATCGCATTGCCATTACTTACCCACCATTTTCTGAAGCATTTGAAATCACAATAGTTCATCCTATTGTGAAATTAACTCTTGATGATTATGAAATATCTGAAGCGTTGATGAAGAGATTTTCTGATAGGGCCGAGGGAATTATAATCTCTGGTCCTCCAGGGTCTGGAAAAAGTACTCTGGCATCAAGTCTGGCTAATTTTTACCACCACACAGGAAAAATTGTAAAAACATTTGAATCTCCGCGTGATTTGCAAGTAGATCCTGGAATCACACAATACACAAAACTAGATGGCAGCTTTGATAACAGTGCTGATATTTTATTATTGGTTCGTCCTGACTATACAATTTTTGATGAAGTGAGAAGACGAGAAGACTTTCGTACATTTGCTGACCTAAGACTTACTGGTGTGGGGATGGTCGGTGTGGTACATGCAAACTCTCCTTTGGATGCAATACAACGTTTTATTGGAAAAATTGAACTAGGAATAATTCCAAATGTTATAGATACTGTAGTTTTTGTCAAAGACGGACACATTGGTAAAATCTATGACTTGGAGCTTGTAGTAAAAGTTCCCACCGGAATGACCGAGTCTGACTTAGCAAGGCCTGTAATTGAGATTAGAAATTTTGCCGATAATGTACTGGAGCATGAGATCTATACTTTTGGTGAAGAAAATGTCATAGTTCCAGTCTCAAAACGAGTGCAAAAAGTTGGAATTGAGAAACTTGCCGAAGACAAAATACGAGACATCTTTAGGAAATTTGATCCCAGAGTAGAAGTCGAGATATTATCTGATAATAAAGTAAAAGTTCTAGTTGACAAGCAGTCCATACCATCCATTATTGGTAAGGGTGGTTCTAACATAAACGAGATTGAAAAATTACTTAAAATTCACATTGATGTCGTTGAAAAAAATTCTCATTCTGCCAATTCTTCTGGTGATCTACCATTTACTTTTTCAGAATCCAAAACTGCATTATCATTGACTGTTGGTAGAGAATATTCCTCAATGCATGCTGATATCTATGTACATGACAAATATGTGACATCTGTCAGAATTGGCAAAAAAGGTGAGATACTAATTCCTAAACGCTCTGAGGCTTCAAGAACTCTTATGAAACTTGCATCATCTCAAAATGACATTCAAATATTTCTCAAGGATTTTTAAAATTCTCTAAAACTTTTGGGTTTGATTTTAGAAATGTAATGAATTTTCTTAATTGTTTTATTGTTTTGGGATTCAAATGGTGTTCAATTCCCTCTGTATCTTTATTTGCAGTTTCATGATTTACTCCTAAAATCTCAAAAAACTCCAACAAAATTCCATGATTTTGTCTTATCTCATAAGCTATCTGCATGCCCTTATCTGTAAGATTAATTCCATGATATTTTTCATATTCTAGTAGTTTGTTTTCTTCTAATCTTTGTAGCATCTTTGTAACACTTGGTGCACTTACATTCATGTATCGTGAAATATCCAGTGTTGTGGCATATCCTTTTAATTCTACCAACTCTGAAATCACCTCCAGATAGTCTTCCATTCTTGTACTGTAGCTTGCTCTTCTTGATTGGTGAGCTGCCTTGATTGACTCTAGTCTCTTGGAATTTTTTGTCTTCAATGTGTCTTTGTATCTAATCTGAACCTAGTATAATTGGATGTCCCTTGTTACTCTTTATTGACTTGCAAGTAATCGATATTGATCGTTGAATCTTAACTAATTTTTTCTAAATGCCTAATTGTCATGGTTGACCATCTAAAGACACGCCTGGAAAAACTGCGCAAGGTTTCTGACTCTGCTAAAAGAAGAGCCTCGCTGTATACAGACATGTCAAAATTTGACGGCAAATCAACTGCTCAGTCCTTGGGATGTGTGCAAAGAGCATCAGCGCCAGGCAAAAAACTCCAAAAAATTGGATTCATTATATTTTGGATTCCAGAACCTACTGGTATTACTAATGCAATAGGTGCTCCTATGATTTTGGCTGGTAGGTATCTTGATAAAAAATACAATGGTACAACTATTCATGATATTGGTCATGAGACAAAGCGTACTATTTCCACAATAAATGATTTCAAAAGCACTGTGATGTAGTTACTAAATATTCATATTAAAAAATACCTTTCTCTGAAATTTATTTTCCAAAAAACTCGCCCCACTGGCTTCCTAGTTTCTCTATTATTCTAAATGCCAATCTGTCAATGTTTACATGCGGTTCTGCCACTATCATTATTACTTTTTCATAAATTGGAAAGCTCATTATTACAACATGTTCTCTGCGAGATGCAGAATATTTTACACGTCCCAACTCTGCGTCATATTTTTTTCTTTTTGCAACTCTGCTTGCCAATTCTTTACACACTGAATCATGCTGCTCTTCTGTCAATCTGGGATTGATATTTTGTTTGTACCCTCCAGCAAGTAGTTTTCCAAACTCGTCTAAGAGCCCTGCAAATCTTACTTCGTCATCTTCAAGTATATCTTGACATCTTTTTTCATACTCTTTGATATTAATTTCTGGCATGCTTTATTCTATTTGATAGGCTATCTCTATATTTCTACCATGTGTGTGATTTTATTTTTTTATTTTAAAATCAAGCCTATATACAACTAGACTGGAAATATTTTATTGAGTTTAACTGTAGCTCAGAAAAAAATCGCCATCGGTTCGTTTCTTGGATGGTCTTTGGATGGATACGACATTGTGTTAATGCTTCTGGTTATTCCTTCAATTAGCCAATTATTTTTCCCATCTCAGGATCCTGTATTTAGTATACTTGCAACATTTGCATCATACACAGTAACATTAATCATGAGACCACTTGGCTCTGTGATTTTTGGAATTTATGGCGACAAGTTTGGTAGAAAAAAATCCATGATTATCACAATACTGGGATTTTCTGTTGCAACATTTGCAGTTGGACTGTTGCCAACATATGCAGTTGTTGGAGTGTTGGCGCCAATTCTTTTGATAATGGTTCGTCTAATTCAGGGAATTTTTGCTGGTGGTGAATGGGGCAGCGGTGCTGTGCTAACAATTGAAAGCATCCCAAAACAGAAAAGAGGACTGCTGTCTGGATTTTTGCAAAGTGGATTCTCATTTGGCTTTCTCTTGGCTGCAATCTCATTTCAAATCATAACTATTATTTTTCCAGGACATCTCTTTGAGGAGTTTGGTTGGCGAATTCTCTTTTTTACAGGCATAATTCCAGGCTTTGTTGCACTTTTTGTAAGACTCAGCATGGAGGAATCTCCATTATGGATAAAAAAGCACAAAGAAGATGGGCTTGAAAAGACACCCCTCCGAAGCATTGTTTTTGGAATACACCGAAAAGAGTTTTTTCTTTGTGCCGCAATAATGACTGGTCTTGTCTACATGTATCATGGCTCAATTAGCATCTTGCCGACATACCTAGAACAGTTTGGTAATTTTCAAAAAGAGCAAATAGCACTAATTATGATTTATGCCACTGCATCGTCTTGGGTTGGGATGATTCTTACTGGTTGGCTATCGCAAAAAATTGGGCGAAAAAAATCAATGCTTGTTTTTGTATTTGCGTCTATACTAATTGCCATTCCTTTGGCAAGTGCAATATTGGATAATGTCTATGGATTGGTATTGTATGTTGTAGTGTTTGCTTTTGTCATATCAACTGCATCAGGACCAATCCCTGCCTATTTTTCAGAAAGATTTCCAACCCAGATACGAAACAGTGCTGCAGGATTTTCATATAATGCTGGATTGATTTTTGGTTCTTGGTCTCCGTTAATTGCACTATATCTGATGTCTAGTGTTCCAAAACAAATGATACCTGTTGCACTTGGAATCAATATTATAATTGGTGCAATAATTCTAATAATACCAACCCTGCTCAGCAGAGAAACTCGAGACGTTGATCTCTAGTCGTATTTTCAAATTTGTTTTTTTGAATTGTTTTAATTTAGAATCCTATTGTAAAAATTGGAAGCTGACTTTTGCGGATCAACCTTTGCATAGCCCTGCAGTAAGCAAAGGCCAGCAAACTGATGCCAACATTTGACAATAGGAAATTGTGTCAGCTTTCCAAACACTATTACGCGTTTCTAGCATAAAAACAGATCTTTGATTATTATTTTTAGGAATATATTCAATTATTTTGAGATTCTTGTCTTTGCCAGAATGATAAACATACTATGTAGAATCTTGAGATAAAATACGTCATTATATCATTTAAGATGAATTATATGATCTAATTTTGATTCTAGACAACAAAAAGGCGTAACCCTTAATTGCAGAACATAGAGAGATTTCCTCTCGTGGTCAGGGCGTTAAACGCCTGATTGCCTTTTTCGTTCTGCAGGGTCACGCAGTTTATTCAGTCGAAACACTTATCGACATGTATAATATAAGAAGTTCAACTATTTAAGAATTAATATGAAAATTTATGATATTGATCCTTTTTTATTATAATTTTTGGTATATTTTTTATTAAACATTGTACTTATTTACTCTCATATGTTATATTTACATTTATTTGAAAATCTTGTCTTTTTATTGACAAGTATAATGTATTTTTGCCAAATTACTTTAATATCATCCAGTGATATAGTATTTGACGAGGAACTGTCATAACTGAAGACAGTAAGGAAAAGAGACGAAAAAGGGTGGAAGCACTCAAAATTCGTTTTGAATTTCCATTGTTTCCTCGTTGTATTCTTTTTTGATCTTTATATTATTTTTTTGAAATACTTATGTCTGTACTAAATTTAGAAAATTTGTGAGTGAGGAAATTGGACAGTGCCCTAAATGTTTTGGAATAATGTTTAGAGAACAAGGTGAAGCGACATCTTGGTTTTGTCCCACCTGTAATTTGAAATTCAAAACAGAGTAGAGTCATCTTGTGGTTAGGTATTTTGATTTGGTAAACTATAGTTAAAATAGTAATTTGAGAAATAATGCCATGAAGATAACTGAAATAAAAATAGACGATAGTCAAACAGGTTATTATTGGCTCCAAATTTATGTCAAGAACCAAAAAGAAGCATTTTCGTTGAAACAGCAAATCTTCGATGATCAAGAAATTAGAGGAAGATTACAAAAAGCAATTAAAGACAATCAACAAATAGTAACTAATTCATCAGTTCCAATGGAAATCATAATCCACAATATTGTCATAGAAAAACTTCAATCAATTCTTAATGGAACCTAGATTTTAAACTCTGTTTTCCTAAATCCTTAAGTTTATACAAAATTTAGAAATTGGTATGAGTAAAACATCAAAGCGAAAAAAAGAACAAAAGCACGGGATAACGCTAAATCAAAAAATAGTTAGTTTTTCTAAAGTTTCTAGAATTATTATCTAATTTCTTTGATTAGTGATTTTATTTTTGATATATTTCAGTATTCAATTCTATTTCTTTATGTTCATTTTTGACATGAATTATTACTTGGACCATCAATTCATCGACTGTTTTTATAGTTACAGGCTAAGTGCAGTCTACCGGCATCTGAGCAGCTAATACTTTTTGTCATGCTAAAAACTAGTTTATGATGTATTTATTTTAAGATTGGAAATAGATTCTAAATCCATACGCTTATGTTCATAGTAATAATGGAAGAGTATGGGAAAATCATTAGGTGATTACATGCTTGAACAATCTTCTTTATCAGGCACAAGCAACATCAAATGGACACAAAAAAACCCGGCAGATACTGAAAAATTAAAAAAGAAAAATACCGAGAAAAAAACTTCTCCAACAAACATCATTTACACGGATAAAAAAGTCAAATCCCATGTAGAAAAAATTTTCAAAATTGAAAGACATACAAACATTGAATCAAAAAAGGAAAAAGCAAGTAAAAAATTTCAAACATCTTCTGCATCTAACTTTAAAATCATACCTGGATTTAGTCAAAAAGGACGATAACCTTAAACACAAATATCTCAAAACTCTCTAACTCGTTTTTCTCAACCATATGATATATTTTTTAAAAGGAAAAAATTACTCTTTTCATGGCAACTCGAACTCAGATTCTAATTCCCGTAGTAATTGCTGCAGCAATTATTGGAGTTGTCGGGGTGATGTCAATTCCAAGTGATAGCAAGCTAGAGTCAGTTGAATTTCCAAGAGGCACTATCAAAATAGATGACATTCCAATGGAGGTTCAAGTTGCCGATACAGAGCCAAGACGTGTCAGAGGCCTGATGTTTCAGGACCAGCTCCCATACAACCAAGGAATGATTTTTGTTTTTGACAAAGCAGGAATTTACTCGCTTTGGATGCTAAATATGCAATTTCCACTAGATATGATCTGGTTTGATAAAGACGGCAAC
>Ga0209321_10000907_pt1 | contig 19826 bp, 20 predicted proteins | sample Rifsed16ft4_FD_184012 | JGI IMG/M metagenome (GOLD analysis project Ga0209321, IMG submission 184012) | Soil microbial communities from Rifle, Colorado, USA - sediment 16ft 4 - CSP-I_5_4 (version 2) | ecosystem: Environmental > Terrestrial > Deep subsurface > Rock core/Sediment | place: Rifle...
TAATGGATTAATATGAAAAAACAGGAAAAAATATTTTTTGTTGAAAACCTGACCGAAGAGCTAAAGTCGGCCAAGAGTGTAGTTCTTGTTAACTACGCAGGCCTTAATGTTAAGGCCCAAAGGGAACTTAAGGCCAGACTCAAAGAGGTCGATGCCAAGATGTTAGTCGTTAAAAATACCCTTCTTAAAAGGGCTGGTGAGGCTGCAAAGGTAGACGACCAGATCCTTTCGGATAGCGTTTTGGAAGGCCAGACCGCCCTGATCATAGCCGAGAATGACCCGATCGCTCCCCTTTCGGTCCTTGGAAAATTTGCCAAAGAATTCGAAGTACCTCAGCTTAAAGTGGGAATTATAGACGGGTCTTTTCAGGAAAATGAAGCTTTGGTCAAGCTTTCCAATCTCCCCGGACGCGATGCCCTTTTGGGTCAGGTGTTGGCAACCCTGATGTCCCCTTCCTATGGGCTGGTGGGGGCACTTAACTCAAACATGCAAAAGTTATTGTACATTCTTAAAGCGAAAGCGGGGTGATATTTATGGCAGATGATAAAACTCAAGAAGAAGTAAAAGAAGAGGTTAAAGCCGAAGAGGCCAAAGAGGAAGTCAAAGAAACCAAAAAAGAGAAAAAAGAAGAAAAAGCACTTTCCGGTAAAGTCGGTAAAATGGTCGATGAAATTTCGACCCTTTCCGTATTAGAGCTTTCGGAACTCGTCACCGCTTTGCAGGACAAGCTCGGTGTAACCGCGCAAGCTCCTGTTATGACAGCTGGCGCTTCCGGTGCAGCCCCCGTAGGGGAGGCTCCCGCCGAAGGTCCGACGGCAGGCGGCGCAGCAACTCAAACCGTTGTCATAACGAATGCCGGCGGAAATAAAATTGCTGTTATTAAAGCTCTTCGAGAAATCAATCAAAACCTAACCTTGGTTGATGCGAAGAATATGACGGAACAGGTTCCGGCAGAGGTTCTTAAAGACGCAAAAGCTGAAGACGCAAAAAGTGCTGTTGAAAAACTAAAAGCAGCAGGCGCAACGGTTGAGGTTAAATAATCTTACCTTCGCCAACTTTTTATCTTTCCCCACGCTACTTGAGGAAACTCGGGAGGGAAAGAGGAATATTTGGAAGGAATAATGGGTTCATCTGCCTTTCTTGCCTGCCAAAGACGACCTTTGGCTGCTCTTCTCTCTGTTATTTCTTGGTATTTCTCAAAACTCATAAGGCCAGACGCAAAGACGGTCAGGTCGGTAAAGAATTTTAGCCCACCGGAGGTTTTGGAAGTGGTTCCTTCTAAAACCGGCAGGGGCTTTCCGGTTCTTGTTTCATAATCTTTAAGGTAATGTCGAAGCCAAATTCGATATTCCCGAACCCTATCCTTTCCCCAAACCGCATCCATTCCCGGTCGTCTTAGCAAATTTTCAAACCTTTCCAAAGATTTTCTGTCCTCTTCAGAAATTTCAAAATTTGCACCCAAATCTTCAAAAACTTCTCTAACCAGTTGTGGATTTATCTCCTCAACTATCCCTGTTTCAGTCAATTTTCCTATCCAGTTTTCAAAGGTGGAAACTTGTTCTTCTATTGGTCTTCTCTCAGTTTTTTCGGTCATTTAATTTCCTGGCAAAATTATAAACCAGCTCTTTCAAAAAAACATCCCTTTGTTTCATCTCCCATTTGGGAAAGCCTATCTGGTCGTTTATCTCAAATATTTTTGGAATTCCATCTTTACCAATTCCAAAGTCGAGACTGTAGGCGGGATTATCGTAACCAATCAAGAATCTCTCCGCAATCTCTCCAACAATCTTTTTAATGCTTTCGGGAACTTGCGAATAGTCAACTTCCGTCAAAGTTCCGCCCTGGGCGGCATTGGCCATAAAACTCCCCTTTTCGGGAACCCGAACATGCGACCAAACGGCTTTGGCGTTAACTATGGCAATCCTTAAATCATGCATCCCGGGAGTAATATTGGCAATTCCAGCCGAAGTATCCACAAATTCCTGCGCGATATAGTATTTATATCTTTTCTCGAATTTAAACCCCGCGGCTTTTTCTTTCGGCCCGATAAAGACCCCGAAACCCTTTAATCCATTGTAGGGTTTCAAAACCACCCATTCGGTTTCAATTTTTGGCAGAATGTCTGCCAGGTCGCCTTCTTTCTTTACCCAAAAAGTTTTAGGCATATATTTGCCGATTTGCCGATAGGCTTTCCATTTATCCCAAGCCAAAATTTTAAAATCCAGCCGATTAACCCAGATAACGCTCTCATCGTTGGCCGGCGGAAATTTTACTCCGGCCGACCTATCGTAGACCAAATCAATCTTAACCGGTTTAACCGTCCTTCTAAACCTACCCTTGTCGAATTTCCAGCTTCCGGCAAAAATCCCGTTGCCTTCGTAGGTCTTGCGCGTCAAAACATAAACCTCCCAACCTTCCTTTCGACAGAGCTCCAATAACCTAAGGTATACGGGAAGCTTGACTCCGATGTGGCCCAATGGATCATTTCCGCTAAATTCTTTGGAGAAAACGACCCCGATTTTAAAGTTGACCATTATTTATTACTCTCTTTTGCCAAGAAATCGGCCAATTCGTAGATTTCTGGAGAAATTTTAGTATCATATGTAAGCCCGGGTCCCCGGTTAATCTCAACCAACCAGACCTTACCAGTACCCTTCTCGACCGCTATATCCACTCCGGCAATTTGAAGGTTTAAAGTTTTCGATCCTAAAACTGCGACCGACGAAATGTTCTGGGGAATTTTAGCTATCGGCAAAAACTCTTCTTTCCCGCCTAGAGCAATATTATGTCTAAACTCTCCTTTTGCCGTTATTATTTTTCTCTCCCAAACCCGAGCTTTTTCCCCTAAAACCAAAACCCTGTATTCATCCTTTATATCAATATATTTCTGAAACATATACTTGTTTTCTCCGCCCCGGCTGTCAGTAAGAGAGAGTTTTCGAAAGTCCCCTTTCGACCCTATCAGGGAAACTCCCTTGCCTCTTTGCAACGAAAGCTCCTTTGCCACCAAGGGAAGCCCCAATTTTTTGATAATTTTATCCTGGTATTTTTCAATATTTGTCTGCCAAACATAAATCGTGGGAAAGACGGGAAGGCCTGCCATGGCAAGCTTCAAGACAGATGTAAACTTACTTCCAAGTGGGCCTATTTCACTCCATGCAGTATCTATATATTTAATTCGCCGCTCCTTAAGATAACAGGCCAGGGTTGCCGCCACGCCCGAAAACTTATCTCCTGCCCGCCTAAAATAGACAAGGTCGAAATCGGCTAGAGCCGTCCCCTCTATGGCAACTTTTATGTACTTCCCGTCTATCTCGAAATATAAATCCGAAAATCTGGCCAATACTATCCGAACATCTTTTCCTGCAAGCCTTTGGGCAACCAGCTCGGCAAAAAGTTCTTTTTTGGGCCCTATTTTGTCAACCAAAATTAATATTTTTTTCATTCTGCTTTTACCAAAAATCCTTTTAAATCTTTTCTACCTATTATCAAGGGTGTTCTTAGGTAAGATCTATTGGCAACATTGGCAATCGTCGAAACCCTTGTTCCTGCAAGGTAAAAGGTTAAACTTACAACTTTTCTAACCTCTTTACCCAGTGCGCTTTTGTAAATTTTGGTCCAGAGGACGTTGCTCTTGTCCAAAATCCCTAACTGCCTGGCCATATCCCTATCAATCGAGGTCTTCCAGGCTCCAGTGTCAATTTTAGCCTTAATGGTGTGTTTTTTCTTGTCTGCCCCTAGTATCTTGACTTCTTCCCATACTCCCACCGTTTTAATTCCCTCTTCGGCCTTGACCCTATCCGCAAAGCGCGCGGCAAAAAGGGCTTTAGCGATTTTCACCCCGTGTTCGGCATCTCTTACTTCCAAATCCTCAACTCTTTCAAGCCTCTTTTTTAAGCCTCCCATATTGGCAAGCTGGATTTGAAGTCCCGGCTGTGCATTCAATTCCAAAACCATAGGACCTTTTTCTGGGTGTAAGACAATATCAACCCCTAAATAACCCATTCCTGAGGCAATCTGAGCCTTTACGGCCGTTTCCAAAATCAGTGTCCAATTGGGTATTTTTATTCCTCGAAGCTTCTTTCCCGTCCCTGGTTTGTACACTATTTGTTCTCCGTGCCAAATAGCTTTGGTGGTTATCCCAGTTGCAATATCAATTCCAACTCCTACCGCCCCCTGGTGGAGGTTAGCGCGTCCTCCTGATTCTTTTGTCGGAAGCCGAAGCATCGCCATCACGGGCACTTTATTAAATACGATGATTCTTATATCCGGTGTGCCCCTATAAGCATACTTTTTAAAGGCTTTGTGTCTGCCTACGTATTCCTGAATAAATGCCACATCCGGTTCGTTTCGCATACTAAAGGCTCCTTCCAGAATATCCAGAACATGAAACTTCAAATCATCAACGGTTACCCTTTCTCTCTGGGTGGTAATCCAACCCTCACCGTCTTTGATCTTTTTCTTGACCACTATGATTCCCTCTCCTCCCAGGCCTCGGCTGGGTTTAACCGCAAAAGAGTTCGGAAGGCTTTCCCAATCAAATTTTTCGATATCTTCCGGATTTTTGAACTTTTTGTAAATTTTGGGTAAGGTGACTTCTGTCTTGCCCAAAACTCTGGCGGTTTGCAGCTTAGAATCTGCTATTTTTTTACCTTGAAGGGAATTATATCTATAGGTAAAAAGCTGGGTGCGGGCATTAAGGCCAAGAATTAAAGAGGCTTTCATGATTTTTCTCCTTAAGCCTTTATAAGCTTCCTAAACCTCCAAATCTCTAAAATCCTTAATCCCACATACTTACCCAAGATGTAATCGAATCCCAAGAGACCCAGTAAATACCATTCCGGGTTTAAGAGGGCAAATTCCTGGACAACCTTCAGGGTCAGGAAGAAATACGAAACCAAAGCCAAGATGAGGGTTTCCGTGGTTAAGTTAATGGCCGTTTTTATGCTTTTGCCCAGCTGAACCCTAATAAAGTCTTCGGCCAAGAGGGCCATGATAAGAATGGGAAATATCGAGACATTGGTTAAATCGGGATGACGGATAACGGGTGCGGCGAAAAGGACTCCCAAAACCGAAAGAGAAACTATCCAAAGAATTAAGGCCATGCGGGGCAAATACTGAAGCTTGATCTTTAACCTTCTTAAAAGCATTCGAGTCAAGGTAGAAACGGTAACTATAATCAAGAAAAGTCCTATACCTACGACCGGACGGGTGGCCACAAAGACGACAGAGAGGGCAGCCGGAAGGAAAATTCCAAATCCCCGAAGTCCTACAAGGTGTCTGGCGGCGGCAATGATTGTTGCAACTAACGGCAGCAGTAGAAGCAAAACGATGGTGTTTGCGGGGACTCCGGTTTCAACCGCTCCCCTTATCGCATGCTTTAGCGGATTTGAGGGCCAAACAGGGCCTAGTTTCTGTTCCTCCAGAAGTTTCTCCAATGGACCCAGGGTTTCTTGGGTTTTCTGGGTTAAGTCCGGTACGGGTGTAGGCAGCGGGGTGGGTTCAAAGGTTGGACTAGCGCTGGGACTTGCGGTCGGGCTTGTCTTTACCACAGCGTAAGCCGGCTTTGCCAAAAAGCCTAAAAACGCCACGATTAGCAGCAAATAAAGAATAATCTTACGCATGGGAATACCAAGTGTAAATTATACTACTTCGGGGGGTAAATTCTCTACTTTGGGGCTATTCCGTCTTCTCTTGCATTCCCAGAAGCCAAAGCACGGCTTCTTTTTTGTAACGCCTGTCTCCTCGGGAGTTGATTCTTATCGCAGGAAGCTTTCCCCTTTTTCCCCAGCGCTTGATGGTCAAGGGAGATACACGCAGGAGTTCAGCTACTTCCCGGACAGTCAAGAGGTCAGGAAGATCTTCTAATTTAACTTTTTTCTTTGCCCCTTCTTCAGCCATATTGTTTTAATCTATTTGTACCTTTTTTGATATAGTTCCGAGCTTAACCTGGAACTTTCTTAATCAGAAAATATCAAAGGGGTACAGACGTGTCAAGGGGTATTTAGCTTATATAAGAAGACTTTTAACGGAAAAATGGGAAAAGCCGTCAATACTCTTTTAAGCCTCCAGGGCTCTGTTATTAGCCTCCAAAGCCACTCTAGGCCCAAATTCTCCATCCAATGGGGAGGAAGTTTCGATTGGCCCGAGATATATTTGAAAGTTCCGCCCACAACCATTCCTCCCCCAATATCCAGGGTCCCCAACCACTTCATCAACCATTTCTCCTGTCTGGGGGCCTTAAGGGCTACAAAAAGCAGGTGTGGCTTAAATTCGTTAATTTGCCTTATGCAATAGATTTCTGCGTTTTTATCCTCTTGGGTTTTGGGTCTCGCCTCATCATCCAACATGGGCCCGGGGGCATAGGCAATTCTGGCGCTTTTTAGACTTCTCCTTAACTTTTCTCCTGCATCCTTGGCTTCTCCGCTTTCCCCTCCCAAGAAAAAGACTCTCCAGCCCTTTTTGTTGGCAAGCTTTACAAGTTCCATAAAAAGCTCCCTCCCTTTAATAACCGGCAGACAGTCCAAAAGCCAATCTCGGGCTACGAAAGTGGCCAAGCCTACCCCAAGACCCTGAACAAAACAAACCGGAATCCTTAAAAGAATATTTCTCGGCGCCGCAAGACTTAAAAATCTCGCAGCCTGGGATAGGCCTATTCCGTCGGGAATTGCCAGGTTCGCCGCCTCTAAGCTTTGTGCTAAATTACGGTCCTTTTGGGCCATCAAGACAATCTCCGGATTGGGCGTAACAATACTAAATTTAGCCTTACGGGCGATACTGTCCCGTACGAAGGCTAGCACTCCAGCTTTCGAGGTGCTATCTAAGTCCACTTTTAAGATTTGGCCGTCTTTTCGGGAAGATTTAAGGCTCTTTTTTTCCATGTTTTTCATACTGAATCTAATTATGGGATGTAAAAAAACGATTATATTCGGACCGAATCCAGACACTTCCAGGTGTTTTACATCCTATATCTAATTTGGACCCCAAAACTCGAATATTTCAATTCCAAACAAACCATCTCTAAATATTACCCCGAACTACAGGTGGCTATACCTCTAATTTATAGATTCCGTTAATCTCCAATTCGAATAAATATTTAACTCGCTTTATAGCCTCACGCATACCATTTTTATCCTCAACTTATCCTCAATTAATTATACAATACACCTAAATACTATATCCACTTTCGCTAAACCTATATTGTTTAAATCTTAACTTATCATTCTTTCCGCTAATCTAATAAATATTGTTGTTAAATGTTAAAATTCCTTGAAAATTGACACCCTGTAATGTTATCTTTTCGTGGTTACGCTTCTCTTCCAAAGCTCTATATTTTCCATGACCAATCCGGTTCCCCTGACCACGCAGAGCAGGGGCTCTTCGGCTACATGAGAGGGAACCCCGGTTTCCTCGGTCATGAGCTTGTCAAAGTTCCGAAGTAGACTCGAGCCTCCACTCATGACTATTCCTTTATCGATTATATCTGCAGCCAACTCAGGCGGTGTATCCTCCAAAACAGCCTTGACCGCACCGATTATCTGCAATAATACCGGCCTGACAGCCTCGGTAACGTCGCTCGAGGTCACCACAACGCTTCTGGGGAGGCCAAAAACAAGGTCTCGCCCGGATATTTCCAGCTTGTCCTCTTTAACCACCGGAGTCGCAGAACCTATCTTTATCTTTAAATCTTCAGCCGTTTGGTCCCCTATTATCAGATTGTGCTTCTTTTTGAGGTAATTTTGAATTGCTTCGTCAATTTTGGTGCCTGCAATCCTTACGGATTTATGGACCACGACACCCCCGAGCGAAATCACTGCAGCCTCGGCTGCACCCCCGCCGATGTCCACAATCATATTCCCGGATGGCGCCGAAACCGGAATTCCTGCCCCAATTGCCGCAGCCAAGGGCTCGTCTATAAGGTAAGCATGAGCCGCCCCGGCAGAAAGGGTAGCATCCAAAGCGGCTCTCCGCTCAACCTGCGTGCAGCCTGCGGGAACACAAATCATAACGTCGGGCTTAAAGATACTGATTCTTCCCACGACTTTGCTTATGAAGTAGCGCAGCATGGCCTCGGTTACCTGGTAGTCTGCAATTACGCCTTCCCGCATGGGCCTGGAGGCAATCAGGCTTTCTGGAGTCCTGCCCAGCATTTTTTTGGCTTCCTCCCCGACCGCAACCACTTTATTGTCCTCCGAAGAGATGGCAACAACCGTAGGTTCATTTCCTACCAATCCCTCGCCTGCCACCCAAACAAGCGTATTTGCGGTTCCAAGGTCGATGGCGATGTTTTTCCTAAGCATAATTGATACCTTATGATGTTTTTAGATTGCCTCGAATGATACCTGTATCAGCGCATTATATTGACAAAAACCTCTACCTACAAGTCTAAGTTTAGGAGTATAATCGGGGCAATGACCAAGTTGCGGGTTTTACTGGCCCTTCTGACCCTGATTCTGGTGGGTACTTTTGCCACCTTAATTACTCTTTATGCCAAAGGTTACAGATTTGACAAAAAGAGTTTTCGCTTCAGACCAAGCGGTCTTCTGGTTCTTAAATCCGATCCCGTGGGAGCCTCTGTCTATATCAACGGCGAGCTGATAACCGCAACCGACAACACCATTTCTCTTTCTCCGGGAGCATATGACGTAAGCATCAAGAAGGAGGGTTATCATGCCTGGGAAAAAAGGCTGATTGTCGAAAAAGAGATCGTCACCGAAGCTGGCGCCAGCCTTTTTAAAGTCGCACCTTCGCTTTCGGCTATAACTTTTTCTTCTGTAGTAAACCCTGTTTTGGCGCCTGACGGCAGTAAAATTGCCTATTTGGTACTTCCGGAAAATGGAATCACTTCCGAGGCCAGCGGACTTTGGGTCCTGGAGACCGTAAATCTGCCTGTGGGTTTTGCCAAAGAACCCAGAAAAATCACCGATGGGGACTTGACCGACGCTACTTATATTTTTTCTCCCGATGGCAGACAAATCCTCTTGACGGTCAAAACCGGAGTTTTCTTACTGGATTCGGGGACTCTGACTTCCCAATCCAAAAGGGTCAATATCGCCTCAAGAAAAGACATTGTTTTGGCTGATTGGCAGAAACAAAAGCAAAACCGGCTCCTGGCACAGCTTAAGCCCCTTCCGGATGAGCTGGAAGATATCCTTACCAGAAAGACTTCCGTGGTCCTTTTCTCCCCCGATGAGAACAAGATTGTCTATACTGCATCCGGTGCAGCCAGCATCAAAAAGGAGCTTATTAGGCCGCTTCCCGGCTCCTCCACCCAAAGGGAAGAGCGCGATATCAAAATGGGTCGAACCTATGTTTACGACATCAAAGAAGACAGAAACTTTCTGATAGACGATGGGGCCGAACCCTTGATTTTAAATCAGCAGGTTTTTCCGGAAGGCGCCTTAAGAAGGGCTTCCTGGTTTCCCACCTCCAAACATCTAGTTCTGGCTGAAGGCAACAAAATAAGCATTATGGACTACGACGGGACCAACAGACAAGAAGTCTATACCGGCAGCTATGTAGCCCCCCATGCCTATCCTTTTGCCTCAACCTCGCGGCTTTTGATACTCACAAATTTGGGAGCAACAGATTCACTTCCCAACCTTTACTCCATTAGCCTGAAATAATTTGATATAATTCCCCTTATAAGCCCCTGTAGCTCAACGGATAGAGCAGACCCGTCCTAAGGGTAAGATGTCAGTTCAATTCTGGCCAGGGGCACCCGGGGTGTAGTGAATCGGTATCACGCTACGTTCGGGACGTAGAAACACTGGGTTCAATTCCCAGCACCCCGACCAAGAATTAAAAGAACCTAAACGAAGTCAGTAGGAGTAAATTTCGCTTCTCTTAAACCAGAGCTTCTTTTCAAACAAGGCTTCTTCTTTATTTCCAGACGCGTGAACCAGGTTTAAAGTTGTTCTTTTTTGAGAGTTGGACAAATAGGCTGAATCAAGAGAAAGGTCTCCTCTAATCGTGCCCGGGAGAGCCTCCGAAGGAAACGTGTGGCCGATTATTTTTCTGACAATTTGGACTGCTTCTGGGCCTTCAAGAAGAAGCGCCATAACAGGACCGGATGAGAGAAACTCCATATTCCACATCCTGACCATTTTCCCTATCTTGTATGGGTCGTTCGTGCCTAAATTCTCATTGGCATCAAGTCCATACTTCTGATAGTTCTCTAGAGTTTTCTTTCCTACGGAGGTTAGATAGTCTTTTTTGTCAGGATAATGCTTTCCAACCTGGGTTTTATCTACCCAAATGAGCTTGGCCGCCACCAGCTTTAATCCCACCCTCTCAAACCGGGCCATTATCTCCCCTATTATTCCCCGCCTTACCCCATCCGGTTTTACCAAAACAACGGTTTGCTCTTTCATTTGATTAGCTTTTCGAATCTTTCCGAGTTCTCATAAGGACCAATTATAGCCAAATTTAGCTTCTTGGGAACAAAAAGTTTTTTGGCCTCAAAAAGAACATCTTCAATTGTTACTTTGTCTACAGCCTTAAATACTTCCTCCGGAGTTTCAATCTTTTTGAGAAAAAGCTCGGATTCCCCAAAAAACTCATTTACCCCTTTCGTATCCTCAAGAGCCAAGGCCATATGCCCCTTGAGATACTCCTTGGCTTTGGTAAGCTCGGGGGAGGAAATGGGATAGCGGCCGTCGGCCAAGCCGTAATGCTGGTCCAAAACCACTTTTATGGCCTCGTCCACCCTAACCACATCAACTCCTGCATACGTACCCATATAGCCCGTATCCTGATATCTTTGGGTTTCGGTCTTTACCGCATAGGCAAGGCCTCTTCTTTCTCTTACCTCGGTAAATAGCCTTGAACTCATTCCTCCACCTAAGATTACGGAAAGAATTGCCTCGGCAAACCGGCCCTTGTAGCCCCTGGGGTTACCCCTAAATCCCAATATGAAATGGGCTTGCTCTTTCTTTTTGGAATGAAGTTTAAGTTGTGAACCCTTTTGGCCTCCTTTTATTTTTGTCTCTTTTCCCTCAAGTCCACCTTTTTTAAGTTCTCCAAAATATTTTTCAGCAAGTCTTACCACTTTGTTTCTTTTCACTTTTCCGGCTACTGTTAAAAGCATATTTTCAGCATAGTAGTATCTCTTTCTGTATCGAATGAAATCATCTTGCATTATATTTTTCACCGTATTGGGGGTACCGCCGATGTCCCTTCCTAGAGGAGTTTTGTCAAAAATGAGTTGTTCAAATATATCCCCTATCCTTATCATCGGAGTATCCTCATACATCGCAAGTTCCTCAATTATCACTCCTTTTTCTCGTTCTATTTCCTCTTCTTTAAGAATGGGATTTAAAATCATGTCTGAAAGAACGTCGAAGGCTTTTTCGAGGTGCCCCGCATGTGCTTTTATATAGAAATTGGTCCAGTCTTTAGAGGTTCCCGCATTGGTCTCTGCACCTATTGAATCTACCACCTCAGCAATTTCTTTGGCTGTGGGGCGCTTTTTACTGCCCTTAAAAACCATGTGTTCCAAGAAGTGGCTAATTCCGTTTGTTCGAGCGTCTTCGAAGCGCGAACCGGTCTTCACCCAGACCGTAAGGGTTGCCGATTCCAGATTGGGCATGGGAGAAACAACAACTTTAAGACCGTTTTTTAGAGTAAATCTCTTGTAATCCATTCTAAAGGCCAATTCTAGCAATCAACCCCTTGTATTACCAGTAGAAAAAGGTATTTAATTTAAACTACATGGCAAGATACTCCCACCAGATCATAGAAAGCTTTGAGGCAAAGGCTCTTAAAAAAAGACCTTTTACGATAAGAATTGCCGATTGGCTAACTTCCTCTTTTGGAAGCATCGCCTTCCTTTTGGCTAATCTTGTCTTTTTTTCTGCCTGGATTCTTATAAATACCGGAAGGGTTCCTTCTGTCCCCGTCTTTGACCCCTTCCCTTTTATTCTTCTGACCATGGCGGTCTCCCTTGAGGCAATAATGCTGGCAATAGTAGTCCTTATGAGCCAAAACAGGCAAAGCTATATCAGTACCCTTCGGGAAGAACTGGACATGCAGGTCAACCTGATATCAGAAAGGGAAATCACCAAGGTTCTTAAACTCTTAAAAGAAATCAGAAATAAGCTTGCGCAAGAAGAAATAGCCGATCCTGAACTTGAAGAAATGATCAAAAGAGTCGACACTTCTTATATAGAAAGACAGCTTGAAGAACAACTATCCATCAAATCTAATTCAATCGCAAAAGAGGTAGTCAAACCTTTAAGCCGGGTAACCGAAAAGGTAGAAAAGACAATCCTTCCCAACAAATAACTACATCTTCTCGGGAGTTTCTATTCCAAGTATCACCAGGCCGTTTTTGAGAACTTGTCCTGTGGCTGAGGTTAATATAAGCCTGAATTTCTCGTTTTCTCCCCCGATAATCCTGTGCTGATTATAAAAATTGTTGTACTTTTGGGCCAGCTCAAACAAATAATTGGCCAGAAGGTTTGGAGAGTAATTCTTAGCGGCAAGCCCAATCATCTCGGGAAACCTGACTAAAGTTCGAAGAAGCACAAGCTCTTCGTTATTTAGGGAGGCGGCTGCCCCGGAAGACGATTTATTGCCTGCTTTGGCCAAAACGCTGTTTGTTCTGGCCACCGTATACTGCAGATAGGGGGCGGAGTTGCCTTCCAGGACAAAAATCTTTTCCCAGTCGAAAATAATGTCGGTCAGGGGCTGGTGCATGAGGTCGAAATACTTGATTGCCCCAATGCCTACGGCTTTTGCAACCTCCTCTTTTTCCTTTTCCGAAAGCCCCCTGCCTGTTTCCGACTTTTCTATGATACCTTTGGCCCTCTGGATAGCCTCATTTAAGACATCTTCGAGCTTTACGCTTTCCCCTCTCCTGGTAGACATTTTGCCATGGGCAAACCGTATCAAACCATGAGCTACATGTACAAACTCTTTTTTATCAATCCAACCTAAAAGCCTTGCAATTTCAAAAAGCTGACGAAAATGAAGTGTTTGGTCTGCTCCAACCTCATATATAAAAAGGTCTGGGCCCCATTCCCCCAACCTGAACTTAATAGTTGCCAAGTCACGGGTCAGATAGGTGGTTGTTCCGTCGCTTTTAACAATAATCCCCGGTGGCATGCCTGGAAGCTCAACAATCAAAGCTCCCTCGCTTTTGATAATAAGGTTCTTTTTGGTTAATTCCTCGATGACGGCCGGCATTTTGTCATCGTAGAAACTTTCCCCGTAGGCATAATCAATGGCAACTCCCAAAAGCTCATATATCCTTTCGAATTCGGCCAGAGATGTTTTGACTATCTCTTCCCAGATTTTTCTGGCCTGGCTATCCCCCTCTTCAAGCTTTTTGAACCACATTTTAGCCTCATCATGCAAAGAAGGGTCATTAGCTTCTTTTTTGTGGAAATCTACATAAAGCTCCTCAAGTTTATCGATGGAAAGTTTGGCCGGGTCCAGATTTTGGCTGGTAATCTGGTAAAGAAGAGCTCCAAACTGGGTTCCCCAGTCTCCCAGATGGTTATCCCCGATTACCTTGTAGCCAAGCCTTTTATACAAATTGTAAAGAGCCTGGCCGATAACGGTTGAGCGTAAATGTCCTATTCCGAAGCGTTTTGCTATATTTGGAGAGGAGTAATCAATAACAACGGCCTTTCCATTACCTAAATCCAGACTTCCGTATTCCTCCCCGTCTTTGATTATTCTCTTGAATTCCTCTTCTAAGGCCTCGTTTGAAAGGTAAAAATTGATAAAGCCAGGTCCTGCAACCTCGATTTTTCCTATAATTTTTGAAAGCTCCTTATCCTTGCGAAGTTTTTCAACTATGTTTATGGCCATTTCCTTTGAGTTTTTTCCCGAAATAATCGAGGGGTGTTTCCGTGTACCAATATATGATCCGTCTGGCCATTTTTCTGTCTTGATAATGGTAAAAGCCTGAAGAGCTATATTTGACGAATAATCTCCAAATTCCTCATTTTCGGGAAATTCTAGGCTTATGTCATCTATTCCAGAGGCTTGTTTAATCGAATTTATTATTAAATCTCTCAACATCAATCTTATATTACAATTTCTGAGTTTTTTTTACTACTAACTCCCCGTTTAAAGACTTAGTGCTATAATACAGACCATGAAATCTGAACTCGAACCAATTTGTTTTAACTGCCAACATTGGCATATTGATAAGTCGGCCCTGGATGCAAAGCATCAGGATATTGCCAGAAAAATAGCCGAAGGGACAAATATCCCGGTTTTTTTCGGCAAATGCAGGGCATGGTATCTAAACCCGGCCGGCGAGGAAGTAATATTTGACCAAGGTACTCTATCTCCCACCCCTTGTCAGGCCAGAGACTTTGAAGCTCAAATCCTTTTTAAACCTCTCGTCCTTAAGGGTTAAGCAATTTAAATCCTCTCCCATCTGTTTCAATTTCGACATCTCCCATTTCATCCGTTCTTTTTATTTGAATACCCAAATCCTTTAACATCTTTAAAACTTCCTGATGAGGATGTCCGTAGGAATTATCTTTACCGACCGAGATAACTGCCAATTTAGGCATACTGGCCTTAAGAAGCTCGAGGGCAGTTCCATTCCTAGAACCATGATGAGGTATTTTGATATAGTCAACCAGCTCTATTGAGTTTTTTGCCAAAATTTCCTCAATAATTTTGGGCCCGATATCGCCCGTAAAAAGAGCCTCGAAATCCCCAAATTTAAGATTGTAGACGGTAGAATAGTCGTTTAAATCCAGAGATTTTTGTTCTAAGATTGATTCGGAAGGGTGTAGTATCTCTATCTGTATCAAACCTAACCTGATGACCATCCCCTCCTTAGGATTGACTACCCTGCTCTGATTACTCCCTACCGCCTTTTCTAGCACTTCATAGCTTCGAGCGCTAGAATTGAGCTTACTGACCAGAAAAGTATCTACTTTATATCTTCTAAAGACTTCGATCAGTCCGGTAAAGTGGTCTGCCTGGGGATGGGTCAAAATGACCAGTTCGACCTCCCTATCCCAAAAAGGCATATATTTCGAGAGACATTCCAAGACCTTATTGTCCGGTCCTCCATCGGTTAATATTTGCAAATTCCCATAAGTTGCCAAAATCGCGTCCCCCTGCCCGACGTCACAGGCGATTATATGCAGTTTTTTGTCCGGATAGGCCAAAACCGCTCCCCAAACGGTTAAAGTGATTAAGGCCAAGACTGAAAAAAGGTACTTTGGGCGCATTTTATCCGAAAAAGTCAACTACAAAGACAAACCAGCTCGTAAGCGGATATGTCAGATATAAAATCATACGGCCCAGAAAAGGAAAAAGTAAACCCACAAGGCCTGCTACCCCGCTTATAACCATAATCAAGGGCACGCTCCATAATACCAAGGCATTTATAATTGGTGACAGAATATTGAAGCTTCCAAATGTAACAAACAATATCGGAGCAACTCCGATTTGTGCGGCCAAAGAGGTGGACATCCCTTCCCTGATAACCGCAGGCAATATCTGAATCTTTTTGTTTATCCTCTCCTGAAAAACAATCAACGAGCCTGTGGCCACGAAAGAGAGAATAAAACCAAGATCCCTTATCCAGGCGGGCTTAATAATAAGCATCAAAAGCCCGGTTATTACCAGAACCCTGAAGCTCTGGGAAAGTCTGCCTACTTCCTGGGCTGTAAATACAAGGCTACCCATAATAGCAGCCCTGACAATCGGGGCATCAAATCCGCTCAAAACGGCATAAAGCCAGATACCAACCAAAACAAATACAATTGCAAGTCTTCTTTTGAGCAAAAATGTTGTAATTCCAACCAAAAAACCTGCCACCAGGGTTATGTTTGTGCCTGAAGCAACCACGACGTGGACCACTCCGGTATTTTTGAGTTTGTCCCAAAAATCTTTTCCCAAACTGCCTTTGGAACCCAAGGTTATACCCGCAATCAGACTGGCGTGGGGTTCGGGAAGACTATCCTGGTAAAAATTAATCAATCTCTTGCGAAAATTTGGCAAAATTCCCTGATTTTCTTTAACACTTAAAAGTTTGGCACTAACCAATTTATTTTGGGAAACAACCCCTTCTACCACTACCTCATCACCATAATAAACTTCCGGAAAGGGGTCTAAATAAACAATTAAATTTTCTAAAACAAGTCTTTGATAGTTTTGTTGTCTTATGGGTTCTTGTAAAACCTTTGTTGAAATTCTTACTTTTTGTCCATCGGTTACCGGGGTTTTAAAAGTCAAAATTCTCAGTAAAGCGACGAAAAACAAAAGCCCCCAAAACAAGAATTTCATCTAGTAGACACTTACTTTGTCTTTTATTTTGTCGAAGACATATTGTTTCAAAACTGCTTTTGTCAAAAGTTCCTCTATATTTGAGTAAGGGCGGTGTTCAATGATGTTCTGGGCGTAAACAGGGCCTATTCCTGGGAGAGTCTCCAGGTCTCTCTGGCTGGCGGAGTTGATATTCACCAAAGAAGAGGTACCACTCCCCCGGGTATCGCTTACCCCCAAAGTCCCGCCCGAAAAATTAGCACTCAAGGAAATTGACTGCTCACCTACTCCCAAGATGTAAATTTTTTGCCCGTCCAAAAGGGGGGCTGCCCTGTTAAGATTTTTCTCGACCCAGTCCCTGTCGGCGTTTGGAGAAAGTCCTCCGGCCGCCACCAACAAGTCTTCAATTCTTGCTCCCTTTTCAAGTTTATAGACCCCAGGTTTTTCAATTCCTCCGGCGACTTCTACGATTAATTCTGGAGTTGTCTCTTGGGCCCCTGTAGTGCTTTCCAGAACCTCGATTTTGCTTGTGCCCAGATTTAGTTCGTTTCTGGCAAACAGCACCCCTAGGCCCACTACAATCGCTCCAAGAAAAAATATCAAGATTTGGTATTTAAACCTGAAAAGAAAGCCCTCCCAACCTTCCTTTAGGCTTTCTAAACTCCCTTGAGGGTCTTCGGGCAGCATCTTTTAGCCTATTCGGTTACGAAATTGATAAGTTTGCCGGAAACAAAAACCGTATTTTTAACCTTTTTCCCTTCAATCCAAGACTTTATTTTGGCCTCAGCCCTTGCCTGATCCTCAACCTTGGGCTGATTGGTCGAATCCTGCTTTCCGATTGTTAGGGTGGCTCTTAGCTTTCCGTCTACCTGAATGATAATCTCTACCTGCTCGACCTTAAGAAACTCAGAATTGTAGCTTGGCCAAGGCTGATTATGAATCGAGAATTCCTCTCCCAAAACCTCTACCCAGATTTCCTCGGTCATATGGGGAGCAAAAGGCGCAAAAAGAAGCACCAGAGTCCTTAGGGCTTCATCCCACTCGGCACAGCGGATATTTCCTTTAGCTTTTTTGCCTCCAGCCTCGGATTTATCCCTCAAAAGGTTTACAAACTCCATTAAGGCTGAAATCGTAGTGTTATACTTTAAATTTTCCAGGTCTTCGCTAACTTTCTTTATAGTTTGATGCATTTTGACCAGTACTTCCCGGCTGTCTTTTTCCTCGGTTAAAACGGTATTTCTATGTTCAGCATAGAGATTCCAGACTCTGTCTATAAACCTTCTCATACCCTCAATTCCGGTATCTCTAAAGTCCCCTCCAGCATCAAAGGGCCCCAAAAACATCAAGTAGGCTCTAAGGGTATCGGCCCCAAACTTTTTGATATATTCATCCGGAACCACAATGTTACCCTTGGATTTGCTCATCTTTGCCCCTTCTTTGATAAGCAGGCCGTGCGCATAAAATCTGGTAAAGGGCTCTTCGAAGTCAATGAGGCCGAAATCTCTAAAAACCATGGCCAAAAAGCGCGAGTAAAGAAGATGAAGAACAGAATGCTCGGCTCCCCCGATATACATGTCCACCGGAAGCCATTTTTTGCTTATTTCAGGATCCCAGGCGGTATTCTTGACTCCTACGCTTGGATAACGAAGGTAATACCAAGCGCTATCTAGGAATGTGTCGGAAACGTCGGTTTCCCTTCTGGCCTTCTCCCCACAGCTTGGACATTTGACCTCGTAAAATTTAGGCTCTGTGGCTAGAGGCGAAACTCCGGTTCCCCTGGGGCGATAATCTTCAACATAGGGAAGCCCAACAGGCAAATCTTCCTCGGTAACCGAATACCACCCAGGCATATCTTTTTGTTCCCCTTTCTCTTTTGAGGCACAGTCTTCGCAGTAAATCATGGGTATCGGAGGTCCCCAGTAGCGCTGTCTTGAAATCAACCAATCGCGCAGGTGATAGTTTGTATGTCGTTTTCCCCAGCCTTTAGCCTCAATTTTATCCCAAAGGCTTTTGTCAGACTCCTTTTTTACAATCTCTATGTCAAACTTCTCGGCAAATTCTCTATCCCGCTCATCGTGGGCCGGAACACCCATGATTGCTCCGGTTCCGTAGCCTGCCAAGACATAATCGGAAACCCAGATTGGAATTTTATCCCCTGTTAAGGGATTTATTGCATAAGAACCCGTAAATACTCCGGTTTTTTCTTTTTCAATTTGATCCGAGCCTGAAGTCTGATACTTCTCGATATATTCTGATACTTTTGTCTTGTTCTCTTTAGACGTAACTTTCTCTACCAATTCCGAATCCAGGGAAAGAACCAGAAAAGTTGCTGCGTTAAGCGTATCCGGGCGGGTAGTAAAAACCTCTATCTCGGAATCTCCGGCCTCAAACTTAATCATCATTCCTTCGGACTTGCCTATCCAGTTTCTTTGGGCAATTTTTACCTTCTGGCTCCAATCTATTTTTTCTATATTTGCAAGTAGAGACTCGGCATAAAGGGCTCCATCTGGCCTTTTTCCCGACGCGAGCCTGAAAAACCATTGTTCAAGCTGTTTGGTTTGAACTTCGCTCCCGCAGCGCTCGCATTTGCCTGCTATTACCTGTTCGTCAGCTAAGACGGTTTTGCAAGATGGGCACCAATTGACAGGAGCCTTGGCCCTATACGCGAGTCCAGCCTTGAACATCTTGACAAAAATCCACTGCGTCCACTTGTAGTATTCAGGATCGTAGGTTTCCAGGGTTTTTCCCCAATCAAACGAATTTCCGGTTAAATGAAGCTGTTTATAGAAGCGCTCTTGGGTCTTTTTGGCCAGCTTGGCCGGGTGCTCGCCTATCTTGATTGCATAGTTTTCGGAATGAATCCCGAAACCGTCAAGCCCGATAGGCTCAAATACGTCATAACCCTGCATACGCATGAATCTGCCGTAAATATCGGCTCCGGTAAAGGCGTACATATTCCCTACATGCAAACCCTCCGCGGATGGGTAAGGAAACATCATCAGGTTGTAAAAAGGCTTCTTGGCCTTGTCTAAATCAGGAGAATAAATAAGATCCTTCAGCCAGCGCTCTTGCCATTTAGTTTCAATGGTGTTACTGTCTAAACGTTCTGTCGTCATATAAAAAGATTATACTGCCAACTAACTTTTCCTGCATCAAGTAGTAAAAAAGAAGTAGAACATATAACATCAAAAAAACGCATAGACAAAAAAGATCTTTAGAAGTCCTTAAAAAGAAAAAATATTAAGTACTTCCCCAAAAAAGAGGCGTTTAAACGATAATTGCCTATCTTTCGGAACGAAAAGCTCGTTTTTATTCCTAGCAGACTGGTAAGCAGAGTGATTTTTCAGAAACAAAAACAAAATAAGCCTAGTTTGGGCTGAATTTCCTCAAAAAAATACAAATTAATACAATCTCCGCATATTTCCGCAGTACAAATTCTACGCACGAATAGTTTAACAAAAGGAGGCGGAATTCATATAAATCGGATAAAGATATGAATGGGAGTGATACAGATACGTCTATGAATATGGATGCGGAAATTAAACTATGACAAGCCGTGAAATAACTCTCTATAAAAAAGA
>Ga0209321_10000911_pt1 | contig 19767 bp, 15 predicted proteins | sample Rifsed16ft4_FD_184012 | JGI IMG/M metagenome (GOLD analysis project Ga0209321, IMG submission 184012) | Soil microbial communities from Rifle, Colorado, USA - sediment 16ft 4 - CSP-I_5_4 (version 2) | ecosystem: Environmental > Terrestrial > Deep subsurface > Rock core/Sediment | place: Rifle...
GGTGGCCATCTCGCCCCCACCGCGAGTGGAGAAGATCCAGCCCCAGACGCCCTCCTCCCCGCCAACTGGGGACGCGAGCCGGCCCGCCCGGGGCATCGGTTGGCTGACCATCGCCACCTTCGCATTCTTGCTGGGCGCCGCGGTGATGGTTTTTTTCTTCCTGCCAGGTTGGGTGCCAGAGCCAGCGAGGGAAGAAAGTCTCGCCATCGAGACCATGGCCGCAACCGCCACGAGCTCCACTCCCGCCCCGCCGGTGGATCTGCGGCAACAAGCGGAGCTCAAGACGCGAGCGGAAGAGCTGCGACAGAGAGCCCTCGACCACCGAAACGATCTGGAAGACAAGCGCGTTGCCGAGTGGGGCGGCGCTACTTACCACGCGGCGCTTCAGTCCCTCGGCACCGGCGATGAGGCGTTGCGGGCACGCGACTACCCGGAGGCGGCGGAAGCCTATCAGAAGGCTTTGACCGACTTAGAGGCGTTGAGCCACCAGGCGCTGGCGATTCTCAGAGAAGCGCTGGCGGAGGGAAACGACGCCCTGGAAGCCGGCCATTCGCCGAGGGCGATCGCCGCTTTCCAGATCGCCGCCGCCATCGAGCCCGGGAATCGAGCCGCCGCGACGGGTCTGGCCCGAGCGAGCGTCCTGAACGAGGTGCTCCGCCTCCTTGCGGAAGGAGCGGAACAGGAAAGAAGCGGTGATATGTCCCGGGCGCGGGAAACGTATCGAAGGGCGGTCTCGCTGGATGGTGAATCCCAGACGGCTCGCCGAGCTCTGGCAAGAACGGAGGGCCGTCTCACCGAGGACGCATTTCGAGCCGCCATGTCGGAAGGGCTGGCAGCTCTCACTCGACGCGACTATAGCGCCGCACGCGAGTTTTTCATGAAGGCCGGTGCCATCCGACCAGGAGTACCGCAGGTGGCGGAAGGTCTCGCTCAGGCCGAAGAGGGTCTCCGGCTCGAGGCGATCGCCCTCCATCGAGAGAGAGCTCGAGAGCTCGAGAAACAGGAGGAGTGGCATCAGGCCGCCGCGCAGTATGAAGCGGTCTTGGAGCTCGACGCCACTATCCGGTTCGCCCAGGAGGGAAAGGTGCGATCTCGAGAGCGCGCCGACCTGTCGGATCGATTGGATTACCACATCGGGCACCCGGAGCGCTTTGCCGACCAAAGAGTGCTGGCGGACGCCTCCTCCCTTCTCGACACGGCGTCCGAGATCGCCCCCGCCGGACCTCGACTGCAGGCGCAGCGAGGCAGGCTCGCCGAGCTCCTCACTCAGGCGGCGACGCCGGTGCGCGTGGTTCTGGAATCGGATGGCCTGACCGAGGTCACGGTCTACAAAGTGGGGCCCCTGGGGCGATTCGATCGCCACGTGCTCGAGCTTCGCCCCGGCATCTACACCGGGGTGGGGAGCCGGCCCGGTTACCGGGACGTGCGCCATGAATTGCGCATCGAGGCGGGAACAGAACCACCGCCTCTGATGATCCGTTGTGAGGAAGAGATTTGACGGTGCGGATCTATATCGAGGACGAACGCGGCAGTCGCCGGGTGGAGGCAGCCGATTTCCCTCTCCCGGTCGGCGGCCCAGATAAGGGTGACGCGGGTATCCAGATTCCCGGTGGACCCTCTTCCCAAGCCCAGGTGTTGGCTTACATCGGCATGGCCGAGGGAGAGCTCTTCGTGCAACCGGGGCACGCTGCCCTCTCCGTTCTCTGTAATGGAACGCCTTTGAAGACCTCTCAATGGCTGCGGAACGGCGACGTCCTTCGCTTGGGAAGAGCGCAGGTCCTCGTCGAGATCGGCGAGGAGGAGAGCCGGCTCCGCGCCCAGGCGTGGACGGCTCCCCCAACCGATCCTCCCGCCGTCGTTTCTCGAAGGCTCGCCGACTCAGAGATGGCGGGAACGGCGGTCGAGCCGATCGCCTTCCAACCCGTTCGACTGGACAGCCACCGTCGTGCCCGGCGCTCTCTTCGACCGAGAGAGATCCTCCTCTGGTCCGGCCTTCTTCTTCTGGCGGCGGCCGCCTGGTTCGTCTTCACCGCCCGCTCGGTTCGAGTGGAGACCGACCCGGGGGAGGCTCGGATGGCGCTCGATGGAACCTTCCCGGTCTTCCAGATTGCCGGCCGCTTCCTGTTGCGGCCCGGAGTCTACACGGTGGTGATCGAGAAGGAAGGCTATCGACGACTGGAGACGCTCGTCGTCGTCACCGAAGAACGTGACCAGGACTTTCGCTTCACTCTCGAAAAGAGGCCGGGAGTGCTCCTGATCGCAACCGTACCGGAACGAGGTGCGCTTGTTTCTATCGACGGAGAGGAGATCGGCGCCACTCCCCTTGCCGAGGTAGAGCTGGCGGCGGGGGAGCATACGGTTCTCATCCGTGCCGAGCGTTACAAGGATTTTCTGGGCAGCATCGAGATCGGAGGGGCAGGATCGACTGAAACCCTGCGGGCCGAGCTCGAGCCACGTTGGGCAGCGGTGACATTCTCCTCCCATCCGAAGGGCGCGACGGTACGCATCCGTGGGGAGATGGTGGGAACGAGCCCGCTGACCACCGATCTCCTCGAGGGGGCTCACGAATACGAGTTGCTGCTCGCCGGACACAAACCCTACCGCAGTCGGCTGGCGGTGGTAGCCGGAGAGCCGCAATCCGCACCGACAGCTCGTCTGGATCTGGTGGACGGAAAGCTGGCGCTGGCGAGCGATCCCAGCGGAGCTCGAGTCACCGTGGACGGTGTCTATCAAGGCGAGACGCCCTTGGAGCTCCATCTGGAGCCGGGTGAGGTGCACGAGCTCGAGGTGTCACGGATCGGCTTTCAGTCTCAGTTTCACCGCGCACAGCTCCAACCCGGGAACCAGCAACAACTTCATGTCGAGCTAGTACCCATCCTCGGCGAAGTGGAAATCGTGAGCGATCCTCCGGACGCCCTGCTCTACATCGACGGCGAGGCTCGTGGTCTCGCGGCGGGAGTGCATCGTCTTATGGTTGTGCCGCAAGAATTGGAAGTCCGCAAAGAGGGCTACCAGCCGTTCCGCACCACCATCACGCCGAGGCAGGGATTTCCGCAGTCGATCGAGGTCATGCTCCGCACGCTGGAGGAAGCCAAGGTCACTGCCCTGTCCGCCGTCATCAAGACTTCCCAGGGACAGGAGCTTCGGCTCATCGGTCCCCATCGCTTCATCATGGGCGCTTCCCGACGCGAGCCCGGGCGGCGCGCCAACGAGACGATCCGCGACGTCGAGCTGACCCGACGCTACTATTTTGGTATCGAAGAGGTGACCAACCGGCAATTTCGGGAGTTTGATCCTCGCCATCGCTCCGGATCGGCCGGAGGTAACAACTTGGAGATCGATCACCACCCGGTCGTTCGGGTGACTTGGGAGGCCGCGGCGCGCTACTGCAACTGGTTGAGCGAACAAGAATCTCTGCCTCCCGCCTACCTCGAGCGGGATGGCAAGTGGGTACCTGCGGTGCCTCCCACGCTGGGCTACCGGCTACCCACCGAGGCGGAATGGACAAGGGCCGCCCGCTATCCGGAAGGCGACCCCGGACGCAAGTACCCCTGGGGCGATTCCCTGCCGGTCGAGGCCAACTCGGGGAACTACGCGGATGGCTCGGCGGCGGGACTGCTGCCCACCACCCTTCCCGGCTACCAAGACTCCTATCCGGCAACCGCTCCCTCCGGCAGCTTCCTTCCCAACCCGCTGGGCATCCTCAATCTGGGAGGAAACGTCGCGGAGTGGATGCACGACTTCTACAGTATCTATGCATCCGCTCCCGGTCCGGAGCGCGATCCCTTGGGTCCTGAGACTGGTGCGCTCCACGTCATTAGCGGCTCGAGCTGGATGGACGCCAGCGTCACCGAGCTGCGCCTGAGCTATCGCGACTACGGAACGGACGCGCGGCCCGACCTGGGCTTTCGCATCGCCAGATATGCTGAATGACACGCCGAGTGACACTGCAACGAGATGAGTGACGAGGGATAAACCATGAGGTACTTGCTCTATTCGATCCTGGCTGGCGCCTTGATGGGATTGGCGGGCCAGCAGACGACTCCGGAAGCGCCCGCACCACCGCCGGTGGAAGAAGAACCATCACCTCCGCCCTCCCCGGAGAGCACCGAGACGCCCGAGTCTTCCCAAGAAGACGAGCTTTCGCCCTTCACCCCATCGGAGAAGGTTCCCGCCGACAGCGCCATCTCCTTCCCCGTCGATATCTGAAGGGTGCCCCGGGGATGAAGAAGACCTACCCTACCGAGTTCGTTTTCCAGACGGTCTCTCTGATCGTGGCGGTCATCCTCGTGCAGACGCTGTACGCCCTGTTCATCCGGCCCCAAGCGAATCTCATCCTGGCCGAGCAGGCAGCCCACATGATGGCCGACGCGAACTACGTCCAGGAACGGTCGCTGCTCGTGATCATCCGCGACTACGAGCAGGAATCCTGCTTCGTGCTGATGCTCTGGGCGATGGCCATCATGGCCTACAAAGGCGTGCAAGCGGCTCGCGAGCGAAGGCTTCTTCAGATGGACCTGATCCCGGTGAGCGAAGGAACCAAGATCCTGCCCGAGGACGCCCGGGAGTACGCGCGGCAGATCGAGTCCCTGCCCGATCGGGAACAGCACCTGTTGCTGCCCCGCGCGCTTCTCTCCGCGCTCGCCCGGTTTCGCGCCACCCGCAACATCCAGGACGCCTCGGATACCGCCCACGGCGTCGCCCAGGCGGAGTCGGAGCGGCTGGACTCGGAGCTCTCCATGCTGCGTTACATCGCCTGGGCCATTCCCGCCATCGGTTTCATCGGCACGGTGCGCGGCATCGGTGACGCGCTCGCTCAGGCGCACCGGGCGGTTACGGGTGATATCAGCGGCGTCACCGAGAATCTCGGCGTGGCTTTCAACTCCACTCTCATCGCACTCCTCCTCAGCATGGTTCTGATGTTTCTGCTGCACCACCTGCAGCTTCAACAGGAGCGGCTGGCGCTCGACACCGAGACCTATCTCGACCGCCACCTCATCCAACACCTGCAGGTCTCCTAGGCATGGCCGTCCTGGCGATCGAGCTGAACGATGCCGGCATTCGAGCCGCTAAGGACACCGATCCCGGAACGGAAGCCTTGCCGGCGAGCCCCGGCATCGCGCTCTGGGACGGCGATAAGTTGCTCACCGGCCGGGCGGCGTCTCGCCGTGCCCGACTCACGCCTCGCTGGTCGCACGATCGCTTCTGGGAGGAGCTCGATACGACTCCCCTTCCCGCACCTTTTCCGCGGAGCCTCCGTCGAGCCGATCTGGTGCATGCGCACCTCGAGGACATCTGGCGCTCCCTCAAGGCAGGCGTGGACGAGGTCATTCTGGCGGTACCGGGCTCTTTCTCGAGGGAGCAGCTGGCGCTGATTCTGGGAATCGCCCGCTCCTGCGGGATGAAAGTCACCGGAGTGGTCGACGCCGCCGTGGCCGCCTGCGTGTTGGCCACCGATCACTCAACCCTCGTTCATCTCGACCTCCATCTGCATCGGACCATCGCCACCAAGCTCAGGAGAGGCGAAGTCCTGGAGCGGGAGCACACCGCCGCCGACGAGCGGAGCGGCCTGGTGGAGTTGATGGATGGCTGGGTGAAGCTCATCACTCAGGCGTTCGTGCGGACCACGCGCTTCGACCCGCTGCATCGAGGCGAGACGGAGCAAGCTCTTTACCTACGCCTACCCGAGTGGCTGGATGAGCTCCGGCTCAAGGAATCGGCGGTCTTGACAATGAAGGGAGGCGGCAAGGAGTTCTCCATCGAGTTCACCCGAGAGCAACTGGTTCGCTCGGCGGAACCCGCTTACCAAAGGATCGGACAGCTCGCCAGATCTTCCCAACGACCCGGAGAACGAGCGGCGCTTGTCTTGTCACGTTCCTTGGCCGACCTTCCCGGTCTGGTGGATTTCTTGGGAAATTCCGACGGCGAAATCGTTCCCCTCCCCGCCGCCGCGGCGGCGACAGGCGCCCTCCAAATGAAAGAGTGGATTCGGGTCGCCGGAGACGAAGAGGCCGCGCTTCCTTTCGTCACCCGATTGCCCCGATCGCCCTACTCGTTGCCGGGGCAGGCGATGTTGACTCCTCCGCCCATCGATTCTCCCCGGCCTTCCCGGCGCGGCGAGAACTCCGCGACGCATGTGCTCTGTAACGGAGTGGCCCATCCCATTACCTCCCAACCCTTGGTGCTCGGCTTGCAGATCCCGGCTGGCAGCCGAGGCATCGATCTCAGCGGGGTGGGCGGGCTCGCCGGATCGACGGCGGGAATCTCCCGGTCTCATTGCAGCATCTACCGGCTCGACGACCTGGTATGGATCGAGGATCACAGCAGCTATGGCTCGTTTCTGAACGACCAGCGGGTGGAGGGCAAGGCAACACTCGCCGCCGGCGATCGCCTGCGTCTGGGAACCCCGGGCATCGAGCTGCGGCTGATCCAGGTAGAGGAGTCCCATGGCACGTCGCCCGATTAACTTTCTGAGCCTGTCCTTCCTGGACGCCATGACCTGCGGTTTTGGCGCGGTGGTGCTCTTCTTCATGATCATCAGCGCCAGCTCCGGCAAGCAATCGGGGAGCTTGACCGGCGAGCTGCAGGGCGAGGTAGACCGCTTGGAAGAGGAGGTGTTGGAAGGCTACCAGGGTCTGGTCGAGGTGAGGAACTCTCTTCGTGAGATCGAGCAAGAACGCGTAGTGACCGCGGGTCTTTCCCGCCGCCTCATCGAGACTCTGGAGGAGATCCGGATCGAGTTGGCGACTTACCAAGACTCGACGGTGGCGCAACGCGAGCACATCAATCGCCTCCAGGCGGATCTCCGTTCCTTAGAGGAAGACGTCAAGCGTCTCTCGGCGGCCGCCCCCAGCGAAGAGACGCCCGGCGATCGCATCCGGACCTTCGTGGGCGACGGGGATCGACAGTACTTGACCGGCCTCAAGGTGGGGGGAAGCCGCATTCTCTTTCTGGTAGACGCTTCGGCGAGCATGCTGGGGGACACCATCGTGAACATCGTTCGCCGCCGCAACCTCCCCGACGGAGTCAAGATCCGCGCCGATAAATGGCAGAAGGCGCTGGCCACCGTCGACTGGCTCACCACCCAAATCCCGCCAGACTCTCGTTTCCAGATCTACGCGTTCAACGTCCGCCCGGGTTCGGTGATGCCGGGAACGGACGGCCAGTGGCTGGACGGGGGTAACCGACAGCAGCTCGACGAGGCGGTCGAGAGACTGCGCGGGGTGGTTCCGCAAGGCGGTACCAGCCTCTATCACGCCTTGCAGGCCATCGAAACGCTTCGTCCCGCGCCGGATAACATCCTGCTGCTGGTCGATGGTCTCCCCACCCAGGGTCGTCAGACTCCCCGCCGAACGACGATATCGGGGGACGACCGTGTGAGGCTCTTCAACGAAGCCGTGAAAGAGCTACCGTCCCAGATTCCGATCAACGTCATCCTCTTTCCCATGGAAGGCGATCCCATGGCCGCCAGCGCCTACTGGAAGCTGGCACTCGCCTCGGGGGGATCGTTCATGACGCCCTCCAGCAACTGGCCGTAAGGAACGACGAACGATGAGGAGGCGAAGAGGGCGACGCGAGACCGAAGTCTTCAGTCTGTCCTTCCTCGACTGCATTTGCTGCGGCTTCGGTGGCATCATTTTGCTTTTGGTGTTGACCAAGGTGGGCGAGCCACGAGCGCTCGAGGCGTTGCGCATCGAGCTTCAAGGATTGGTGGCGCGGCTTCAGGAGGAGCTCTACGAGATCCGTGGAGAAACCAACATCCTCAATCGCGAGCTGGTGAGTAAGGAGAAACAGATTTCCGAGGAAGGCGCGGGGATCGCGCGGTTACGAGGTGACCTCTCCAAGATCCAAGGGGAGTTCGCGGCGAGCCAGGAGCTTTCCGAAGTCAGCGGCATCATCGAAGGGCGCCTTCTGGCGGCCCACCAGGAGCTCAGCGAAGAGATGAAGCGCCTGCTCGGTCAGAGCCATCGACGCCAACCGGACGACGCCACCATCGGGGGCATCCCGGTGGACAGCGAGTACATCATCTTCATCATCGATACCTCGGGCAGCATGCAAAACTACGCCTGGCCGCTGGTTCTGCAAAAGATGAAGGAGACTCTCGACATCTACCCAGGGGTGAAGGGCCTGCAGGTTATGAACGACGAGGGAACCCATATGTTCAGGAACTACGCGGGGAAATGGATTCCCGACACGCCGGGAAGACGGAAGATCGTACTCGACCGGCTCCGCACCTGGTTTCCGTTCAGCAACAGCAGCCCGGTGGAGGGAATCGAGCGGGCCATTCGAAGCTACGCCGCTTCCGACAAGAAGATTAGCCTCTACGTTTTCGGGGACGAGTTCACCGGAAGCTCCATCGAAGAGGTGGTCGAGACCGTGGATCTTATTAATAGAGAAGATGCTCAGGGAAACCGCATGGTTCGCATCCATGCCATCGGCTTTCCCACCATGTTCTCGAATGCCCAGTTCCCGGAGAATACCGGCGTTCGGTTCGCCGCTTTGATGCGCGAGCTCTGCCGCAGAAACGGGGGCGCCTTCGTCGGCCTCAGCTGGCGCCGGCCCTGAGGTGGCTCAAGTCGAGTCGCATGGCCACCGCGCTCTCCGGACATACCCCCTGAAGCTCCCGCGAGGCCTCGAGTCTCGCCTCCATTCGGTCCCGCTGGATCCTCTCGAATCCGAGACGCAGAAAGAAACTCTCGGCCGTTTCCGTCAAGAGATAGAGAGTCCGGATGTTTCTTTCTTGCGCTACCTCCATCAGACTCTGTACCAACTTCCCTCCCCATCCCTTTCCGCGTGCCGCGGGCCTGACCGCCAAGGAGCGGAGTAAGGCGACGTCCCCATAGATTTCGAGACCCGCCACTCCCCGGAGGGCGCCGTCCTCTCGAGCCACCAGAAAACCGTCGAGATGCTCCGCCACTCCTTCCCGGGGAAGCCCGCACTCACTCAAGAGCTCGAGTAGCTCGGTGAGCTCACCGAGCGCGGCGACCCCAATCGTGGTTCTCACGCTGCGATCCGGATCCGCGCCGGTTTCACCGCCGAGACCTGAATGCTCGCCACGTTTCCGAGCAAACGATTAGCCAACGGCTTCAGGAAACGAGAGCGGGGACGTGCGGCGAAACTGAGGAGCGCTCCCACCCATCCGCCACCACCGAAGAGACTGGCGAGCTGCTCGACGTCGTATACGTGCCGGGCCACCACGCCCACTTCTTCGAAGCCCGCCTGAGAGATGGCCTGGAGGTATTCTTCTTCGGGCAAGGCTCCGCTCAGGCAAGAAGCATAGAGGGCCGCGGAGCGAAAGGGACGCGGAATGCGAGCCACCATATCGCTCACCGAGAGGCGTCCGCCGGGCCGCAGGACGCGATAGCTCTCTCGGAAGACTTTCTTCTTGTCAGGAGCCAAATTGATGACGCAGTTGGAGACGATCCAATCCGCGCTCCCGTCCTCGATGGGCATGGTCTCGGCGTCTCCCAGACGAAACTCCACGTTGTCCGCCCCGGCGGCGCGAGCGTTCGCCCGTGCGCGCTCGATCATGACCGGTGTCATATCCAAGCCGATGATCCGACCCCGGGGCCCGACGCGCTCCGCCGCCAGAAGGCAATCGATGCCTGCCCCCGAGCCGATGTCAACGACCGTCTGGCCTTCCTCGACACCGGCAAAGGCCACCGGGTTTCCGCAACCGAAAGAGCTCTGGATGGCGTCCTCCGGAAGGCTCTGGAGCTCTTCGGTTCGGTATCCGGAGAGCTGGACGGTAGATACGCCGCCCCCGCAGCACCCCCCGCTCCCTGCGCTCGCCTCGCTCGTTGGCGGGCCGCAGCATCCAGTCCGGCTGGTCACTGCTTGCGTATAGTGCTTCTGCACGCGTTCTTTGATCTTCGATGGGCTGGTCATGCCTCTCTTCCTCCTATTGTTTGTATCACACAACTATATACACAAAAAAAACCTCGCTAGGCACAACAGCTTCCCCCGGTGGGACTCACCTTCTGCACCAGGGTGCAGATCGCCCGCACCACTTCCTCCCGCACCCCCTCCGGCATGGACAGCAAGATCTTTTCCTGGCGCGCCAGCAAGTCCTCGGTGATCTTGTCGTGCGTCTTTCGGCCGGTCTCAGTCAACTCGGCCCGCACCACCCGGCGGTCTTCCGAGTCCTTTTGGCGCCGGACCAGGCTTTTCTTGACCAGGCCGTCGACCAGACGGGTCACGGTGCTGATCTTGAGGCAAAGATGCGATGCCAGCTCCTGCATGGAAAGCGGCCCCCGGGTGCTCAAGGCGTCCAGGAGATAGCACTGCGAAACGGTGATGCCGTAGCAGCAGATCTCGTTGCGGTTGCGGAATTGGTACTGCCGGACGAAATCGATGAGGGCGCGGTGAAGGGTTACCGCCGAGCGGCGGAGCTCCGGGCCGGCTTCCACGATGGCGTCCTTCGTTATTTGCATCATACAAATATAGGCATGGGGCGCCCGCCTTGTCAAGAGGAAAAATTTTTGGCTAGAAACGCCAGCCGCCGGGCTGGAGATACTGCGACCTCACCTCGGCGAATCGCCTCTCCAGTCCTCTCCCCAGCTCGGCGGCGATGGGTAGCGCCAGGTAGAGGAAAATGGCGAAGCCGTAGCCGAGGAGCACCAGCTCCTTCCCTTGAAACGAAGAGCCCACCACGAAAGGCCGCCACAAAGGGCTGAACTCCGGAACATACCAGCAGAGAAACTCGTACTCCGCGGCACGGCAGTCCTCGAGACCCTGAAGCCCATAAACCGCGCCATTCACCCCCACCCAGAAAGACAAGGCGAGTAGGCCAAGGAGCAGCAAGTTCCTCGCCAGGGCCGGCGTCAGTCGAGACAAAGACACCGCCAGAGCGAAGCTAGCGGGAATCGAAGCGAAGAGGAGAAACCTCGGCCCCCAAACCCAGCCGCCATACCAGGCCCACCACTTCGCGTAGACGAGAAGCAACCCCATCAGAAACCACATCCAAAGGCGGTGGCTTCGGGAGAGCTCCTGTCCCAGGGAGCGCATGGCCGCAGTGAAAGACAGCAGAAGACCCGGTGCATAAAACGCCAACCCTTTCCCGAACGACAAGAGAAGCGACAAGAGGCCGAAGAAAAGCGGATAACTGAAGCCCGGCTGCCCCGAGTAGGTCAAGACCGTCTCCGCCCCGGTGTTTCCTTCGTACCCCGAGCTCCAGGGCGTTCCGCGTCGTATCCAGGACTCGGCCAGGTAGAGGAGCGCCCCCGCCATCGGAGCCAGAAGAAAACGAAATCGTTTCTTGTTCAGAGTCTCCGAGACGCCCACCGCTCCCAGCCCCCCCATCGATGCCGGGGTATTGACGGCCCCCAGCACCATCCCGCTCCAGCCCCAAGCAGGGCGGCCCAGCTGAGTCGCCAGCACACCCAGGCCAACTGTCACCGCTGTGAAGGTCTCGCCATAGAAATCCTTCAAGTGATTGGGAAACATGGACCCGAACATGAGAATGAGAAGGAATCTTCGGACGATTGCGGGATCGAGGTGAGATCTGAGGAGTCGGTAGAAAAAAAAGAGCCCGGCAGCGAAAACGAAGAAATTGAACCGCGCCATCCACCACTCCGCCGATTGATACAACTTCCCCAGCGGCCAGAAAAGAAGAGCGAACAAAGGCCCCACCATGGAATACCCCATGGAGACGATCCGATCGGCGTTCACCAAGCGGCGAAGCGCGCGGAAACGGATATAGCCGTCGCCGGAGACGAAGTGAGGGAGGCAGAAGAATAAGACGATCAGCCCAACGACGATGAGCGTGATCTCTATGCGTTTGGAATTTCGCTCGAGGAAAGACACCGCTCACCGCTCGGTGGGGAGAATAGTCCTTTTTTCCCAGGCTTCGCAATGGCGGGGCTCGAGTCCAAAGCCTCATGAGAATGTGGCAGAATAGTTCTCCAATTAAGGGAGAGATGCCATGAAGAAGCTCCTCTTGGTCATTCTTGTCATTATCGGTCTGATGGCCGTTCTGGTGCTCGGTATCGGAATCATTATCGGACTCGGGCAGCGGCTGGCCATGGAGACCATTCCTCAGAGAACGATTCTGGAGGCGGATTTCGAGACCGCCCTCGCCGAGTACGTTCCCGATGACCCCATTGCCACCGTCATCATGGAGAAGACTCCCACCCTGCTCGGCGTTGTGGAAGCGCTGGAGGCGGCCTCTCGGGACGATCGCGTGGTGGGGCTGTTCGCCCGCGTCGGTGCGGCAAACCTGAGCATCGCTCAGATTCAAGAGATCCGCGACGCCGTCATCAGCTTCCGCCATAGCGGCAAGTCTGCGGTCGCCTATTCCGAGACTTTCGGTGAGGCGGGTCCCGGCGGCGGCGCCTACTACCTGGCGAGCGCCTTCGACGAGATCTACATGCAGCCGTCGGGAGACCTCGGGCTGAGCGGGTTGGTGGCGGAGAGCCCCTTCCTACGGGGCACCCTCGACAAGCTCGGCCTGGTGCCCCGCGGGGATCATCGCTACGAGTACAAGAACGCCCTGAACACCCTCACCGAGCACGCCTACACGGCACCCCATCGCGAGGCGACGACCGCGCTCTTGGGCTCGTTCTTCGGCCAGCTGGTCGCCGGCGTCGCCGAGGCCCGATCCCTTTCCGAAGACGAGGTACGTGCACTCATGGAGCAGGGCCCCTTCTTTGGTCAAGAGGCGGTGGAAGCCGGGCTCGTCGACGGACTGGCGTACCGGGATGAGGTACTCGATCGAACGAAACAGGCGGCCGGTGAAGACGCCGAGGTACTCACTCTTTCCAGTTACCTCGAGAGAGCGGGTGGCCCCTACGACGAGGGAGAGACCATCGCCTTGATTTATGGAGTGGGCAGCGTGGTGCGCGGCAAGAGCGAGCTCGATCCGTTCTCGGGTGGCTTCAGCATGGGCTCCGACACCGTTGCCGCCGCTTTTCGCTCCGCGATCGAGGATGACGACGTGAAGGCCATTATCTTTCGGGTAGACAGTCCGGGCGGATCGTACGTGGCATCGGACACCATCTGGCGCGAGACGGTCAGAGCCCGAGAAGCGGGAAAACCGGTCATCGTGAGCATGGGAAGCCTGGCCGCCTCGGGTGGATACTTCGTCAGCATGGCGGCCGACAAGATCGTGGCCCATCCGGGAACCATCACCGGCTCGATCGGCGTTCTCCATGTGAAATTCCTCACCTCTGGGTTCTGGGAGAAGACCGGGATCTCCTGGGACGCCGTCCAGACCAGTGAGAACGCGACGTTCTGGAGCGGACTCCATGACTACTCCCCGGAACAATGGTCGCGACTTCAGGATTGGCTGGATCGCATCTATGAAGATTTCACCAACAAGGTGGCCGAAGGAAGAGCGCTTCCCAAGGAGAAGGTCCTGGAGATCGCCAAGGGGCGCGTGTGGAGCGGCGAAGATGCCAAGGAGCTGGCTCTGGTCGATGAGTTGGGTGGGTTTCCTCGGGCGATCGCCCTCGCCCGAGAGGCGGCGGACATCGAGCCCGACGCCGCCGTCCGCCTGAAGCTCTTTCCCGAGAGGAAGCCGCTTTGGCAGCTGCTGATCGAGAGAGGCACGGCCGGTAGCGACGCCAAAGCGGTCGCGGTCGCGCTGGTGCGCGCGGGAGAGATCGTGCGGCCTCTTCTCGAGCTGTCACGCCGGCTGGGTCTCGCGCCCGACCAGGGAGTGCTGAGAACGCCGGAGGTGCATCAGGATTGGTAGACTATCTGAGAACGAACTCGTCCCCGGAATGAAAACAACCCGGGAGGTGCAGCGATGGAGCGCAATCTACGCCAATACATGACTTCCGAGGAGTTTGCCGAGGTCATCGAGAATCTTCTGGAGAAGGGGTTCAAGCCTCCTCTGTATTTCTGCGCCATCGCGGTCAATGGCTCGATGGACATGGGCAGCTTCGACAGAATCGGCAAGACCAACGATCTGAAGGCGAACTTCGTCGCCCAGTATTCGACCGGCGATCTCCACGCGCTGCCCATCCACCTACTCTTCGTCGATACAGAAGGTCTGGCGGCTAGGGTCGTGATCGAGGGCGCCGGAGAGCCTCAGATCATTCACTGAGCATCGTGACCGCCGGACGAAGAAGATCTCGTCGCAAGAAAAAGAAGCGGGCGTCGACTCGCAAGCGACAGATCAAGATCATCAAGAAGCTTTCTCGCCGAGCGCCGGCGCGCCCCACCCGTGCCCATGAAGGCAACCGTCGACGCCGAGAGAAGGAGAGGACCGAGGATTTCTTGAAAGAACTGGAAGAGTAGGAATCTGTCCAGATCCGAGATTCGTCCGAACCCTGCCGCCGACCTGGAGGCTAGCTCGCTCTGGCGGGAATGACCTCGGGTGGCTGGGGCCGCCCGCAGAGATAGCCCTGAACCGCATCACAGCCTTCTTGGTACAAGAAGGCCATTTGCTCCTCCGTCTCCACGCCTTCCGCAATGACATCCAGTCTCAATTTGTGGCCCAGACCGATGATTCCCGCGGCGATGGAGGCATCGTCTCGATGGGTGGTGATGTCGCGTACGAACGACTGGTCGATCTTCAGGGAATCGATGGGAAAGCGCTTCAGATACGCCAAGGAGGAATATCCCGTTCCGAAGTCATCGATGGCGATACGAACGCCCAGGGATTTGATACTGGCCAGCGTCGACTTGGTACGCTCGGTGTCGCGCATCAGATGGCTTTCCGTGATCTCCAGCTCCAGACACTCTGGGCTTAATTGGAAGTCGGTAAGCGCACGGCCCACGATCTCCACCAGATCCTTGTCTTCGAACTGCCGCGGCGACAGGTTGACCGCCACTCTCAGATCCGGCAACCCGCCCTGCTGCCACTCTCGTACCTGCCGGCAGGCGTTCCTCAGGATCCACTCCCCCACCGACACGATGAGCCCCGTGTCCTCCAGCAGCGAGATGAAATCCATCGGCGCAATCAACCCCCGCTCGGCGTGCTGCCAGCGAACCAGGGCCTCCACGGCCCGCAACGCGTTGTCTTCCAGTGACAACTGTGGTTGGTAATGGAGCCGAAACTCGTTGCGCTCCAAGGCCTGTCTCAGATCCCGTTCCAGACTCATTCGGGTGAGCGCTTCGGAGTGCATCTCCCGGCTGAAAATCTGGTAGCTATGCCTTCCCCTCTCTTTGGCGCGGTGCATCGCGGAATCCGCACACTTGAGCAATTGCTCTATTCCGTCTCCGTTTTCGGGATAGAAGGCGATGCCCACGCTTGCCGTCACGCCCACCTCCTGGCCGTCGATCTGGAAGGGCGCGGCGAGAATATCCAGAAGGCGCTGTGTCACGACCATCGCCTCCTGTTGATGCTCAAGATCCTGTAGGATGATGGCGAACTCGTCGCCCCCCAGACGCGCCGAAGTCTCGAACTCCCGGATGCTTTCCATCAGCCTCCGCCCCACTTCTTTGAGTAGCTCGTCTCCCGCCTGGTAGCCGAAACTGTCGTTGATGCCCTTGAAGCGATCCAGGTCCAGAAAAAGAATCGTGACTCGGGTTTGCTGTCGCTTGGCTCGCGCCAAAGCCAAAGAGAGGCGCTCACCGAACAACCTTCGGTTGCTGAGACCGGTGAGCTGGTCGTAGTAGGCCAAGTGGGTCAGCTTCTCTTCGGAGTCCTTTCGCTCTACCGCATAGCGAATCGCCCGATTCAGAAGTCCGCCGTCGAATAACCCCTTGATGAGATAGTCCTGCCCACCTGCTTCCAGTGCTTGAAGAGCAAGGGACTCGTCTTTCATTCCGGCCACCACCACGATGGGTAAGGAAGGAGCAGCGGCCCGCAGTCTGGCAACCGCCTCCAGTCCCCTGTTGTCGGGAAGGGACACATCGACCAACGCCGCCTTGAACGACATGACGCCCAGAACGCGCAGCGCTTCGTCCAGCCTTCGCACGTGAGTCACTCCGTGGCGCTCGGCCGGAAACTCGGCTAGGAGCTGCAGAATGATGCGGGTGTCGGCCGCTTTATCCTCGACTAGGAGAATTCCGTTCTTCGACACGCCTTCAGCTTGCGGTCCCGCCAGATCTATCTTGCCCGCGCTTCGCGGGTGGCGGTGGAAATTCCGTTTGTCGTCTAAAGTTCCAGGCTACGAACGGACGCTTGCGACCAGCGATGTGTCTCACCAGCGCCTCGCTGCGTTTCCATGCGGGTTGCCCGGGGTGGGGGCAACCTTCACGGAGCTTCCTATAGAGTTGCTCAGGCTGTTCTTAGGTTGTACGGAAGTGACAAATATACAGCACGACCCCGCTCATGTCCAGTGTGAGGGATGAGGAGGCACTCAGCGGGTGCTGGGAGGACTGGGAGGCAATGGGCGGGCGACCATGACGCCGGTCCGCTCGGGCCTGCGCAGCAGGTAGTCGGCTAGGTCTTCTCTGGTGAGCACCACCCGGCGGTGATAGCTGGAAGCGTGGACGAGTCGGGCCCGTCCCCCTTCGCTTCTAAGCACGAATCCCGCATGGGTCACCAAGCGACCCGGCTTGTTACCCACCACCGCCACCAAGTCTCCGTCCTGCAGCAGGCCGGTGGCGTCTCGAACCTGACTTCGCCCCAAGACGAAATGAGGCCGCGAGCTCAAGCTCTCCTCGATGGCGACCATGGCGCGGCGCAGGTTGGGCGAAGCGAGCGCCGGGTCTCCCGAGCCACGCCGGGTCCGGGTCAGATAAAAGAAATCCCGATGCACCGGCCGACCCCCCAGCTGGGCGGTAAGGTCCTTGAGCCGCCAGCGTCCCGCATTGTCTTCCAGCCAGTCGGCGAAGTAGTGGAGGCGCGAAGCATGGTCCGACATCAGACCGCTTCGGTAGCGAAGACCCATGACCTCCCATACAAAACACTCTTGCGTAGGCTCTTGGAGCCAGGCGCAACGGGCCACCGCCAGACTGCTCTCCACGAACGACACACACTCGAAGCGGCCCACCTCGACGGTAAGAGTCTCCACTTCGGGAGTCTCGGAGGCGTATCCGTAGGGCGCGCCCACCCGGGCTCCCGCCACCCGCCCCAGGAAGCTGCCGAATCCTTCCCCAGGCAGTGGCGCACCCACGGACTCGTACCAACCGGATAGGGTAGAAGCCCGATCCGCTGAGGTATCAGATCCTAGGAGAATGGTAACGAGGGTCAGGGCGACGGCTCGGTGCACGGGAACTTATTGAATGGTTTGAGGTCAACCGTCAAGCACCCGGGTTGCCCCGCAGACTCTCGCGGAGGTACGCTTCTTCGCCATGGCGAAGAAATACAGAGTCGATGGTAAAGGGGAATCGCTTTGATCCTTCCCTGCCAGCGGGCCCTGTTCGATATTCCCGATCACGTCTGCTACCTCAATTGCGCCTATTTGTCCCCGCTGATGAAGGCGGTCGTCGAGGCGGGCAAGCAGGGCGTTCTGCGCCGGGCGGCTCCCTGGCGGATCACCGCCCCCGATTTCTTCAACGAGTCGGACTCCCTGCGAGATCTCGTTGCCCGGCTCATCGGCTCGACCGCAGATGACGTCGCCATCATCCCTGCCGTCAGCTACGGAATCGCAACCGCCGCCCGCAATCTCCCCATCGCCAGAGGTCAGTCGATTCTCGTTTCCGAGGAACAGTTCCCCTCCAACTTCTATCCCTGGCGGGAGCGAGCTCGCGAGGTCGGTGCCGAGGTCCGGATCGTTCCCCGTCCCGGAAACGGCGACTGGACCTCCTCGGTTCTGGATGCTCTCGATGAACGAACCGCGGTCGTCGCCTTACCGCACTGCCACTGGACGGACGGCGGATTCTTCGACCTCGAGACCATCGGGAAGCATTGCCGCGAGCACGGAGCGTCCCTGGTGGTGGACGCAAGCCAGTCCCTGGGAGCGCTGCCCCTCGACGTCCAAAAGGTCCAACCCGACTTTCTGGCCGCCGTCGCCTACAAGTGGCTCTTGGGGCCCTACTCACTCGGCTTCCTCTACGTCTCCAAGCGGTGGCAGGAAGGCACCCCCATCGAGCACAGCTGGTACCATCGGCGAAACGCCGAGAATTTCGCCCGTCTGGTCGATTACCAGGACGAGTTCGCAGCGGGAGCCCGACGGTTCGACGTCGGCGAGCGCGCCAATTTCGGTCTTCTTCCCATGGCCGCGGCAGCCCTCCGACGAATACTGGACTGGGGCGTCCAAGACATCGCTGAGACGATCCGACTCAAGACGGAACACTTGACGGACGAACTTGGAGAACAAGGACTCGAGTCACCTCACCGGCGGGCGGGTCATTTCTTCTCCCTGAGGCTGCCGGAAAACGTATCTCCGGATCTCCAGCAACGACTGGCAGACCAGGACATCTACGTCAGCGTTCGAGGCTCCTCACTGCGTGTCACCCCTCACCTGTACAACACCGACCGAGATCTCGACCGTTTCGTAACGGCGCTCCGCAAAGCGCTCCCCTAGGTCTCTATTGCGAAACGGGAACGGGCAAACCGTTCGAGGCGATCGGAGGCTGGGCTGCAGTTGTTCTATTCGGTAGGCACCCTGGCCCTCAATTCCTCGAACCAGTTGAGGACGACATGAAGCTCGGTCGGGGGTACGGATTCCCCCTCAACCGGTCGGATCATCACGAACTCCCGACCGTCGAGCGCGATATCGTAGTTGAGAAGCTCCTGAACGTGGAAGTCGCGTAGCACGAAAGGCTGCTCAAACAACAAGGCCGGTGCAGAAGGAGAGAACTCGGCGTCGGTCGAGACGCCGGCCACCATGACCTTTTCTCCATTGCGATAGAAGAGCTCTCGGCCGTTTCGGGCCCAGAGCGGGCTCCTCCCACCCTCTGTCGAGATCTGCCATTTTCCTCCCGGCCCTGGAAAGGCCCGCACGTAAACCTCCTCTCGGCCCGATTCATCGGATGTATAGGCGAGCCAGCGGCCATCCGGGGAAAAAATCGGTTGGCCCTCATTGAACGGCGTGCCAATGAAGATGTCCGGCTCACCCCCTTCTTCAGGGCGAAGGACACCAATGTCCATCCCGGTACCCGGTCTCAGTTGTTGGACGGCGAGGACCTTGCCATCCGGTGACCACGATGCGGCGGTGGTGATGAATTGACTGTCCGTCACTTGCACCGCTTCTCCGCTGCCATCCGCGGGGACCGAGAAGGAATTCCATCGTCCCGATCGGCTGGAAGAAAACGTCACCTGTTTGCCGTCAGGCGTCCAAATCGGCACGCTGTCATTGCCCTCTCCGAAAGTCAGACGGGTTACCGTTCCCCGTGCCAACTCCAGAACCCAGATATCGTAGTCAAAGCCCTCTCTCAAAATGGAGAAAACTAATCGCCGTCCATCGGGGGACAAGCGCGACTCCGAATACCTTCCGGACCCTTCCGATAGGGGACGAGTTGCCCCTTGACGATCCACCCAAAGCAGCTCGGTTTCGGGATCCGCGGCCGGCAGTCCCGAAGGATAGACAAGCGTTCCGTCGCCCGAGACACTGAACTGTTCGTTTGGCACGTCTTCAACGAGCGGAACCGGACCTCCTCTGACCTGAAGGCGGCCAAGGTCGAACGGCACCGCAAGAAGTTGGCCCGCCTGTGCGTAGACCAGGTGACCCGTCGAAACGTACCGGCCCTGGAGGCCGTTCTCGATAAGGGTGTGGATCTCGCCGGTCTGGCGCGAGAGCACGGCGACGCTATCACCTCGGCCCTTGCGTATCGTGAATAAGACGGCCTTACCACCGGGCAGGACTTGTGGCGAGCGGTGGGAGAACTCACCTTCATCCGAGTTCAACCTGGTTAGAACTTGGGCGGTTCCGCCACCAGCGGGAACCTGGAAAAGACCCTCTTCCAACGTATTCGTGGTCCCGAACACGA
>Ga0209321_10000912_pt1 | contig 19755 bp, 19 predicted proteins | sample Rifsed16ft4_FD_184012 | JGI IMG/M metagenome (GOLD analysis project Ga0209321, IMG submission 184012) | Soil microbial communities from Rifle, Colorado, USA - sediment 16ft 4 - CSP-I_5_4 (version 2) | ecosystem: Environmental > Terrestrial > Deep subsurface > Rock core/Sediment | place: Rifle...
CCCTCCTGGGGTGACGGGTCAGGATCTTGCCGGATCACGGACACGCTACTCCTTGAGGGCACTTCTTGGAAACATCACGCGTTTGCTGCAGCCGGGGCGCTTTACGCGACTGAGGAGGCTGTCCATTTGCGCGCCCGCGCGTATCACTGCACGGTTGGATATCGCGCCGCCCGCGCGTGTCGCCCGCGGGTGAAGCGCGGATCGTTAGCCAGCGCGACAGAGTGCCGATGGAACCGGTCACCTCGAGGCAACTGTGAAGCCACGCCTGACCAATGACTGGGCGGTTCAGGCGCATTGCCCAGACTGTGGCACACTCTCCTTGTTCGACTTCAAGGACAGCTCCCACGAATTCGGGAGCGTCAACGTCCCCGTTCGGCACACGTTCGACGGAAAGGAGTTCGGGCAAGTCACCTACAAGCTGCCGGCCACGTTGAGGCTCGCCTGCGCGACTCGCGGGCGTCGCCGCCAACCGTCCAACTTCGGGAGCAACCCTCATGAGTAACGGCGAGGAACCAGGCATCCTTCGACGGGCTTGGGATTTTCTGGGACGGATCTGGTGCACGCTGGTCTGCGCGTGGAAGGAGATTCTCGTTTGGATCGTGGTCATGGTCCTGGTCGCTGTGCTGATCTACTTGCTGGTGGTATTGACCATCAGCTTTTTCGCTGAGGTGGTCTTGACCGCGCCAGCCGGTCCGGGCGCGTGGGTGGTGAACATTGTCTTGGCCATCGTTGCCGTGGTCGTGATCATTCTCGTCCTGTTGGTTGTGGCACTCCTGGTCGAGTATGTCACGCACCAAATGAGGCAGAAAGTCTGGGCTTGCTGGCAAAGCTGCTAGAGCGCGGGCGGCCCCGGCGCGCCTGACCACTCTTGACAGGGAGGGTTGACGGAATAGTCTTGTCGCGACGCGCCGCTGGCACGCGGAGTTATCGCTCCTCTCCCGCGAGACCGTGCGAACCAACGGCGCCCCTCCTGTGAACTGCCCCTGAGGTGGGCACATCATGAACGTTCTCCAATCCAGAATCAGCCTAGTGGCACTCCTCGTTGGCAGCGCCGGCACCGCCTCCGCGCAGGGCATGCCGACCTCCCAGCCGTCCCTTCTCACCATCGTGCGCGAGGACGTGAAGATCGGGCGCGGCGCCGAGCATGCGCGCTTCGAAGCCGGGTGGCCAGCGGCGTACGAGAAAGCCAAGTCCCCGACCTACTACCTGGCGTTCGTCTCTATGACGGGACCGAACGAGGCGTGGTACGTCACACCCTACGCATCGCACGCCACGATCGCCGACGCGATGAAACGGGAAGCGTCCGACCCCGTGCTAGCCGCCGAGCTGGAGCGCCTCTCGCGCGGGGATGCCGAATTCCTGAACAACCTCCGCGTGATGCAGGCGGCGGGCCGTCCGGATCTGAGCATGGGCACGTTCCCCGATCTGGCGAAGGTCCGGTTCACGGAAATCACCTGGTTTCGGGTCCGGCCGGGACATGAGGCGGACTTCGAGGCGGCGGCGAAGGCGTATCGCGCCGCAGCGCAGCGTGCTGCGCCGACCACCAGCTTCCGTGTCTATGAGGTCATGGCCGGCGTGCCCGGGCCAACCTATCTGGTCTTCAGCTCGGTCCAGTCCTACGCCGACTTCGACCAGATGATGGCCTCGGGACAGGCGACCATGGGGGGCGCAACGACCGACGAGATGGCCGCGCTGCAGAAGTTCTCAGCCGAGGGACTCCTCAACTCAGAAACGCAACGCTTCCGCGTCGATCCGGGTCAGAGCTACGTGGCGGCGGAGACGCGGGCAGTGGATCCCGACTTCTGGACCCCGAAAAAGCGACCCGGTCAGCCCTAGTCCGCTGCTGGTCAGCCAGGGGCGCGTGATCGCGCCGGCGCGCCCTTGACGCTGCATCCTCTGCCGCTGCGAGTGTACCGCTCGTGAACCAGCCCAACCGCGGGACGCCAGCAGGTGCGGCGCCCTACGACGACCTGTTCGTCGCCTTCCAGACCACCCTCGCTGGGCGATACTCGCTCGAGCGCGAGCTTGGGCGAGGAGGGATGGGCATCGTCTATTTGGCCCGGGAGGTGCGCCTTGACCGACTCGTGGCCCTCAAGCTCTTCCCGCCCGCCCTCGCCGCGGTGCCCCGTCTCCGCGAACGGTTCCTCCGCGAGGCCCGGACCGCCGCCCGGCTGTCGCATCCGCACATCGTGCCGATCTTCACGGTGGACGAAGTGGACCGCTACGTGTTCTTCGCCATGGCGTTCGTGGAAGGCGAGACCCTGGGTCAGCGGGTACGAACCCGGGGTCCGATGCCGCCGTCCGAGGCCGCCCGCATGTTGCGCGAGGTGGCGTGGGCGTTGGGTTACGCCCACGAGCAGGGCGTGGTGCATCGGGATGTGAAGCCCGACAACATCCTGCTCGAAGCCGCCACCGGCCGGGCCCTGGTGGCGGATTTCGGGATCGCCGGGCTCCAGCAGGACGCCACCACGCAGCAGACCGGTGAAGTGGTTGGCACTCCGGAGTTCATGAGCCCGGAACAAGCCGGAGGTGCGCGGGTTGACGCCCAGAGCGACCTCTACTCACTGGGGGTCGTGGCGTTTTATGCCCTCTCGGGCGGGGTGCCCTTCACCGGTGCCAAGTCGGCCGAGGTCCTCGCCAAGCACATGACCCAACCGGCTCCGCCGATCGCCGAGCACGCCCCGGCCGTGCCTCGCCGGATCGCGCGGATCGTGGACGCTTGCCTGGCGAAGGACCCGGCCGAGCGCCCGGCCGGCGCGGCGCAGCTGGCCGAACAGCTGGCGGCCACGCTTGAGCATCGGAAGGAACTACCGGTGGCGCTGCGCGCCTTCGTCAAGCACGATGCGCGCGTTGATGGCCCCGGCGTGCTCCTGATTCCACCGCTCCTCATGGTTGCCTCAGTCGGCGTCGCCAGCTTCTTCCTGGCAGTAGAGCCCGGGTTCGCGACGTTCTTCGCGGGGCTGGTCCTGGTGCCGGCCGGCATCCTGGCCAGCCGCGCTCGTGGACTGCTCAAGGTCGGGTTCGAGCACAGCGACCTGGCGGTGGCGTTCAAAACCGAAATCGAGCGGGGGCGCGAAGAGCGGGCGTTCAGCGTCAACCCTCGGCCTTCCGTCCTCGAGCGGATCACGAGGCTGGTGGCGGCGGTCGGGATTGGGGTCCCGCTGGTGGCCGTCATCCTGACCCCTTCCCTGAGCACCGTGAGCCGAACCTTCGTCACCATCATGAGCGTGCTTGCTGCAATCGGTTGGCCGACCGCGATCGGCTACCTGGCTCTGCTGCAACGCCGCCGGGACATCGACACCGAGTTCTGGGGGAAACTGTGGACCGGGCCTATCGGCCGGTGGTTGTTCCGCATCGCCCGCACCGTGCTCCCGAAGCGCGCGATCCCACAGGCGATGACGCACCGTCCCACGGAGCTGGCCATCGCCATGGCGGCGGAGCAGCTGTTCGCCGAGCTCCCCAAGGCGACACGGCGACTGCTGGGCGACCTGCCTGCCGTGGTTCATCGGCTCGAGGGCGACGCCCAACGCATGCGCACTCGGCTGGAGGAGCTCCAGGACGTCGTGGTGGAGGTGCCCGCACGGAGCGGCGAGAATCCCTCCGACCGCGTCGCCCGCCAGTTGCGTGAGGAACGCGATACCGTCCAGAAGCAGCTGGCTGACGCTGTCGCTGCGCTGGAGAACATCCGCCTGGGCCTGCTGCGCCTGCGGAGCGGGGGCGGAAGCGTGCAGTCGTTGACCACCGACCTGGCCGCCGCAGGCGCCGTGGGCGAAGCCGTGGACCTGCTGCTCGAGGGGCAGCGGGAAGTGGAGGCCACGCTTGCACGACCGGCGCTACCTCCGGTTCCGGCGGACCCGACGGCAGGTTCCACCCCTGATGAGGGCCCGGCATGATCGGGCCCGGTGAAGAAACCGGCGCAGTGGGACTCTCTCTCTTGCGCGGGTGATATGGCAGCCTTTGGTCGGGCACTACTGTTCGGGTTCCTGGTCTGGCTCATCCCGTTCGTGGCGGCCTTCGCGATCTTCCCCTTGCGCCAGTCCGCGCGTCCGTTGTTCGAGTCCATCATGCCGGTCACCGTCACAGCGGTGGTCGTCGGGTTCGGCCTGACGTACTTGAAGCGGGTTACGGGCGGGTTCACGCGCGAGGGGATCTTCTTGGGGCTCGTGTGGATGGCCCTGAGCCTGCTGATTGACGCGCCGCTCATGCTGCTCGGCGGACCGATGAAGATGAGCATCGGCGACTACATCGCCGACATTGGGCTCACGTACCTCATCATGCCAATCGTCACCATGGGCTTGGGCTTGGCGAAGGCAAGCCGAACCGCACCGGGCGCAGGGTGACACCGGTGGGCGTCCGCAGAACGGTCTGGAGAGGTCTCCCATGCGAGCTCCGCACCTGGTGCTGCTAAAACGGGCTCTGGTCGCGCTCCTGTTCGCGGCGGGCGCGGCGGCGGCAGGCACGGCGGGCGCGGCAGCGCGACCGACGGCTGCCCAGGACGACGCAGCCGCGCTGATCGCGCGCATCGAGGCTCCCCAATCGCCCAACCGGCAGGGCCTGGATGCCTTCACCCTGCAGGAAGTCATGCAGCGATTCCGGGTGCCGGGCGTGAGCGTTGCAGTGATCAGGGACTTCAAGGTCCATTGGGCCAAGGCCTACGGGGTTGCCGACGTCGAGGCTGGACGGCCGGTGGACGCGAACACCTTGTTCCAGGCCGCCTCGATCAGCAAGCCGGTCACCGCGATGGCGGCCCTGCACCTGGTCGAGGAGGGCAAGCTGTCGCTCGATCAAGACATCAACACGGTGCTCAGGTCCTGGCGCATCCCCGTGTCCGATCTCAATCGTGAACGCCCCGTGACGCCGCGCGCGCTCTTCAGCCACACGTCGGGCGCCGACGACGGGTTCGGATTCCCGGGCTATGATCCCGCCGCGCCGAGGCCGACCGTGGTTCAAATCCTCGAGGGGCAACCGCCGTCCAACGTGGGACCGGTGCTATTCGCCCGGCCGCCCTATCAAGCGTTCAAGTACTCCGGCGGCGGGATCACCATCATGCAGCTGGCGTTGACCGACCTCACCGGACGGCCGTTCGCCGAGCTGATGCAGGCCCGCGTCCTGGGCCCGCTCGGCATGACCAACAGCTCGTACGAGCAACCACTCCCCGCCGAGCTTGCCCGTCGTGCCGCTCGGGCGCACAACGCGCAGGGGCGAGGGATGGGCGCGCCCTGGCACGTGTACCCCGAACAAGCCGCTGCCGGACTGTGGACCACGCCCACCGATCTCGCGCGATTCGTCATTGAAGTGCAGAGTGCCGTGCGCGGGCCAGCCGGTCGGGTGCTCTCGCAGACGACGGCGCGCGACATGGTCGCTCCGGTGGGCGTCGGCCCGTTCGGCGTCGGCCTCACCGTGGAGAAGCGAGGCGAGGGTTGGTACTTCAGTCACGGCGGCTCGAACTGGGGCTTCCGCGCCGACGTGTTGGCGCACCTCAGGAAAGGCTACGGCGTCGTCATCATGACCAACGGCGATGCCGGGACCGCCGTGATCAACGAGATCGAAGCACGGGTGGCCGCCGCCTACAGCTGGGATTCGCTGGACAAGCTTCTGGTTCGTTAGTTTGAGCCAGGCTGGCTCACTAATCGCAGGGGGTATCCGGTGGAAGCCACCAAGATCCTCAGGGAAGAGCATCGAGTCATCGAGCGCGTCCTGGCCAGCTTGGAAGCTGCCGCGGCGCAGGTGGAAGCCGGCCGGGCCATCCGGGCCGGGTTCTTCCTGGAGGCCGCAGACTTCATCAAGGGATTCGCCGACGGCTGCCACCACAGGAAGGAGGAGGGTGTGTTGTTTCCTGCCATGGAGGCGGCCGGGGTTCCCCGGCAGGGTGGTCCGATCGGCGTCATGCTGGCCGAGCACGAAGAGGGGCGACGCCTGACGGCCGCCATGAGGTCCGCTGCGGAGAGGCTGGAGCGCGGCGATCTGACGGCCACGGACACCATCGTGCGAAGCGCCAGGGGCTACGCCGCCTTACTGCGACAGCACATCATGAAGGAAGACAACATCCTGTTCCCCATGGCGGACCGAGTGATCCAGGGCCGCAAGGGCCTGGACGTGGCCCAGGCATTTGAGCGGGTCGAGCAGGAAGAGACCCGCGAAGGTGTGCACCAGAAGTACCTGGATCTTGCGGACTCGCTAGAACGCGAAGTGAAAGGATAGCTGGCCCCCGTGCTCTCGCTCGTGAGGGCGCCATGGTAGGATCGCTCATCGCGGGCATTGCGATTGGGCTGCTCGTTGGCCTGCTGGTCGCCGCGCTGTACGTGCTCTGGTGGAAGGCGCGCTACACCAGGGCCGTCCGCCTCGACGCGGTGCAGCGGAGCCAGGCGGTCACGGTCGGCAAGGTGTACGAACAGCTGATGCCCTACCTGCCGGCGTTCCAGTTCAACCCCAAAGACGCGCGGTTTCTGGGAAGCCCGGTGGACTTCGTGGTGTTTGACGGGTTGGACGACGGCCAGGTACGCCGCGTCGTGTTCGTCGAGGTGAAGACGGCCGGGTCGGACCTGAGCACCCGGGAGCGGCGGGTGCGCGACGCGATCCGGGCCGGACGCGTGGAGTGGGACGAGCTGCGAGTGGATCCCGGCGCCGCTTGAGGGAACCCGAGACCGGGTGTAACGTGCGGCGCATGCTGGCTTTTCTCGCCGCGTCGCCGCGACGGGTTGGGCGGTGGATGGGCCCCGCACTGGTGCTCGTCCTGACGGCCTGCGCGAGGACGCCCGAGCTGACCATCCAGGTCCAGGGGACCGTGCGCGCGGTGGGCATGAGGAGGCCCGTCCCGAACGCCGAGGTGACCGTCGAGTGGCCCGCGACGCTGGGGGCTGGCCAGTCGGTGCTCAAGACCAACGCCTCCGGACAGTTCGCGGTGGGCCGCACGCGGCGCGCGCCCAAGACGGCGTGTACCGGTCTCGCCATCACGGTTCAAGCACCCGGCTACGCGTCGGCCTACACCCGTCACGCAGCGGACTGCGCGGACGGCGTGCTGTCCTTCGAGTTCGCGCTGCTCCCGCAGCTCCGCTGACGGTGGGCGGGACCTCGGCTGGTTTCCGCGCGATTGACCCGGGGGTCACCATCGGCCACGTGCACCTCAAGGTGGCCGACCTCGAGCGGGCGGTTCGGTTCTATCACGACGTTCTCGGGTTCGAGGTGACCCAGCGGTACGGCGCGGGTGCCGCCTTCCTGTCGGCGGGCGGGTATCACCATCACATCGGGCTCAACGTGTGGGAGAGCCGCGGTGGCTCGCCGCCGCCGCCCGGCTCGACAGGGCTGTATCACGTGGCCATCCGCTACCCTACCCGCGCCGCGTTGGCAGACGCGTTGCTCCGGCTGCGCGCCGCTGGTCTCCCGCTCGACGGCGCGTCCGACCATGGCGTCAGCGAAGCACTGTACTTGCGCGACCCGGACGAGAACGGCATTGAGCTGTACTGGGATCGGCCGCGCGAGCGCTGGCCGCGGTCATCCGACGGCGCGCTCGCGATGCAGACGCTACCGCTTGACCTGGACGACCTGATGCGGGAGACCCCGGCGGCACTCGGGTAGATCCCGGTTTCGGCGCGATCGGGCTTCTGCGGGCGGGGCGCCCACGCCAGCTAGTGCTCCTCGGCGCGTGCGATTGGTCAAGCGAACGCCTGTCACGGGAGGCGTCTACGGCGTTAGCTTGCCTGCTCAATGCGGAAGCTTCTGGGGATCGTCGGCGCCACCCTCGGTAGCGCGATCGGATGGTGGCTGGGAGCGCGCGTAGGGGTGATGACCGCCTTTGTGCTGAGCATGGTCGGCACGGGAGTCGGGCTCTACGCAGGGTATCAGATCGCTGGTCGCTACGGCTCCTGAAGATCACGTCAGCCGTCAGGGAGGCACGATGGGTAAGGGAGATCGGAAATCGCGGCGCGGGAAGTTGTGGCGGGGGTCGTTTGGCAAGCGGCGGCCGCGGAAGAAGCGGAAGAAGGCCGCGGCAAAGTCCTGAGGTTGCCAGTCAGGCTTCGTTCGGAGTCGCTTTGCGCGAGGGCGGGGTCCTCCCGGCGCTGTGGTGCGGCGTGGACTCGACGCTTGGGCGCAGTGGGGCATGGCGATGGAACCTCCAGTGGGTCCCGAAGGGCGCGTTAGTGCGGCGGGCATTGCCCGAGGGGCGAAGTCCGGTGCAAGCACTACAGCGACCGGAGGGACCCACTGGAGGTTCCATCGCCCTTGGATTGTCGTAGCGCCTAGCGCGCCGTGACCACGCCGCACCAACGCGCCGTCCGGGCCCCGCCCCCGCGCAGCGACCCTAGAACGAATCCTGACTCACAACCTAGTCCGCCGCGGCCTCTGCCGCCGCGCGCTCCTCCGGAGCGCTGGTCCAGCGCTTCACCAGGGCACTCACCCGCGCGCCGAAATCGTCCAGGTAGGTGTACACCACCGGGATTACCACCAGCGTGAGCAGCGTGGAGGTGATCAGCCCGCCGATCACCGCGTGGGCCATGGGGGCCCGGAACTCGGAGCCGGCGCCCAGGGCCAGCGCCGTGGGGAGCATGCCGAAGATCATGGCCAGCGTGGTCATGACGATGGGCCGGAGCCTGATCTCGCCGGCGTCGATCAACGCCTGCCGCCGGTCCGACCCGCGCGCGCGCGCCTTGTTGGCGAAGTCCACCAGCAGGATCGCGTTCTTGGTGACCAGGCCCATCAGCATGATCACCCCGATCATGCTCATGATGTTGAAGGTCCCGCGGGTGAGCATCAGCGCGAGCATCACCCCGACGAGCGACAGCGGCAGCGAGATCATGATGGCCAGCGGCTGCAGGAAGCTGCCGAACTGGGACGCCAGAATCAGGTAGATGAACAGGATCGCCAGTACCAGGGACTCCAGGATGTAGCCCACCGTCTCCACGAAATCCTGCTGTTCGCCTCCGAAGTTGAAGCGGTAGCCGCTGGGCAGCTCGATGCCAGCCAGGCGAGTCTGCACTTCCCCGACTACCTCGGTGAGCGGCTGCCCTTCGTAGTTGCCCTCGATCGTCGCGACCCGCTCCAGGTTCAGCCGCTTGATCTGGTCCGGTGCGGCGCTGGGCCGGATGGTTGCGACCTGGGCCAGGGGGATCATGACCGGCCCGCCCGTCCGGGCGTCCATCCGACTCGAGGCCAGCGGAATGCGCCCCAGGTCGCCGGCGGATTGCCGCGCTCCCGGCGCCAGCCGCACGATGATGTCGTGTGACAGGCCGGTCTCGTCTTCCCAGTTCCCGGCTTTTTGCCCCGAGAGCACCGGCCTCAGGCCGCCGCCAATCGCTCCTATACCCAAGCCGACGTCGGCTGCCAGATCACGGTTGACGTCCAGCACCAGCTCCGGTTTGCGGCCTTCGAGGCTGGACTTGAGCCCCACCAGGCCGGGGACGTCACGGATGGTTTCCAGCGCGCGGTCCGACATCGCCTGGAGCCGGGACAGCTCCGGCCCCTGGAGATTGATCAGGATGGGCGATTGTCCTCCCCCCATGCCGATCTGGGCGGCGCGCAGCGTCACGCCCTTGAACTGCGGCCCGGCCTGGCGCAGGAACGACTCGAACTGCTGCTGGGACCGCTTGCGATCGTTCTTGGGCGTCATCTTGATGAAGATCTGTCCCTTGTTGACCGCGTTGTTCTGCTGCGCCCCGCCGATCGTGCCGTAGGTCAGGGTCACCTCGGGCTGGGTCGCGAGCCAGCGCGACACCTCGATCGTCTTGGATTCCGTGTAGCTCAGCGACGAGCCGACCGGCGTTTCCACCTCCAGCGCCGCCTGCTCCTGGTCGGACTGGGGCATGAACTGGCCGCCTACCAGCCCCAGCGCGAACAGGCTCATCGCCGCCACGAACGACGCGGTCGCGATCCCTACGGTCAGCAGCCGGTGATCCAGCGCCCAAGCGATCAACCCGCGATACCGCCGTCCGATGGCGCGGAACGAGTTGTTGAACCGCTCCAGCGCGCGCCCGATCAGCCCGCGCGGTGCGCCGCCCTCGGCCTGCGGGTCGTACCACAACGACGAGAGCATGGGGTCCAACGTGAAGGACACGAACAACGAGACCAGCACCGCGAACGCCACCGTGATGCCGAACGCGTAGAAGAACCGGCCCACGATGCCTTCCATGAACGCCACCGGGATGAACACGGCAATGACCGAGGAGGTGGTCGCCAGCACGGCGAACCCGATCTCCGAGGTCCCGTGGCGCGCGGCGCCGTAATGGTCCTCGCCGCGTTCCACGTGGCGCACGATGTTCTCCCGCACCACGATCGCGTCGTCAATCAGCATCCCGATGGCCAGCGACAGGGCCATGAGGGTCATGGTGTTCAGGGTGAAGCCGAACGCGTAGATGGCCACGAAGGCAGAGATCACCGACACCGGCAGGGTGAGCCCGGTGATCACCGTGGAGCGCCAGGAATTGAGGAACAAGAAGACGATCAGGACGGTCAGGGCCGCACCCTCGACCAAGGTGGCCTGGACGTCCTCCACCGAGTTCCGGATCCAGGTGGAGTTGTCGTAGATCATGTCCAGCCGGATGCCGCCCGCGAGGGTGCGGTTGAGTTCGTCGATCACGCCCTTCACGCCGTCCGCGACGTCCACCGTGTTGGCGCCGGAGACCTTGCGCACTTCCAGGGCCACGGCCCGCTGGCCGTCGATGAACGCCGCGTCCCGTGCTTCTTCCTGGGTGTCTTCGATCCGGGCGACCTGCCCCAGCCGCACTAGGATGCCGCCGCGCACCGTGACGACCAGACTGGCGAAGTCCGCCGGGTTCCGAACCCGGCCCTGGACCCGCACCAGGTTCTCGTTGTTGCCGCGCTCCACCCGGCCGGCGGGGACGTCCTCGTTCTCCCGGCTCACGGCGCTCACCACCATGTCTGGCGAGACGCCGAGGGCCTCCATCCGGTCGGGCAGCAGCAGGACGTGAATCTCCCGCTTCAACCCCCCCACGATGGACACGTTGCCCACGCCGGGGATGTTCTCGATCCGGCGGCTGATCACCTCTTCCGCCAACCGGGTGAGCTCGCGTAGCGGCCATCCCTCGCCCCGCACCGCGAGGCTCATGATTGGTTGTTGGGAGGGGTCGGCCCGGGAAATGATGGGTGGGTCGATGTCCCGCGGGAGATCCAGCCGGATGGCGTCGATCTTGGAGCGCACGTCCGCCTGCGCGTCCATGACCTTGGTGTCGAGATTGAACTGCACGAAGATGGTGGAGAAGCCCTCCGTGGAGGTGGACTGGACCTCCTTGACGCCCTCCACCGGGTTGACGGCCTCTTCGATCTTCTTGGTCACCTCCCGCTCCACCGACTCCGGGCTGGCGCCCGGGTAGCGGGTCTGGATCACCAGGAACGGGAACTCGACGTCCGGAAACAGATCGATGCTGAGCCGGCGGTACGAGAACAGGCCCAGGACCACCAGGGCCATGATCATCATCGTGGCCAGGACCGGGCGCTTGATGGACAGGTCGCTCAGGAACACGGGCTCAACCCTCCCGGCTCACGATTTCCACCAGGTCGCCGACCTGGAGTCCTTCCATCGGCCCGACGATGGCGACGTCGCCTTCCTGCAGGCCGCCGGTGATCTCCACCAGATGCTGCACCTCGTCGAACACGCCGACGGACACGTCGCGACGCTCGACCCGCCCTTGCGCCACCACCAGCACGTAGCTGGTTCCCTGGTCGTCGCGCCGCACCCCGGCCTGCGGGACCGCGAACGCGCCTTTCACCTCACGCGTCACCACGCGACCGGACGCGAACAGCCCGGCTACGATCCGCCCATCGGGGTTCGGGACTTTCACGTACACCTTGACTTGCCGCGTCGCGGCGTCCGCCGTCGCGTTGACCCGCGCGACGCGGGCGGTGGCGCCCGTGCCCGCGAGCCCGGTGACGGTCAGGACCGCGGGGGTGCCCACCTTCACGTCGGCCACGTACTCGCTCGGCACCGTCGCTTCGAACTCCAGCTCCCGGGTGTTCACCAGCCGGAACAACGGGTCGCCGTCCTTGACGCGGTCGCCGCTCTGGTGGAACCGCTGGGCGATCACGCCGGCCACGGGCGCGCGGACCGTCGCTTCGTCCAGTCGTTTCACCGCGCCGGCCTCGGCGGCCTCGGCGTTGCGCAGGGCCAGCTCCGCCGCTTCGACGTCGCGCTGGGCCACCGCGCCTTCCTTGAACAGGCTTTGCATCCGCTGGTAGTCAGCCTGGGCGATGCGGCGCTGGGCGCGGGCGCTGGACGCCTGGGGCGCCAGCTCAGCGGTCGCGAGACGGGCCAGGACCTGTCCCTTGCCCACCGCCTGTCCTTCCTCCACCAGGACCTGCTCCAGCACCTCGGGCGTGGGCGCATTGATCCGGATGTCCACCGCCGGGTCAAGGGTGCCGGAGACCGGCACGCCGGCGATCAGGTCGGCGCGCTGTACGGTCCACACGTCGTTGGGTCCCAGCACCGACGCCGGCCGCGCGGCCGCGCCGGCCGTCTCCGCCTTGCCGGGTTCCCCGCCGCAACCGGCCAGGCCGGCGAGCCCGGCGGCAGCGATCAACGCCAACGTCACGGATCTATGTTGCATCGTCATGGATTGGGTTCCTCACCACGAATCGTTCTGCGTACCTGCTCCAGAGGCCGCTGCTCGACCTTGACCGGTCGGCCCAGCGCCCGCTCGAGCCGGGTAATGGACATGAGATAGTCCCGCATCGCCTGCGCTTCGTTGACTTGCGCCTGCTGCAACAACAGCCGCGCATCGGAGACTTCCAGCTGGGTCGTGAGACCGTTGGTGTAGCGGACCTGGGCGATGTGCTGCGCCTGCGTCGCTTGCTGGACCGTCTCGCGGCGCGCCAACAGCAGCACCTGCGTCCGCTGCAACTCGCCTCTCGTCTGCACCAGATCGAGCGTCGCTTGCTCCCGCACCCCGTCGCGGTTGGCGATGGCGCGATCGAGCTGGGCCCGATAGCGGGCTACCGTCCCCTCGGTCCGGAGACCGTTGAACAGCGGGACTGAGATCTTCACGGCGGCGTTCCAATTGCGCCGGAACTGCTGGCCGAACGGGAAGATCTCCGTCGGGAAGGCTTGCTCGGAGAATGTGGACGACACCGAGAGTGTGGGCCAGCGGTCGGCCTTGGCCGCGCGCAGGATCTGCTCCTGGACCCGGACGCTCGCTTCCGCCGCGGCCACCGCAGGCCGCTGCGCGGCGTCAAGTTCCTCCTCTACCACCACCGGGATGGTGCCATCTTCAGGAATGAGCGGCGTGCTCAGATCGACCGGTTGGTCCAACGGCACGTTGATCAGCCGCTTGAGCTCCAGCAACGCCACCTCGTAGTCGTTCGCCGCGGCGACCACGGCAGGCTCCTGGTTCGCTGCGTCCACCTGCGCCCGGAGCAGGTCGTACTCCGCCCGGGTGCCGGCCTGGTGAAACAGGCGCACCTGACGGAGCTGCTTTCTGGCTTCTTCGATCGCGATCGCGGCGACGCCGAGCAAACGGTGCCGATACTGCACGTCGAGATAGGCCTGTCTCACGCGCACCGCGATGTCCGTGGCACTCTCCTGCCGGTTGAGCTCGGCCGCCTGTCGAGCGGACTTCGCCGCCGCCAGTCCGGCCCCGACTTTTCCCGCGGAGAACAGGAGCTGGGAGGCGGTGACCTCGAACGCCCACGCGTTGGGGGCCCCGAACGGCGAGTTCTTGAAGATGTTGGTGAAACTGGTGTCGCCGTTGTTGTCGCCGCCCAGCCCCTGGAAGATCGAGGCGAACTGGCGGGTGTAGGTGACGCTGCCGTTGATCTGGGGCAGGGCACCGGCGAAGGCCTCGCGCACCTGGCCGTTCATCTCCGCCACCTGAGACTTCGCCAGGCGGATTTCTTCGCTTTGCCCCAGCGCGCGCTCGATCGCCGCGTCCAGCGTGAGCCGCAGCGTGTCGGTGGGCCCCTGCGCCCGTGCGGGAGCGGCCGCGAGAGCGGCGGCTACCGCGAGATTGAGATATCGCACGTGTCCTCCACCCATCATGCGGCCAGCCCGTCCAGAACCAGGGACAGGCGCGCCGCCAGTTCGTCCTGCAAGCCGAAGCTCATCCCCTCACAGCCGAGGCTACCCGGTTGGCAACACAGCCACATGAACACGGTGCCCATGTAGACGCTGCCGATGACGTACACCGCACGGTTCGGGTCTACGTCCCGGCGAAACTCGCCGGCCAGCTGCCCCTGGCCGAACAGGCCGGTGAGCAGCTTGTGCCAGTGGATGTGGACTGCATCCGTGGGCGTGTAGGCCCGCTTCATGGATTCCCGCATGACGTATTGCGAGAGTTCCGGCTCCTCCTCGTACACCGAGGCAATACGTTGCAGCAGCTCGATCAGCTTCACGTGGGCGGGCTTGTTCGCGGCGATGATCGTCTCCGCGAACTCGTCCGCCTCGGCCAGCTGCTCTTCCGAGAGGTAGCCCAGCACGGCCTCTTTCTTCGGGAAGTAGTTGAAGAAGGTCCCCTTGGCGACATCGGCTCGCTCGGTGATGTCGTCAATCGTCGTCTCCTCGAACCCCTTCTCGCGGAACAGCCCGACCGCGGCCCGGAAGATCCGGGTCCGGGTTTCGTCCTTCTTGCGTTCGCGGCGGGAGAGTTCGACTCCGGGAGTTGCCATCTGACGCACCTAAGTCATTGGGTGTTAATGAGTTGCCATAGCCTGCTGAACCATGAACAAATATGACTATGGTCAACAATGGAGCGGGAACACTATTGGACCGACTCCGGCACGTCAAGTGGGGTCGATTGACGTCTGCTTGACGGGTCGCCCGCATGCTCCGCGCAGGTTCATAACGCGGGTTCAAGGCAAGGAGGCAGTCATGCGGCGGCATCGGTTGATCCACGTGCTTGAGTTTTCGGCTTGGGCCCTCCTGGCGATCCTACCCCCGCCGGCGGTCGCCCAGGTCTGGCCCGACGGCCAGGTCGTCTTGGTTGAACGCGACTTGAGCGGCCCCCGACTGGGAATTACCTACATCGGCCTCAAGGACGAACTGCGACCATATGTGGATCTCCGAGAGTTCCCCCGGGTGGTGAGTCAGTTCGGCTGGCATTCGGAGTGGCAGGTCGTGCCGGCGACGGGTGGTCCTCAGTTCGTGGTCGAGATGGTGAGCCTGGTGGCGGGCGTCGAGCACGGCTGGTTCCGCCCCAGCATGACGCTGGCCATGGGCGTGCGTTTTCCGAGCGGGGTGGAAGGCGGCCTCGGACCCAGCGTGCAGTTCGCCAACGAGCAACTGACCAGCGGCCTGGTGCTGGCGTTCGGGAAGAGCTTCCAGTACGGGGGAGTGAGCCTGCCAGTGAACCTCGTCTATATGGTCCACTCCCAGGGGAACCGGATCTCGCTGATCTTGGGATATGCGATCCAGCGGAGCCGCGCCAGGGCCAGTGAGGCCTGAGTCAGCCGGCCTCGAGCCAGCGCTCGAGGGGCGCCGTGCGCCGTAACGCCGCGGGATGCCGGCGGAACCAGCTCAGTAGCAGCAACGTCTCGTCAATGGCCTCGGTGGGAATGTCACCCGGTGGCCGCTCCGAAGCCGAGTGCTCCGCCACCAGAGCGCGGAAGGCCTCGACTTCGAGCGGCGACTGGGGGGCCGGGGCCGTGGCGCGTACGGTCGCGCGGCGGATGACGTAGGCCCGGGCGTCGCCGAACGCGCCGGGATCGGTGTAGACGAACGTCAGGGCCTCGACCGCGGCGCGGGCCCGCACCGAGGCCGCCAGCAGCCACTCGAGCGCCTCGAACCGATCCCGCCAGCGCGCCGCCCGTTCAAAGGCGTTGGCCGAACTGAGATCGGTCATCTCGCGGACGGCGCGATCCAGCGGCGCGATCCCGCGCCCTTCCAGGAACGCGACGGCCACGCTCACCCGGCGCCGATACTCGCTCTCGCTCACCAGCCCCCCGCAGGGCCCGGTGCAGGTGCCGAAGTCGTGGCGGGGGCACGCGGCCCGCCCCGAGGGCCCAAACAGGTCGCCTTGTTGGGCGTAGTGGATGGGCATGTCCAGGGCGCAATCCCGGAGACCCAGGAGGTCGTTCAGCACCCGGACTGCCTCGATCACGCGACCGGGTCCCACGAACGGCCCGTAATGCGCCATGCCGTCCGACGGCGTGGCGCGGGAGACGAAGATCTTGGGCGCCGGCCCGCTCGAAACCTTGATGAACGCGACCTGCCGCGTGCGGTTCATGTGGACGTTGAACGGGGGGCGGAACCGCCGGATCAACCTCAGCTCCGCCAGGCAGGCGGCGAACTCGGAGGGTTGGTACTCCCACTCGATATCGGCGGCGGCGCGCAGGATGCGGCCGGCCTTATCAGAGGTGTCGGCCGCCCGGAAATAGCTGAGCAGGCGGGTTCGGACGCGCTTGGTCTTGCCCACGTACATGACGCGCCGGGCGGCGTCGAGCATGCGATACACGCCGGGCCGGTTCTCCGCCAGCGTCGCCACCCTGCGGTGCAGGGGCTCGAGGTCGGTGAGGGGGAGCGCGAGGGACGTCATGTCAGGATCGTGCGTCGGAAGGTCGCTGAGACACGCGCCGCCGGGTTCCAGAGGGCGCGCTGGTGCGGGCGTGGTCTTGGCGCGCCGGGCGCTATGGAGACTTTAGGCGATGCGGGCGCCGGGGGGCTCAAGTCTCGTCGCGCGCTTCACTGACGCGCGCTCTGAGACGCGCCATCGGTGCTCTCATCGCCCCACTCCTCACCGTCTCCCGCGCAAGTAGTCGTGCAGCGTGAGGAACTTCTCGTACACCACCAGCGCCTTGCGCTTTTGCCCCAGCTCGGCGAACAGCTCCCGCATCCGGCCGCGCCGGGTCACGTAGAAGCGGAAGGTCTCCGCGAAGTCCTCCTGCGGGTGGGTCGCGGCGTAGCTGGAGACGTGGTCCGGCAGCGTGGTGGCCACGCGGCGGCGCTGGAAGTCCACCCAGGTGTTGTCCACGCCGCGGTAGGTCTTGTAGACCTCACCGAACGCGCGACGAAACCGCTCGCTCCGAGTCCACCGCCAGTTGTGATACAGGAAGCTGTGACCCAGCTCGTGCGCCATCAGCCCAACCAGCATGGACCAGTCGATCTCCAGGCGAGATCGCCGCTCCGTGACATAGCGCTGCTCGATCTCCACGATCTTGGGCCAGCGGGGATCGACGCCGGAGGTACCCGGGCGCAGCAGCACCCGGTAGCCCCACGGTTTGATGCGCGAGACGCCCAGCAGCCGCCGCACCCGCCGCAGCGCGGGCCGTATCAGGTCCTGGCCGGTGGCGTCGCTGCCGCACCAGGGGCAGTGGATCATCCAGTCGTTGACGCCGCGGCCGCAGTGGGGGCACGAACCGTCGAGTTGGTGATCGTCGCGCCAAGTCTGGTCGCGGCCGCACCAGGGGCAGTGGGGCATGGGGTATTCCAGCCCGCCGCCGCAACCCCAATCGCACCGCGCGTGATAGCGGAACCCTTTGGGTGCCTTGAGCGGCACCTCGCTGGAGGGCCCCTCCTCGTAGATGTCGGCGCCGCACCAGGGGCAGAACCAGTAGGCGTCCGATACCACCCACCCGCATTTGTAGCACTCCGCCCCGGTGACCTGACCGGTGTCTCGCCACACCTGCGCGCGGCCGCAGTTCGGGCAATAGTGCCAGTAGCGCTGAAGCTCATGGCCGCAGACGCATCGGAGCTCGGGCCGCGGGACCGGCTCCCGCCGCCTACGGTTGTCGCTCATAGCGCCGGGTCGCTTGGTCCACCATCCGATTCATGGTCCCCGCTGGCACCGCCAGCAGAACGTGGTGGCGCGCCCGTCAATCAGGTGCGTGGTCTGGAGGATCGTGCCGCACCGGGTGCACGGTTGGCCGCCCCTCCCATAGACGTGAAGCGCGAACTGAAACCCGCCGCGCCGGCCGGTGCCGGTGCGGTAGTCTCGGAAGGTCGTGCCCTGAGCCGCGATGGCTTCGCCCAGCACGGCGCGGACTTCACGATAGAGGTTGGCCAGGGCGACCGGTCCCAGGCGGTTCGCGGGTCGTGATGGGTCGATCCCGGCGCGGAACAGCGCTTCGTTGGCGTAAATGTTGCCCACCCCGGCCAACCGCTGCTGGTCCATGAGCGCCTTCTTCACGGCCTGCCGAGTGCCGCGGAACCGCGCCGTGAACGCGGCCGCGTCGAACTCCGGTGCCAAGGGCTCGGGCCCGATGCGCGCAGTATAGGACCGCCAGCCGGCTTCGTCCAAGAGCCATACTCGGCCCAGCCGGCGTACGTCGCGATACACGAAGGTCGCCTTCCCGTCCAGTTTGCCCAGGAACACCACGTAGCGCCGCTCGGGCGCCGTCAGCGGCCGGTCGGACACCAACAGGTTCCCCGTCATGCCGGGTTGGACCACCATCCGGTGGCCACTGGCGAACCGGAGCACGACGTGCTTGGCACGGCGGGTCACTTGCTCGATGCGGTTGCGCGCCACGGTCGCGAGGAAGCGCCGCGGACTTACCCGGCGCAGCACGTCGGACTTGAAGAGCCTGGGGGAGCGGAGGATCCGGCCGGTGAGCCGGGGCTCAAGGTCGCGGACGATGGTCTCGACTTCAGGAAGCTCGGGCACGGGCTACCTCGCGCCACGCGATGTCGCGACGGAACACTCGCCCTTCGTACGTGATCGCTTCGGCCAGCGTGCGGCTGTGAGTCGCGGCTTCGGCGACGTCGCGCCCGAGTCCCGTGGCGCAGAGCACCCGCCCTCCGGCGACCCGGAGCGCCCCACTGGCGTCCCGCATGGTGCCCGCGTGGAACAGCAGGGTGTCCGGCGGAAGCGTGCCCGGCAGCGAGATGGCAGCCCCTTTCCGGGGGGCGTCCGGGTAGCCCTGGGAGGCGACGACGGTGGTCACTGCGGCGCGGTCCGCCGCGAGCTGGGGGGTCGAGGGTCGCCAGGGCTCTCCCGAGCCGATGCGCCAGAAGTGATCAGCCAGGTCGCCCGCCAGCGCCGGCAGCACGACCTGCGTCTCCGGATCGCCGAAGCGGCAGTTGAACTCGATCACGAGCGGGTCGCCGGCCGGCGACATCATGAGGCCGGCGTAGAGGCAACCGCGATATCGCGCGCCGCGTGCCTCAAGCTCCCGGAGGACCGGCAGGAAGATCTCGCGCTCCACCCGATCCAACAGCGGCTTCGTTGCCAGGGAGACCGGCGCGTAGGCACCCATCCCTCCGGTATTGGGGCCGGTGTCGCCCTCGCCCAGGCGCTTGTGGTCTTGGGCCGGCGGCAGCATGAGCACGCGCTCGCCGTCGGTCAGTGCCAGGACGGACAGCTCCTCACCCTCCAGGAACCGCTCCACCAGTACTTCCTGCCCGGCCGCGCCGAACTTGCCGCCGAACATCTCGCGGGCCGCGCTCTCGGCCTCGGCCCGAGTGCGGCACACCACAGCCCCCTTTCCGGCGGCGAGCCCCGACGCCTTGACCACCAACGGCTCCGGATGCCCGGCAATGTACGCCAGGGCCTGCGCCGGGTCCGTGAAGCCGCGGCTCTCGGCGGTGGGCACCCGCGCCCGCGCCATGACGTCCTTGGCGAACGCCTTGGAGGCTTCGATCCGGGCGGCGCCGGCGGTGGGCCCGAACGCCGGCACCTGCCGAGCGGCGAGATGGTCTACCAGCCCCGCAGCGAGGGGTGCCTCCGGGCCGACCACTACCAAGTCGATCCGGTGCTCGCGAACCGCGTCATACAGCTGATCTGGGTGGTCTGCGGCTAGGGCCAAGTTGGTGGCGACCTCGGCGGTGCCGGCGTTTCCCGGGGCGCAATAGACGGCGGCGGCGCGCGAGAGCATGCCCTGTGC
>Ga0209321_10000921_pt1 | contig 19712 bp, 20 predicted proteins | sample Rifsed16ft4_FD_184012 | JGI IMG/M metagenome (GOLD analysis project Ga0209321, IMG submission 184012) | Soil microbial communities from Rifle, Colorado, USA - sediment 16ft 4 - CSP-I_5_4 (version 2) | ecosystem: Environmental > Terrestrial > Deep subsurface > Rock core/Sediment | place: Rifle...
GGGTGCTGTATGAATTTTATGGGGCCACGGAAACAGGCATAAATACAATTCTTAAACCGGAGGAGATAGAAAAAAAGGCTGAGTCAGTAGGAATGGTCTGTCACTACAACAGAATTAAAATTCTGGATGATCAGAAAAAAGAGGTTCCTTTAAATACGCCGGGAGAGATCTATGTTAAAAATCCCTTTATTATGAATGGCTATTACAGGCGGAGTAGCGAGACTGAGGAGAGAATGCACTGCGGATATTTGACTGTTGGCGATGTAGGCAGGATTGATGAGGATGGCTATTTGTATATTCTTGACAGAAAAACGGATATGGTAATAAGCGGCGGGGTGAACATATATCCAGCGGAGATTGAGGATGCGCTTCTAAAGCATTCTGCCGTAAAATTTGCCGCTGTTATAGGTGTGCCTGATCAGAAATGGGGAGAGAGGCTTAAAGCGTTTATTGTAAAGAAAGATAAAAGCAGTGTGGATAAGAATGAGCTTGAAATCTTTCTCCGCACAATGATTGCGTCTTTCAAGATTCCTAAGGATTGGGAATTTGTGGACTCATTGCCTATGACCCCTTCGGGAAAGGTCCTCAAGCGGGAACTCCGGCAACAACAGATTAAATAGGCAAATTCTTTCTGAAGCAGGTTGCGATCAAGCATCTTTTAAGGAATGTTTTCTTTTTCTTCAAGAAGTTCCCTTACTTTAAGAAAAACTCTCTGGGAGAAAAGGAGCGCAAGGTGTCCTATATTGTGAAATTTTATATTAGTTGCTGGTTCCGGGAGCACAGGGCTCTCTTGAGGTAATATTATGTTATCAAAGGTTGACCAGATGGAAAAATACCGTACATTTCCGGAATTTGAAATGGTTGTCTCAAGGCTTTTAATAAAATCGCTGTTTGGCCGCATCTCTCTCGCATTTGCGCCGAATCCAAAAACGGATAGTTTTGTTCCGTGATTGGGACTGCCTATGTTAACAAAGGTATGAACCTTGTTTGCGCCGCCCAACTGTTCAATGTAGTAGCGCGCCGCAAGACCGCCCATGCTGTGCGCTACTATGTCCACCTTTTCCATTTTCGTGAGCAACATGACCTCTTCAACCTTCTCCGCAAGTTGCTGGGCAAGGTCCTCAATCGGGGATGTCAGTGGTCGCAGATTGATTGTAAACACTGCTTTCTTGCCGGTTTGCCTGAGCCTCAGGTAAAAAACGAGGAAACTTGCCCGGTTCATAAAATAACCATGCACCAGGATTACCGGTCTTTCTCCGGAAGATGTGTTTATCTCCCGCAGTGGATCCGGTTCAATATACCCTATTGGATAGATAATTATACTTATGTATATAGTTATTAATTCAAACAGGAAGGAAAGAAGAATCTGAAGGATTCCCGGTAATGGTTCATTGCCCGCTTTTTCAAATGGGGTATTTGCTCTTTCATAATAAGCAATAGCGTAGGTTATTACATTGGCAAAAAACACGGCAATGGCAATGATCTTCACTATTCCCCAGATTACGACCGCAATAGTTGACATTGTTCAAAAATTACACTAAAAAGGGGCGGAGGTCAAGAAGAATTCTTAATCTGCGCGGATTGCAATTCATCCCAAAGCGTTCTTTAACTTATTGACAATGTCACCAAAACTTCCGTTGGACATTATAAGAACTATGTCTCCTTTTAGTGCATTATCAGCAATAAGATCCACAATTTCATTCACCGATTCCTTATAGAATGCGTCTTTTGCCTCCGAACAAAGGTCTTTGACAATTTTCTGCGGGTTAAGCCTGATTCCGTTCGCCAGGGCATCCGGATTGTAAATACCTGAGATTACTGTTATATCTGCTTTTTTGAAAGAAGATGGATAATCCTTCTGGAAGTAGTTTCTTCTTGATGTGTTAGATCTCGGTTCAAAGACTGCCCAGAGCCTCCTTTCAGGGTAAAATAACTTCACTGCCGAGATTGTCTCTCTCACCTCGGTAGGGTGGTGGGCAAAGTCGTCAATTAAAAGGATTCCCCTGTATTCGCCGGCAATCTCCTGCCGCCGCTTTACTCCTCTGAATGATTCTATTCCCGCGGCAATCTCCTTTACGCTTAATCCGATTCTGTCCGCTATTGCGATTGCTCCAAGGCAGTTCGTAATGTTGTGGTTTCCAATAAGTTTCCATCTGAATCTACCGAAGATTTTTTTATCCTTCAGCACGGTAAACTCTGCAGACGAATTTTCAATCTTTATGTCATCCGCCTGCCATAGGCCGTTATCCCCGAAGCCTTCAGAAGAAATTCTGCAATCTTTGAGAAGTTCAACCGCAACCGGAGAATAACCGCCATAAGCTATATATCCATTATTCGGAAGAATCTCTATGAGCTTTTTGAAAGCATTCTTTACATCGTCAAGGCTTTCGTATATATCCCCGTGATCAAATTCCACTGTGGTTAGCAGAAGATTTTCCGGATTATAGTGCAGAAATTTTGGCCCCTTGTCAAAAAATGCGGTATCGTATTCGTCACCTTCAATCACAAAGTATTTTCCTTTTCCGAGCCTGAAGCCGGAATTGAAGTTTCTTGAGACTCCGCCCAGAAACACAGAGGGGTCCCTGCCTGCTGATGCAAGCAGCCAGCCAAGCATGGCAGTGCTTGTTGTTTTGCCATGGGTTCCTGCAACGACAACAACTTCCCTTTCCATCAGAAAAAATCTGCGGATTGCCTCTGCCATTGATAAAAACGGTATTCCCCTGCGGCGCATCTCCTGTACTTCGGGATTGTCCCGGCTTATTACATTTCCGACAATTATAATGTCCGGCGCTGGAAGCAGATTTTCCGGAGAAAACCCTATTTTTGTATCAATTTTTAATCCCTCAAGGTATTCTTTCATAGGCGGATAAAGTTGCTTGTCGGAACCGCGGACATTTACGCCGCGACTTTTCAGCATCCCTGCAAGATTTCCCATGCCGACGCCAGCTATTCCCATCAGGTAAATATCCCCTGGAAATTCCACCTGCTTATTCTGCATATCCAAGCGCCTCCATTACCCTGTCATGGATCTCCGGCCGGAAGGATTTTAGAATGGCGTTGTTCCTGTCAGGATGAATTCTGTTGGTGAGAAGGACAACCGCAATTTTCCTTGTTAGGTCAATCCAGAGGGATGTCCCCGTGAAGCCTGTGTGCCCGATTGATTCTGCGGAAAAATATTTGCCGGATGTTGAAACGCCCTTTGTCGGCGTATCCCATCCCAGCGCCCATGTAGAATTCCGGTTAATGTTCTGTTTTTTAAAAAATTCACTTGCTGTCTTGCTTTTAAATATACTGCCTCTTTCCGAACAGGCATTGATTATTTCGGTTGCAAACCTTGCGAGGTCATGCCCTGTGGAAAAAAGCCCTGCGTGTCCCGCCACACCCCCAAGCGCCCAGGCATTTTCGTCGTGCACCTCGCCAGCCAGGACCCTTCCCCGCCAGGGGCAGTTTTCCGTAGCTGCGAAGCCCGCTTTATATTTTTTATTCTCCCTTCTAAGTTTTACGAAAAAGGTCGCTCTCATTTTTAGTGGGTTGAAGATGTTCTTCCTGCAGAATTCATCAAGATGTTCAGCGGTGATCCGTTCAATTATAAACCCGAGGAGAATAAACCCGAGGTCGCTGTACCTTGTCCCTTTCCCGGGGGTATATACAAGTTTCTCCTCTGACAGCAACCGCAGAAAAATTTCCTTCACAGCCGGTGTCCAGAGCAATTTCACCCCGCTGTCCCTTTCTTCCTCGTCAATTCTTTTGTAATAGGGCTTCCATGCCGCAAGACCTGCGGAATGGGATAGGAGGTGACGGATTGTGATTCTTTTCATGGCTCCATTTTTAAATCCCGGGAAAAATTTACAGACCGGGTCGTCAATATTGAGCATGTTCTGCTGGACGAGAAGCATTATTGCTGATGTAGTTGCAACGATTTTTGTGAGAGACGCTATGTCAAAACAGGTATTCAGGGTTATCCCCTTTCTCTCTGGAATAATCATTGAATAACCTGCGGCTTCCCTGAAAACAACCCTGTCATTCCTGCAAACAAATAGGACTGCGGCAGGGAATGCCCCTTCCTTTACGCCGCGGTCTAACAATAAATTGACATGTTCCCATCTTTTGTTCACAGAGCCATCCTGCTATTATCTCACCCAATGTGTCTCAAGGGTTACAGAGGGCTCCTCTGCGTTAAGGATCACCTGTGCGCCGATGGGCAGAGTCAGGTTAGGGAGGATATGCCCTGCAGGAAAATTATATACTGCGGGTATATCAAGTCCCGAAAGAATTTCATTTATAAGGCTTATGAGCTCCTTGTCTTTTATTCTATTTATTTTCCCCACAATGAGACCCATTACCTTTTCGAGCCTTGATGATAAGCGAAGTTGTGTCAGCATACGATCAATCTTATAAAGCGGTTCATCCACATCCTCAAGAAAAAGAATTTTTTCCTCCCATTCCGGTTCGTATTTTGTTCCGAGAACAGAAAGAAGAACAGAGAGACAGCCGCCAGCTAGCGCGCCCTCTGCTATACCGCGCTTGACAATCTTCAACTGCGGAGTCCTGTACTTGTATCGCTGCAATTCGCCGGTTAGAAGATCCTTAAAGACCCGCAGTGTCATCACGTCGTTTTCCCCGATCTGCTGGAGCATCGGTCCATGGAATGTTATTAGCCCGGTTCTTTTGGTAAAATAATTGAGGAATACAGTGGCGTCACTATAGCCAATAAAGATCTTCGGATTATCCTTCACTATTCTTATGTCAAGATTGCTCATTGTCCTGATTGCCCCATATCCGCCCCTGGCGCATAGAATTGCTTTTACATCCTTGTCCAGGAACATTGCCTCCAGGTCATTCTTTCTTTCATCGTCACTGCCAGCAAGATAAGAAATCCTGTTCAGGATATGCTTATGGGTTTTCACGCTGAAGCCAATTTCTTCAAGGATATTGGAGCCCTTTTTCAGGATTGCGGCATCAATGGGCCCTGAGGGGGCGACAATGCCGATAATGTCCCCCTCCATTAATTTTTTTGGGAGCAATGGATCCATGAAAAGATTTTATATTAGGCATGGGCAAATGTCCAACGGTAACAAAAGTGAAAATTTTTTGACTTTTTTAACGAAGCGGTTAGATTTATTAATAAGCAGGGAGATTTAGGCACTGATGCAGGATATTAACATAGTAGAGCGAATAAAACGTGTTCGCCGGGAAATATCAGCAGCGGCTGTAAGGGCCGGGAGAAAACCGGGCGAAGTTAGATTTATTGCTGTCACAAAGGGTATCCAGCCCGCCAGGATCAGAGAGGCATACGATGCAGGCCTGCGCGAATTCGGCGAAAACTACATTCAGGAAGCGATCGGAAAGATTGATCTGCTTCCGTCTGATGTAAAATGGCATTTCATCGGCAGGCTCCAGACAAATAAGGCAAAGTATATTCCAGGCAGGTTCATCGCGGTCCATTCTGTTGAGAGGGATGATATCGCGCAGCAACTCCAGATGGTTTGCGAAAAGAAGGGCATAAAAATGGATATTATGATCCAGGTAAATGTTTCGGGTGAAAAATCAAAGAGCGGTGTAACAACAGAAAATACTTTAAATTTATTTAATAATGTGTTAAAATATAATAATATAGTTGTGAGTGGCTTAATGACGATACCGCCATATTCAGATGATGCAGAGAGTTCCAGGGTATATTTCCGCGCTCTCCGGAATCTCAGGGATGACCTGGTTCATGCTGGTGTACCGGAGAAATGTCTCGGGGAATTATCCATGGGCATGTCCGGGGATTTTGAGATTGCTGTTGAAGAAGGCGCTACAGTGGTTCGCATCGGGACAGCAATTTTTGGTTCCAGGGGTTAGAAAAGGATTATGGTTCCTATGAATATAAAGATCGGTATTATCGGAATGGGAAATATGGGCGAGGCAATTTTAAAAGGGCTTATTTCCAATGGCTTTGAAAGGGGCCTTCTTTCTTTTTTTGATAAAATGCTGGAAAGAAGGCAGGAGATTGCCAAACAATATAATGTTGCTGCATCCGGAAGCAATGCGGAGGTTGTGAAGAATTCCGATTATGTTATCCTCGCAGTGAAACCACAAGATATAGAAGTTGTTTTAAAGGATATCAAACTTGTTCAGAAAGGCAGGGTAATTGTGTCTATTGCAGCCGGAACTACATTGAGCAGGATAAATTCAGTGCTTGGTGGCAGCGCCAATCTTGTCAGAATAATGCCCAATATTGCGGCAATAACGGGTGAAGGGGCGTGCGGTATTTATATTTCTCCCGGACTTGCAGATAACGATGTTAAAAATATAGTGAATATCTTCAGTACCATCGGAAAGGTCGTAATACTTAAAGATGAGTGCCTGCTGGATATTGTTACTGGTCTTAGCGGCAGCGGACCTGCATATGTATTTGTTATGATGGAAGCGCTTTCTGATGCAGGCGTAAAGCTCGGATTGCCGAGAAGCATTGCCAGACTGCTTGCGATCCAGACCGTTATGGGTGCAGCAAAACTTGCGGTGGAATCGGACAGGCATTTTGCCGAGTTAAGGGACATGGTTACTTCTCCGGGTGGAACCACGATGGCAGGCCTTAAGGCGCTTGAGGACAAACGGTTTCGTACAGCAATAATGGATGCTGTTGAGGCAGCTACTAAGCGTGCAAAGGAGTTATCCAGATAATGCTTGTTATTGGATATTTTTTGAAGAGCGTTGCAGTTGTTCTTAATCTTTTGATTACAATATATATGTTTATAATTGTTGCCCAGGCCATTATTTCGTGGGTTAATCCCGATCCATACAATCCTATAGTCCGTTTTCTTTACAGTGTCACAGAACCAATATACAGAAGAATCCGCCGGTATATTCCGCTTAATTACGGGGGTATTGATTTTACGCCAATGGCGGTATTGTTTGCTCTTGTATTTCTACGGGAATTTATTGTAAGTTTGTTAATGGTTTACTCAAGCAGTTTTATAATTAAATAAGGAGGTTCGGTATGAAGATAACCCCGCTTGATATTCAGCAGCAGAAGTTCAGGAAGGTTTTCAGAGGATGCGATTCACACGAGGTTCAGGCGTTTATGGATCTACTCAAAACAGCATTTGAAGAGTTAATACTTGAAAATAATTCCATAATTGATGACCTCAAGCGTAAGGAAGCGCTTCTTGAGGAGTACAAAGAGAGAGAAAAGCTTATCAAGGAAACAATCATAATGTCGCAGAAGATAAGCGAAGAGATAAAGGTGAATGCAGAGAAAGAGGCTGATGCAATTATTGCTCATGCGCGGGTCAAGGCGCAGGAGATTATAAGTTCAGCTCATGTCAGGACCATGGAGATAAAGGATGAGATAAAGGAATTGCGCAGACAGCGGCTGGAACTTGAATCAAAGCTCCGGAGCCTCCTTGATACCCACGTGAAGTTGCTGGATGCATTGAGCGAATCCCGCAGCAAGGATCAGATTGAGGATAAAATCAGATTTATTACAAAAACCGGAGAAGAAAGAAAATAGATATTGATTTTCTCCCATCCGTGATTATATTAGTTAAAGGAGGATTCAATGCCCGTTTATGAGTACATATGCAAAAAGTGCAGTCACCAGTTTGAGCGGGAGCAGAGAATTACCGAACAACAACTTAAGAAATGCCCGAAGTGCGGCGGAAGTTTGACCCGGTTAATATCCGAGACATCTTTTATGCTAAAGGGCTCAGGATGGTATGTAACCGACTATGCAAGAAAGACGGAAACATCGGGTTCTGATGCAGTTAGCGGAAAAAACGGGAAGAAGGCCCAGGATAAGTTACCCCCGGTTAAAAAAGAAGAACCCAAAAAAGCCAGCGCATAAACAGCAGGGCTTGAATAAGTTAAGATACAGGGTTTTGACTTTTTTTCTATAAAGTGATATAACTACCTAAAAGATGGTCTCCATAGAAATCCTGAAAAAGGTTCCCTTTTTCTCTGTATTGAAGGACAGGGAAATTCTGGCGGTTATCCCGATGTTTAAAGAGAAAAAATTTGCCAGGAATTCTGTTATTTTCACACAGGAAGAAGAAGGTAATACGTTTTTTTTCATTATTGATGGCAGGGTAAAAGTTGTTATTCTCTCAAGAGGGGGTCGGGAGGTTATCCTTGCTATACTTGGCAAACATGATTTCTTCGGTGAGATGAGCCTTATAGACGATATGCCGAGGTCCGCAACCCTAATTGCACTTGAGGATACATCTATTATATTTCTCAAAAGAGAAGATTTTCTGGCTAAGCTGATTAAGTATCCTGAAATGGCTCTCAGGCTTATGCAGGAGATGAGCAAACGTATACGCAGAGCAGATGAAAGAATAAACAGCCTTTCAGCGCTTAATGTATATGGGCGAGTTGCAGGCGTAATTCTGGAAATAGTAAAAGCGAGCGGAAAAACAATTCCAGAGGGGTTTTTGATTGAGAAAAGGCCAACACACAATGATATTGCTGGTATGGCAGGTACAACGCGGGAAACCGTAAGTAGGATAATGAAGGATCTTCGCAGCCGGGGCTTTCTGAAGATGGATGGAAGAGGGATGATAGTTTATCATGCTCAGTTTGATTTTAACAATGAATAAAAATTTAACAATTAATAAAAAAGTGAAAAATTGTTTTAAAAATAAGTCAATAATGTATAATATTTGACCAAAGGAGATTATATGTTTGGCTTTTTTTCAAATGACTTGGCAATTGATTTGGGTACAGCAAATACCCTCATTTATGTGAAGGGAAAAGGCATAGTAGTTAATGAGCCATCAGTTGTTGCTGTCCACAGGGATTCCAGAGGCGTAAAAAAGGTTCTTGCTGTAGGTGAAGAAGCGAAAAGAATGCTTGGGAAAACGCCAGGCGATATTCTGGCTATCCGGCCAATGAAAGATGGCGTTATTGCAGATTTTGAAGTAACCGAGGCAATGCTTAGATATTTCATCAGGAAGGTCCATAATAACCGGAGCAGCCTCATAAGACCCAGAATAATAATAGGTGTTCCCTATGGAATAACAGAGGTGGAAAAAAGGGCTGTAAAGGAATCTGCAGAATCAGCAGGCGCCAGGGCAGTTTATCTCATTGAAGAGCCGATGGCATCGGCAATCGGCGCTGGTCTGCCCATACAGGATGCAACGGGGAATATGATTGTTGACATAGGTGGTGGAACCACCGAGGTCGCTGTTATATCTCTTTCCGGAATAGTGATCAGCAAGTCTATCAGGGTGGCAGGGGATAAGATGGATGAGGCAATTATCCAGTTTATGAAAAGAAAGTACAATATGCTTATTGGAGACAGGACAGCAGAGCAGATCAAGATGACTGTCGGGACAGCGTATAGTACCAATGAAAATCGCACCCTTGAGGTAAAAGGCAGAGACCTTGTTGCCGGTATTCCCAAGACTATTACAACAAACGAAGAGGAGATAAAGGATGCGCTGTTCGAACCAACAAATGCAATTGTGGAAGCGGTAAAGATGACCCTGGAGAGGACGCCTCCAGAGCTTGCTTCCGATATAGTTGAACGGGGAATAGTCCTTGCTGGCGGTGGCGCGTTATTAAGAAACATTGATATTCTTCTGCGGGAAGAAACGGGATTGCCGGTTATAATTGCGGAGGATCCTTTGACTTGCGTTGTGGTCGGTGCCGGGAAATTAATTGACCAGATTGATATTCTGAAAAGGGTTGCAATCCCTTAGCCGAAGTCCGAAATGTTAATATTTTATTATATGTTAATAAAGAACAGCGCTTGTTGAAGGCAAAGCTGTCAAACCTGCCATGATAGAATTTTTGAAGAAAAATGTTAGATGGATAATTCTTGTTATATTTTTAATAATCTCTATTCAAATATTCACATATGATGTGCTGAGTCCTCCACAGCCAGGGATAATTACTAGGGGCATCCTTTCCGTGACCTCTTATCCGATAAGGTTTATTCATGGAATCAGGAATAGTATTGCTGACTCCTGGTCCGAATATATACACCTGGTTGGAGTAAAAAGGGAGGCCGAATTTTTGAGAGAGAAGTTAAGCGTATTGCTTGAAGACAATCGTAAGCTAAGAGCGCTTAAGCAGGAAAACGAGCGGCTTAAAAAATTGCTAACCTTTGCAGAAAAAGAAGAATATAAAATTATTCCTGCCAAGATTATTGGCGTTACATCGGATGAGAGAAATATCATGTATTTAGTAGATAAAGGGACAAGCAGCGGCGTAACAATGAATACGGAGGTGTTTGTTCCCGATGGTGTTGTTGGCAGGGTCTTCAGGGCAAGTGCTAAAACTGCCCAGATCATGCTTATTACCAACCAGCGAAGTTTTATTGATGTGCGGTTTGAACGCACGAGAACCCGGGCTATTCTCTATGGAACCGGAGAGGATTGTGCTGTTGATTTTGTAAAAAGGGAGGAGGATATTGTAGTGGGGGATAGCGTCATAACCTCAGGGCTTGGCGGTGTTTTTGTAGAGAAGCATATTATCGGAACAGTCAGCAATGTTGAGACTAGTCCGCTGAAGATGTTCAAAAATATTACGGTTATACCATCTGCGAAGTTGAACAAACTTGAGGAAGTTCTTCTGGTTTCGCGCATTGAGGGAATGAATGCTGCGCCTTAAACAGTTTTTTCTTCTTCTTTTTCTTGGATGGCTGGCAGTAGTTTTAGAGGTAGGTTTATTAAATGGATTAACAGCCAACAAAAGAATAATAGAACTTCTCCTGATTGTCATTTTTTATGCCATTTTATTCTGTGACTTTTTTCCCGGGATATTTCTTGTTATATCGTTGTCCTATATTAGGGATATTTTTACAGGTTCGTATGTAGGGACAAATATTGTAGTCGGATTAACTATATTCGGATTTTTACAGTTGATTCATAATAAACTGAATGAAAATGGCAAATTTTTCCAAGTAATTTTTACTTTTTTAGCCATGATTACATGGCATCTTGCCATGAAGTTTATTCTGGGCTTATGGGATGGGTTAATCTTGATTATATTAAAAAGTGTTCTGAACGGTCTATTTGCTCCGTTTATATATGCCAAATTGAGAGGAATTGATGATATAATATTGGAAAGACAAAAAGGAATATGAAGTTAACAGGTATTGAGGAGATTATACATCACGATCCGGAAGATCCTTCACTTAAACAGAAAGAACGCATTGTTTTAATCTTTATCATTTCTGGTTTTCTTATTCTGCTGTTGCGAATTTGGTACATCCAGGTATTCAGGGGGGGAGAATTCAAAAGACAGGCAATTGCGAACAGCATACGGAGAATTGAAGCGGATGCTCCGCGTGGCAGACTCATTGACAGGTTTGGCAGAATTGTCGCAGAAAACAGGCCTACTTTTAATGTGTCTATTGTCCTTGAGGATATAAATTATCAAGCCTCTTTGGTAAAGAGCCTTGGGGACAAATTGAAGATCAATCCCTATCAAATAGAAGAACGGATAAATTTAGCAAAGCAAAAAGGATTAAAGAGATTTCAGCCTATAACTATTGCCAAGGATATTTCCTGGGAACAGCTTTCCAGGATTAAAGTGAACCAGTATCAACTGCCGGGAGTTTATGTTTATTGGAAGCCAACCAGGTACTATCCATTTAAGGAGATGTCTGCCCATCTGATAGGCCATATAGGAGAGGCTGATGAAAATGATCTGAAGTTGTTGAGATCTTATAAAATAGAAGATTATACACTGGGTGATTTTGTTGGAAAATCGGGGCTGGAAGAATCCATGGAAATGGTCCTGAAGGGGAAAAAGGGTCAGCAGATAATTGAAGTAGATGCTCAGGGAAGAGAGATAAAATCCATACAAAAAAAGGATCCATTGCCAGGGGCAGATCTGGAATTGACCATTGACCTTGATCTGCAGATAGAGGTCAGGGATATAATGAAGGACAAAGTCGGCGTAATTATAGCTGAGGATCCGCAAACAGGAGAGATTCTTGCATATCAAAATTCTCCGGCGTATGATCCAAATTTTTTTACGGTAGAGAGTCAGTCGGATGAATGGCTGAAATTAATTGAAGGACCAGAGCACCCTCTTGAAGACAGAGGCATCAGAGGGCTTTATCCTCCTGGTTCTACATTCAAGGTTGTTCTTGCAGCAGCGGCCATTGAAGAGGGCATATCCACGGAGAACTCTTACTATTGCAACGGTGCGTATAGATTTGGAAACAGGGTTTATAATTGTTGGAAAGGATGGGGGCACGGGCGGATGGATCTTTTCAACGCTATTGTTAATTCCTGCGATGTGTATTTTTACCAGTTGGGGCTTACGCTTGGAATGGATGCTATCTCAAAATACGCAAAAAAGATGGGTCTGATGCAACCAACCGGAATTGGTATAAAAGGGGAAAAAACAGGCCTTGTTCCGGACGGAGCATGGAAAACAAAAATTCTGAAGGAACCATGGTATCCCGGAGAAACTCTCTCGTTTTCTATAGGACAGGGATACACGGTTGTTACCCCCGTGCAGTTGCTCAAATTATATGAGGCGATAGCCAATGAAGGAAAGGTGTATGCTCCGATGATTGTAAAACGGGTTGTATATCCTGGCGGTGAGGTTCTGAAGGAAAATACCCCTGAGGTTTTGAGAGAAATAGATATAAAAAAATCTACTTTTAAATTTATTAAAAATGCACTGAAGAGTGTTGTAATGGATACAGGGGGCACCGGAAGAGGCGCTTTTGTTCAGGGTTATGAAGTTGCCGGGAAGACCGGAACATCCCAGGTTGTTTCTTCTGTTAGAGGGAAACCAGATGACCTTCCTTATAATCTTCGCGATCATGCATTATTTGTAGGGTTCAGTCCAGTGGAGAAGCCCAGGATTCTTGTCGTGGCTATTGTTGAGCATGGCGGTTCGGGCGGCAAGGTCGCAGCTCCGCTGGTGGGGAAGGTAATCAAAAGGTTTTGGGATATACAGAAAGAGAGAGAACTTAGAAATATAAAATTTATAAAAAATATTGGAGTAGAACAGGATGGAAATCAGATTCCCGAAGTATCTCAATAGGCGCCTGATCGGTACCTTTATAGCCTTGATCTTCATTGGTATTCTGAACCTTTTCAGTGCCAGCAGAGCAGTTTCTTATGATATATTTCAAAAGCAGGTTTTACTGGTTCTTTTAGGAATTGCTGTAATGGCAGTAATAGTTTTTGTTGATTACAGATTCTGGTCCCGGGTTGCCTATCCCATTTATGCAGGTGCACTGGGATTACTTATGCTTGTTCTTCTCGCGGGAAAAGTCTCGGGTGGAGCGCAGCGATGGATTTCCTTTGGCGGGCAGGTTTTTCAACCTTCAGAACTGATGAAACTTGCTATTATTATTCTTCTTGCAAAATTTTTTGAATCCAGGGAAGTAAAAGAGGGAATGAGATTTAAAAATCTGATTCTTTCTGGGGCAATAGTTTTAATTCCTTTTTTTCTTGTTGTTCTCCAGCCTGATTTGGGCACTGCATTACATACAACTATCGGGGGATTCGCAGTGCTTTTGTTTGTCGGTATCAGGGTAAGAAGTCTGATTGCTCTCTCCACTGGAGCCGCTGCCATTGCGCCGGCAGCATGGTTTTTTCTTAAAGATTATCAGAAAAAACGCATGTTATCGTTTTTAAATCCATCAATGGACCCGCTCGGGAGCGGATACCACATCATACAGTCAAAGATTGCTATAGGTTCAGGCGGAATTTTTGGCAAGGGATTTCTGCAGGGGACGCAGACGCAATTGGGGTTTCTTCCGGAGCACTATACCGATTTCATATTTTCCACTTTTTCAGAAGAATGGGGATTTTTAGGCGCTTTTATTGTTTTTGCCCTCTTTTTTATTTTTATAATCACGGCATTTGATATAGCTGTTAAAGCAAAGGACCGTTTTGGGTTCCTTCTTGCTTCCGGTATAACTTTTTTTATTTCGGCGCAGCTACTTATCAATCTTGGAATGGTTCTTGGATTGCTCCCTGTTGTTGGAATACCCCTGCCATTTTTTAGTTATGGAAGGTCATCGTTGATTATTCTTATGATAGAATGCGCCCTTCTTATAAATATAGACCTCAGGAAGAGGATATTTACGGATTTATAGGGCTTTTTTTATAAATTCTTCAAGGGAGCTTTTGGAAACAGCGCCAATCTGCTGCGAATGAGCTTTCCCGTTTTTAAAAATAATCAAAGTTGGAATGCTTCTGATCCCGAATCTACCGGGTGTTTTTGGATTATCATCCACATTCATCTTTGCAAATTTTATCTTATCAACGTATTCTCTGGACAGTTCTTCCATGAACGGAGCAATTGCCCTGCACGGTCCGCACCAGGGCGCCCAAAAGTCAACTATCGCGGGCTTATTTGATTTAACCACCTCGTTTTCAAAATTGCCGTCATTTATTTCTACAATATTTTCAGCCATTTTTATTGCCTCCTTAAAGGTATATGATAATATTTTAATACTGGATTTGTATAAGTCAAGGGGTTGCAGGCAGAAATTTAGATAAAGGAACAAAAAAGCATGAAAAAAACAGATGTAATTGAGTATGAAAAAACGAGATATACGCACCTGGATCAGGCAATTATAAATTTTATTGAACAAAGGATTGTAAAACGGTGGATTGTAAAATTTGAGTTAAAGGGAAAAGAGATTCTTGATATTCCCTGCGGATTCGGAAGGTTTTCCGGTATATTTCTGAATGCGGGCATGCGTTTAACTTCAGGAGATCTTTCCTTTGAAATGGCTGACAGAACCAGGGAAAATTCAGAGATTTTGCAGAGAGTCAGCGATTTTATCGTTGCCAGTGTGAAAGCCCTTCCTTTTAAGAAAGGAAGTTTTGATGCTACATTTACTGCAAGGTTATTGCACCACAATTTCACCAAAGAGGAGCGGATAAACATTCTCAAAGAACTTGCCCGCATATCAAAAAAGCATATTATTGTAACGCTGTACAAAAAGAACTTTTTGCATTTTATTACGAGAAGACTACGAAGGCTTAATAGAGTCATTGTGATGCTATCAATGAAAGAAATGGAATCGGAGATTGAGGCAAGCGGGTTAAAAATAATAGAGAAAACTGTTATCCTGCCTGTTTTTCATTCCCAGGTATTTCTCGTTCTTGAGAAAAAGAATTAATGAAATAGCCGATTCCCGGTTTAAAACTCCCTTTTCTCCAGCGCCCTTATTCCCCATCGCATTGGAAGATAAAAAACTGCAAGATTAAGCAGCAGGCTTCCGGAAAAACAAACACTGATTAAAAGCCAGTGGCTCAATCCCAGTTCAACCTTGCCTATTTCGGAAAAAAAGATGATGTAGGTTGGATAGCTTTCAAGGGCGACTGTCAGAGAGATATAAAGCAGGGAGACAATCATAAACATGAAGCCTCCGAAGCCTGTGGCAATTTTTGCGGGATTATCAAGATGAAATTTTGGGAAGGTTGCCCCAAACCCAACTCCGAGCGAGACAATTCCGAATACCAACATAAATATTGTAACTATACCCAGAACCATCATAAAAACGGTTGTTCCAAGAAGATAATTGCTCAAGATAATCAGCAGTTCGCCGAGAAAGAAAAAAGGAATAATGTTTACGAAGAATTTTGCCCGGACATATTCCTTTATGCTTATGGGGGAAGATTTGAGGATCCAGAACTTTTTACCCTCAAGACTTATTGCGGGATATATAAAACGGACTGCGATTGCCGAGAGTACAAACCCGGCAAGTCCCAGATTCATGAAAGAAACGATGTTCTTGAGGAAAAAAGATATATCCGGAACCCGATCAAAAGGGATTAGTCTGAAATTAAGTAGATATACAAATATGAGCGCAGCAAGGAGGATCAACTGTGTCCACTGAGTCGCATCCCTGAAAAAGGACTTTATGTCCTTGACCATTACTGCACCTGTCTGCTGGGCAAATATTCTTTTCAGTGGATTGGTAAGCAGGGCAAATATTATTCCTCTGCCGATCTTTGCTTCTCTGGCTTCCTGGGCCTTCGTCCAAGCGCCGGGGTAGATTATTCCGTTTACCCATTCTCCTATAACAAGAAATGCCGCCGCTGTGCTGATTAACATCATGAAGTAAAAATAGCCGTTGCCGCGTCCTGTTAGGACCGGGGTCAGAAATTCCGTAATCCAGACGCTTGGAAGCAGGTAGGAATTGGGAACGGTAAGCGAGGTAAAGTAATCGGCAATATTTTTAAATGCTTCCGGATTTATAAGCTTTTCTGGTTGGATTATTCTGAACAATACATACAAACCGCCAAGGATGATCAAAGATAATATGAATATAAAGTCCCGAACCTTTTTTGCAGGTAAGGCGCTGACAATTATAGTGGTAATAAAAGACCCGGTTACGCTTGAGATAATTAAAAAGGGTATTAAACAGATGCCTGCGTATATGTAAAAGTGGATGCCCGCAGAAAAGACCCAGCCATAGGCAAGAAAGATGGGAATGGCGAGTATAAGAACCATCCATGAACTTTCCATCAGGATCAGAAAAATCCGTGAATAATAAACATAAGAAAGCGGGACAGGATGCGATAAGACAAGGCTCATCTCTCCAGAAAGAAAAAATGTTGACAGACTTACAATAAGATTGCTGAATATCAGGAAGAAGAAAAAGGTTAGAAAGAGAATAAGCATCAGCTTTTTTGTCAGAAAGTCGCCGAATGCCGGAATGCTGTGAAAGTAGTAAAGGACTTTTGTGAATAGCGCAAAGAGTAATACGAAAAAAATCGCTGCTACAACAAAGAGAATTATCCCCTTCCAGAGATCACCTGGCATTCGGTTCCGGATGCGGTTCTTTATGCTTAGGAATTCCGGTCTCAGGAGAGATAGAAGCATATACGGTTCAGAGCCTCATTGCTCTGATGGTATCTTCAATGCTGTTTCCTCCGGTAAGTTTCAAAAACAGGGGCTCCAGCTTTGTCCGTTCCTCGTTGGCAATCCTGCGAATTTCATCAAGTGTTCCAATTGCTATTAACCCGCCCTCGTTCATTATGGCAATCCTGTCGCAGAGCTCCTCTGCAATTTCAAGTATATGAGTTGACATCAGGATTGTCCTGCCCTCCTCCCGCATCTTCTGGAAGATTCCCTTGATAAGCCTTGCCCCCTTCGGATCAAGCCCGACGACCGGTTCATCCACTATAAGTACAGGTGGGCGATGGAGCAGCGAGGCTGCAAAAGTGAGCCGCTGTTTCATCCCGTGAGAATAGCCCTCTATCAGTTCATTTTTCCAGGAGAAAAGTTCAAAAAGATCAAGAATGTAATCAATTCGCTCCTTTGAATCTTTCAGACTGCGCAAGTCGCCAATAAACTGCATGAATTCAAATCCTGTTAGCTTTTCATAAAGATATGGTCTGTCAGGAATGAATCCAATCAATTGTTTTGCTCCGACCGGGTCCTTAAGGATATCGTGCTCCTTAACCAAAACAGTCCCGGATGTGGGCAATAGAAGCCCTGCTATAATCTTGAATGTTGTCGTCTTGCCGGCGCCGTTTGGGCCGAGCAACCCAAAAACTTCACCTTTTTTAACCTCAAGATTAAGACCGTTGACCGCAGTGTATCTGCCGAATTTTTTTATCAGATTTATTATCCTGATCATCCTCAGTACTCCTCCACTTTTTCCAGTATCTCAATTTGGATCCTGCCGATAAGTGGAACAAGTTTGATCCAGTCAGCAATATCTCCCTCTGCAAGTTTAATATGCGTTGCATCCGCCGGGAATTGATTGAATGTGGGATCAACTGTAACCCAATGCCCTAAATAAACCACAGCCCAGGCGTGATAGAAGAAATGGCCTTTTTGGTAAACAAGCCCTGCCGCAGTCTTTGTGGGAATGCCGGCAGCACGGGCAAGGGCGGTAAAGAGCACCGTATGCTCATTGCAATCGCCCCGGCGCGATTTCAGCACTTCAATTGCACTGGGAACGCTTATCGTGGAAATCTTTTTTAAATTATTGTAGACCCATCTATTTAGTAAATTTACTGCGAGAACGGCATCCGTAGTATTTCCTAAGATTTCCTTTATAACAGATTTTATTTCTATGCTGTCGCTCTGGATCAGCGGTGTCGGCGCGAGAAGGTTTTTCATATCCGCTTCCGGGTAAGGCAATTTATACAATTTTGCCTGATTAATTTCTTCTGGAAGTTCCTTTTTGATCTCAAGTATATTGCCTGCGAACCTCTGCCTGTGGTCATTGAGGTCGAGTTTTTCAGCGTCCAGGCCGGTAATCTTCATTTTCAGATATGATATAGAATCCGGACTAGAAATCTCGTTTTTTACCGGAACAGCTGTTGCAAGAATGAAGTCCATCTCTTCATCCTCTGCCCAGCCCTTATTCAGTGCTTCGGTTGAGGTTTCCCTGATTGCAAGGGTTCCCATTGGCCCCTGCTCACGGAGAGCTTCTCCGCCTGGAGATAACCAAGTTGTAGTTTCCATCCCCATAAACGAACTCTTTATTCTGGAGGTTTTAATCTTTTTCCCGGAGAAATCAATCGTTTCCTCATCCAGGACCTCTATTTCCATCCTGGCATCCTTTAGGATTGAGGGGTCCAGCATCTGGATGGTGTATTTGTCTCCTGGTTTGATCTTTTGCTGCTGTATGAAAAATTTCAGTCCCTGGGATATATAAACCGGGCCAGCAGTTTTCAGAAATTCTTCCCTGGTTGTTCCTCCGGTTTTTATCTTTAAAGCGATTCCCTTTTCCTTTGATTCACCGGATACCACCAGTGTTACTTCGCCAGAAGTTATACTGAAAGTAAAACTCAGCAGGGAGCCCTTTAAAGTAAACAGCGCATCGCCGATTGTTCGCACTTCCCTCGGTTGATCCATGATCTTGAGCTTCAAAAAAGATTGCTCTATGACCTTTTGATTTCCATCAGCATTTGCATAGGTTGTATGGACATACCCAATTTTTTTGTTTCCGAAATAAATGCCCATCCACTCTTCTGAGTTCTTGATTTCTGCTAACGGCAGCGCAGAGAGAACTCTGGTGAAAATATTTGTATTCTTTGCAACGAGCATAAAAAACATGCCGCACCAAAAAAGAATTATTCCTGTTCTTAATAATGTTGAGGGTTTAATTCTTGTCATTGAACTGCCTGTGCTCAAAAGATGACCCGTTGTAAAGAAGATAATGCATGTCCGGCTTCCATCCGCCGACATTTATGTACTCGCACTGTTTTCCGTCCAGGTTTGCAGTTATTCTATCGGGATAGTGCAGATGAGCAAGCAGAACTCCATCATACCCCTCCCCGAACTTGTTCCGGGCAAATTCCCTGAGATGTCTTGTAAGCCGATGATCGGGCTTTCCCCAGTCACTCCTTCCCATTGAACCGAAGGCTTTGCCGATTCGCCATACTATGCTGAAGGGGATAATTTTTATCAGAGCGGAAAAAATAAAACTCCGGAGGGATTTTCTCAGCACTCTGTAGAGAAAGTCCTCTTGGTTTGCTGTATCACCATGTGCAAGGAAGAATTTTCTTTTGTCAAAGTAGGATTCAAAATAGTCAGGGTACACCTCAGCGTTAAAGGCTTTTTTAAAAAATTTCCCAAGCGAGAAATCGTGATTTCCCTCAAGATAAACTATTTGCTTTCCCCTTTGACTGATAACTTTCAATGCTGAAAGGATTTCAGCATATTCCTTAACGAGCAGGGCATTTCCACCGGTCCAGAATTCAAATAGATCACCCAGAATAAAAAGTGCATCAATTTTGTCTGCGTATGAAAGAAGCATATCGGTAAGTTTTTTCTGA
>Ga0209321_10000922_pt1 | contig 19711 bp, 19 predicted proteins | sample Rifsed16ft4_FD_184012 | JGI IMG/M metagenome (GOLD analysis project Ga0209321, IMG submission 184012) | Soil microbial communities from Rifle, Colorado, USA - sediment 16ft 4 - CSP-I_5_4 (version 2) | ecosystem: Environmental > Terrestrial > Deep subsurface > Rock core/Sediment | place: Rifle...
GGATACGGCCTCGGATTCTTCAATGTCGGTGTTGCCTACAAGCTGTAGCGCGTTCCAACTTTAACTTCAAGAAAGGAGAGTAGATCGGTACTCTCCTTTTTTGTTTTCCGCCTGTATTGTCCTCGGATATCTCCTCCATCCGTAACACCTCGAAGTCGTTCCCTCCCAAAGTGGGTTTCGCAAAGCTTTTCAAATCAATGTCTTGCTTTTCATCAATGCATTTCCTACTTTAAGCAAACCACCGATCACCCCACCATTCTGATGTGCCACATTTGATGGAGCGTGCCGGACCCGCAATTCGAGAACAAAACCACCCCATTGAAGAAGCTCCCCCTGTCGTTAAGCTTCAAGAGATTTCTACCCCCGCGACCGATCCTTTAAGAGCAAAACAGTACAGCCGAATCAAGCTCGCCTTCGGGCTCGCACAGACCGGGCTCTTTTTTCTTCTTACTCTTCTCCTTCTTGCCACAGGGCTCACTGCCAGGATCGAATCGATCGTACGCAATGTGTTTGACCATGACTATGCGGTCTTGCTCGCATTCGCCTTTGTTCTGGGTGCAGCCGAAACCGTCGTTGGCTTTCCGCTGAGAGTCTCCTCGGGTTACTTCCTTGAACATCGCCACGGCCTTTCGAATCAGTCGTTCGGCCGCTGGATTCTTGAAGGGGTGAAGGCCGGGCTCGTCGGCGGCGCGGTGACGGCTCCGGTCCTGATTGCTCTCTTCTGGTCTCTCCGAAACTTCGGGAATCTTTGGTGGCTCCCCGTGGGGATGCTGCTGTTCGTGTTTTCCGTCGTGTTGGCCCGGTTGGCACCGGTCGTCCTCTTCCCGCTCTTTTACAAATTCAAGCCGATGGAAGAAAGCGGCCTCAAAGAACGCGTGATGGCCATCTGCGAACGGGTGGGGATGCGGATTACGGGGGTGTTTGTTTTCGACATGAGCAAGAACACGAAGAAGGCAAATGCTGCGTTTACGGGGATCGGAAAGGCAAGAAGAATCGTTCTCGGCGACACTCTGCTTGCGAATTTTACGGATGATGAGATTGAAGCGGTCGTTGCGCATGAACTGGGTCACTACAAGCTCCGGCACCTTCGGACCATGATCCTTGTCGGAACCGCGAGCACGTTCGCGGGCCTCTACGTAACGGCCCAATTGTATGCCGCCAGCCTGAATTGGTTCGGCTTCGCATCGGGCGACGCTGTTGCAGCACTGCCGCTCCTCGGCCTGTGGCTCGCACTATTTTCCTTTGTGACGGCCCCTTTGAACAATATCCTCTCGCGTTTCCATGAACGTGCTGCAGATCGGTTCGCTGTTCGGTTGACGGGAACGAAGGATTCCTTCGCCAACGCTCTGACAAAACTGGGACGGGTGAACCTGGCGGACACGAATCCGCATCCCCTTATCGAGTTTCTGTTTCATAGTCATCCCTCGATAGGGCGGAGAATCAAGTATCTGGAAACGGTGCACGTTCCATGATTATGACTTTGATCAAGGGGGTTGTGGTGCTCTTGCTGGCAGTTCCTTTCTCGCTGCTGGCGCTGTTTTCCATTCCGGTGGAACGAACCGGAAGGCTTTACCACTGGTCTGCCTACGCATGGTCAAAGACCATTCTGTGGATATTTCGCATCAAGGTGAAAGTGCAGGGGCTTGAACATATCGAAGGGAAAGAACGAGTGATCTATGTGGCGAACCATGCGAGCTGGTTCGATATTCCTGCAATGATTGTGGGGATTCCGGACCAGATCAGGATCGTTTTCAAGAAAGAATTGCAGGTCGTGCCGATCTGGGGTTGGGCCCTCAAATTTGGCCCCTATATCGGAATCGATCGGGCGAACGCCAAGGACGCGTTCAAGAGTCTGGACAAGGCAGCGGAACAGATCCGCAAAGGCGCTTCGGTGCTCTTGTTCGCCGAGGGGACGAGGACGAGGGATGGCAAGCTCCAGCCGTTCAAGCGCGGGGCTTTTGCGCTGGCCGCGCGATCGGGCGTTCCTGTTATTCCCGTTGCGATCAACAACAGCTACAGGATTCTGCCGAAGGGCTCCCTGCGCGTACATCCGGCCGACATAGACCTGGTGCTGGACAGTGCCATTGAGACGCAGGGGATCGGAGGGAAAGAGGATGAGCGCGAATTGATGGAGAAGGTTCATCGTGTGATAGAGAAGAATTTCGTTGAACCAGTGTGAAAGAAAGCCATGCCGGTTTCATTGAAGGATGTCGAACATATCGCCCGCCTGGCGCATCTGGATTTCAACGATGCCGAAAAAGAGGCTCTCACCCATCAACTCAATGAGATTCTCAAGTATGTCGAACAGTTGAACAGTGTCGACACGGAGAACGTGAAACCCCTGTCGCATGTGATCGAGTTGAGTAATCGCCTGAGGGATGACAAGGTGACTCAGGGGTTTTCATCCGAGGAGGCGCTTCAAAACGCGCCTGCGAAAACAGACAAGTTCTTCAAGGTTCCAAAAGTCATTGGGGGAGGGAAGGGGAAGAACAAGTCATAAGTCTTTAACGTAAAGTCGCAAAGAGCGCAAAGGAACGCAAAGAAGGCAAACAATAGCACCAACTTGGGGGGAAAAATGAACGAAAATGAAATCTCAAACAAGGTCATAGGATGCGCGATTTCAGTGCACAAGGCACTCGGCCCGGGATTGCTTGAGAGTGCGTATGAGGAATGTCTGGCAGCGGAAATGGAAGATCAGGGTCTCGTTTTTGAACGTCAGAAACCTGTCCCTATCATTTATAAGCGCGTAAAACTTGACTGTGGGTATCGTGTCGATTTTGTCGTTGAGAACAAACTTGTCGTTGATTTGAAGGCTATAGAGGTGGTTCCGCCAGTGATGTATGCTCAAGTGTTGACATATAATCGCTTCCTGGACAAAAGGTTGGGATTGCTGATTAACTTCCATGTGGAGAGATTGGCGGATGGCATTCGGAGGATTGTCAACAAACTTCCGGAGTGATTCAACCTCTGCGTACCTTTGCGTCCTTTGCGCCTTTGCGTTATAGTCTATGAAAAAAAACAAAGTCATCGGAGTCATCCCGGCGAGGTATGCTTCACAGCGGCTTCCTGCAAAGCCGCTCATTGACCTCCTTGGCAAGCCAATGGTCCAGCGGGTCTATGAGCAGGCTTCGCGGGCGCGGCTCGTGAACGAGGTGGTCGTTGCGACCGATGACTCTCGCATCGAGCTGGTTGTGAAGAAATTCGGCGGCAACGTGATGCTCACCTCGCCCGAAATCCGCAGCGGCAGCGACCGGGTGGCCGCCGTCGCAAAGGAAATGAAGGCCGACATTTTTGTCAACATTCAGGGAGACGAGCCTCTGATTGTCCCCGAGATGATCGACGAGGCGGTCCAGGTGCTGCTTGACGACCCGGATGCACCGGTCGGCACATTGGTGAGGAAGATCGAATCGACGGACGAGCTGCTGAACCCTGGCATCGTCAAGGTGGCGCTTGCGGAGAACCGCTACGTGCTCTATTTTTCGCGCTCTGTGATTCCATTCCTGCGGGACGCCCCAAACCAAAAAGAATGGCTCCGACATGCAACGTTCTACAAGCATATTGGCCTGTATGTCTTTCGCGCCGCTTTTCTGAAAACGTACAGCGGTCTCCTGGAATCACGCCTTGAACAGGCGGAGAAGCTCGAACAGCTGAGAATACTGGAGAACGGATACAAGATCAAAGCAGGCGTTACGAGATTCGACAGCATTCCTGTCGACACAATGGAAGATGCAGAAAGGGTTATTCAGATCCTGAAGAAACCCTCATAACGATTATTGCTGAAGGAAGGTCATGGCAAGAAATCACGTCAAGTATGTCTTTGTCACCGGCGGCGTCGTTTCGTCCCTCGGAAAAGGAATCGCAGCGGCATCTCTCGGACTTCTTCTCAAGTCCAGGGGGCTCCGCGTCACGATTCAGAAGTTTGATCCTTACATCAATGTGGACCCGGGGACGATGAATCCCTTCCAGCACGGGGAGGTCTATGTGACGGATGATGGGGCCGAAACGGACCTGGATCTCGGGCATTATGAGAGGTTTCTTGACGTGAGTATGACCAGGCAGAACAATGCCACCACAGGTCAGATCTATTATGAGGTGATTTCGAGAGAGCGAAAAGGTGACTACCTCGGCGCGACGGTGCAGGTCATTCCGCACATAACGGATGAAATCAAGCGGCGTATCGCCAGCGTGGGCGCCTCAGGAAAATACGACGTGGTCATCACCGAAGTCGGCGGAACCGTCGGCGACATAGAAAGTCTCCCGTTTCTTGAAGCGATTCGTCAATTCACCCTGAGTGTCGGCCATCGCAATGCCCTCAACATTCATGTGACCCTTGTTCCCTATATCCGATCTGCAGGCGAGCTCAAGACAAAACCGACACAGCACAGCGTCAAAACCCTGCTGGAGATCGGGCTGCAGCCCGATATTCTGATATGCCGGTCGGAGAGGCCGTTGTCGATCGATCTACGCGAGAAGATTGCGCTGTTCTGCAACGTGCAGCCCGAAGCCGTCGTAGAAGGGCGGGACGTGAGTTCAATCTATGAGGTGCCGTTGGTATTCGAGCGCGAGAAGCTGGATCAACTCGTCATCGAGAAGCTGAATATCAAATGTTCGAGGCCGGATCTGCGTCGGTGGACCCGCTTCGTGAACCGAGTGCAGCGCCCGACGGGACGGGTCACCATTGGCATATGCGGTAAATACACCGACCTTCTCGATGCATACAAGAGTATCAACGAGTCGTTTGTTCATGCCGGGGCCGAGAATGACGTTGCTGTGGATCTCAAGTGGGTGAAGGCCGAAGAAATCGAACGTCACGGCCCGGAAAAGTACATCCAGGGTGTCGACGGACTCCTCGTCCCGGGCGGCTTCGGGGAACGCGGAGTTGAGGGGAAAATCGCCGCCATCCGGTACGTTCGGGAAACGAACATTCCGTTCTTCGGCATATGCCTTGGGCTGCAGTGTGCGGTGATTGAGTTCGCGCGCAACGTGTGCAACATGCAGGGAGCAAACAGCACGGAATTCAAGAACACCAGGTACAATGTCATTGATCTCATGTTGGACCAGAAGAGCGTCAAAGCAATGGGCGGAACGATGCGTCTGGGAGCATACCCGTGTCTCCTGACGAAAGGGACCAAGGCGTACGCTGCGTACAAGAAGGAACTCATCTACGAACGTCATCGGCATCGCTTTGAAGTGAACAACAAGTTCCGAAAGAAGCTCAACGACAACGGGATGATCTTCAGCGGCGTCGCACCGGACAATTCGCTGGTCGAGATTATCGAGCTTCCCGGTCATCCGTGGTTTGTCGCCGGACAGTTTCATCCGGAGCTTAAGTCGAGGGCAATCAACCCTCATCCCCTCTTCAGGGATTTTGTGAAGGCGGCAAAGGACTATCGTGAGTCTCATCACGATTGAAGCACGGGAAAAAGGCGATGCTATGAAAAAGGAGAGGAAAAGATTCTGAAGAGAATGATATTTCTGATGACGGTTGTTCTTTTCTTCTGCGAGGTGCCGGTATACTCTCAGAAGTCCACCATGAATCTGGAGTCCCTTATTCGTGAATCCGGGATGATCTTTGCGGGAAGAGTGATTGACATTGAGACCGGGACGAAAGATCGGATGAACCTGTACATGACGCGTTACACGTTTGAAGTTCTCGAGCCGATTTACGGCGTCGAGGGAGATACCGTCGACATCAAGCAATACGGCGGGGAAGCGAATGGAAAGGAGCTTTATCCGGCCGGTGTACCGAGATTTGAAAGGGGCGAGGAGGTCCTGGTTATGCTCTACCCGCTGAGCAGGATCGGCATGACGAGCACGGTGGGAAAGGATCAGGGCAAGTTCTGGATACGTGAAGAAGATACTTCCGGGACGAAGGTCGTTTTCAACAAGATCAAGAACCTGGGCCTTTTCAACAAGCTCAAAAACCCCGGATTGGTGGCCGAACCGGAATGGATCGGCGGCCAGCGGGACTCCCTGGCGTATGATAGATTCCTGGAAACAGTTCGGAATCTGACGGCAAAACTCAAAGACCAATTGAAACGATAGACAGTCTCTGCCTTCAATCGAATCCTGACCTCCCACTCGATTCGATTTCGCGGTCCCAATGCGGATCCTTCTGACGAGAATCATGAAAAAACCAACAGCCATATCGATGCTTCTTGTCGGCATACTCCTCCTCGCCGGATGCAGTGCTGCCTCGAAGCTTCGGTCTTCCCTTGGCACGAAGTTCCGCTACACGTATCTCCTCACTTCCCCGACTCCCACCGGAAAGCTCTCTTATGCAGACGAGCGCATCAAGGTCATTTTTCGCATCGACGCAGGTGCGATCCGCTTCAAGCTTACCAATCTGACCTCTTCTAATATCACGATCGATTGGTCGGGGGCGGTCATCGGCGTTCTGGGGAAATCCCATCCCCTCCGGTCAATTCGGACGTACTATTCCCAGGACAACATCCCTGCGGTATCGACAGTCGTTCTGCCAAAAGGATACGTCATCGAAATGGCGATTCCGGTTTCGAGCGTCTATCATGACGGATTGAAATGGCAGGAGAGAGACCTTCTTCCGACAACGGACAAGAATTCGGAGACCACGAGGAGGCGCATCCTTGCAAACAAGAACGGGATCGTTGAGTTTCTTTTGTCGATGAAGTTCGAGGGAACAGGGGTCGTGGACTACAAATTCCGATTTAAAGTCTCGTCTGTTGACGAGATTCCCTGGGAGCAATACCGAAAGCCCTGGCGGCCTGTGCCGCCGAAACCGAACAACTCCTCGAAGTTCACCGCGGGAGACCAGATCATGACGGGGGCGATTATTGTCGGCGTCGTCGGCATTGCCGTCGTCCTCCTCTCGCAGAAGAAAACTCCGCCGGTCGAGTAGCAGAAATTTTGTCCTTGACTGCATCCATCCTCATCGTTAACATTCGCTCGTTCATCGGTTAAGGGGGTCTTCAGAGGTTCCCTACCGCTCCACACGTCACACTTCTTCGGGGGGTCTATGTTCAAAATCATCGCTGGTATCCTCATCTTTGTCGTTGCCGCTCCGGCACAGCATGTCGTTCCGTTTGCATCGAGGGATAACCTCATCGAACTTACTGTTGAAAACGCATCAGCGTTTCGGCAGGAACACATAACGGTTGAAGTGGTGGGCGTTCCTTCATGCGTGAGCTTCACATCCGCTCGCTATGCCGTGGAGGGTCTCGGCGAGTTGGAGAAAAGAGCGGCCATATTCAGGTTTTCCGTCGACAAATCGGCGCCCGTTGGTCGAGAACACGTATTGGCGTTGAAGGTATCGACTCCTGCGGGCCAAAGTTGGACCAAAGAGATCAGATTCTCCGTCGCTGCTCCTGAGAAATTCGAGCTCTTCCAGAACTATCCGAATCCGTTTAATCCGACAACAGTTGTCAGTTATCAGTTGTCAGTCGTCAGTCACGTAAATCTCCGGGTTTTCGACCTCCTCGGGCGAGAGGTGGCAACCCTGATTGATGAGAAGCAGACAGCCGGCTACCACCAGGAAACATGGGATGCGTCCCGATTCTCGAGCGGTATGTATTTGTATGAGCTCGTTGCCTCTTCTGATCAAGGGAAAACCGTCCTTCGCAAGACCATGCTGCTGGTAAAGTAGGGACGATGAGGCGTACTCATCCCCTCCTCTTGTGGCTGAAGGTTACCTTCTTCAAAGGTTGAACTGAGTTGAAGGTAACCTTCGAATTCAGCGCAACGGGCGGATGTGTTTAACACATTGCATTTCCCTGCCATCTTCTCTATCTTACCCCCGTTCTCTTACTGGCTCTTTCCTTCTTCTTATCCTCACCACTCTCGTGAGCTCTCACCATGAAAACCTCGCTGTTTCTCTCACTCGTTTTGGGTGCTTCCCTTCTTCAAGGTCAAAACCAAATGGCTGATGTCGTCTTCACGAATGGGACGGTCTGGACGGTCAATCCGGCACAGCCGAAAGCACAGGCCGTTGCCGTTCTCCGTGATAGAATTCTTGCGGTGGGATCGAATGCAGAAATCCAGAAGCTTACCGGGCCTTCGACGACCGTGATTGACCTGGGGGGGCGCTTGATGCTCCCGGGTTTCATCGACAACCATACGCACTTCAGCTCCGGGGGATTCCAGCTGCAGAACGTTGACCTGCGCAACGCAAAAAGCGAAAAAGAATTCGCCACGTTGATCAGAGAGCGAGCGAAGAAATTTCCTGACCGATGGGTCACGGGAGGCGACTGGGACCATGATAACTGGCCGGGCGGGAATCTTCCTACGAAGGAGCTCATTGACGGCCTGACGCCGAATACTCCCGTGTTCGTCAATCGGTACGACGGACATATGTCCCTTGCAAACAGCCATGCTTTGAAGCTTGCCGGAGTGACAAAAGATACGCCTGATCCCCCGGGAGGGACGGTCGTGAAAGATCTGAAAACCGGAGAGCCGACCGGAGTTCTGAAAGACGAGGCGATGAGCTACGTCTATAGGGTGATGCCCGGCGATTCACCCGAGGAACTTGAAGGGGCGATTCGGCTTGCCCTTGCGGAAGCCAGGAAGTTCGGAGTCACAAGCATACAGGATGTCTCGTCTGCATCGGACGTGCGCGTGTATCGGCAGTTGGCAAGGAAGGGAGAACTCACCGCCCGTTTCCATTGTCGGCTTTCGATAAGCCAGTGGGAGCATCTGACCCGCTCGGGAATCGAGGTCCCGTTCGGTGACGAATGGGTCCGTGTGGGTTCACTCAAGGCCTTTGCCGACGGCTCTCTCGGATCATCAACCGCCCTCTTCTTCGAGCCGTTCACTTCAGACCCGACCACGCGCGGTCTCCCAAGCGACATCCTCCTGGACGGCAGTCTCGAGAAATGGGCGCTCGGAGCGGACAAAGCGCATTTGCAGCTCTCCATCCATGCGATCGGAGACAGCGCCAACAGCAGAATCCTGGATCTCTTTGAAAAGGTCGTGAAAGAGAATCGGGCGTGGGACAGACGTTTCAGAATTGAGCATGCCCAACACATCCATCCAGGGGATTTCACGCGTTTCGCCCGGCTCGGCGTCATCGCCTCCGTTCAGCCTTATCACGTGATCGACGACGGCCGTTGGGCCGAGAAGAGGATAGGACACGATCGTTGCAAGACAACATATCCTTTCCGATCATTTCTCGACAACAAAGTGAAGTTGTCTTTTGGCAGCGACTGGACCGTCGGGCCGCTGAATCCCCTCCTCGGTATCTATGCGGCCGTCACGCGCCGAACGACGGACGGGGCTAATCCCAAAGGCTGGTTCCCTGAACAGAAGGTCCGGGTAGAAGAAGCCATAGAGGCCTATACCATTACCAATGCATATGCCGCCTTTGAGGAGAAAGAGAAAGGGTCGATAGCGCCGGGAAAGCTTGCCGATTTCGCGATCCTCAAAGAAAACATTCTTGCGATCGATCCGGTGAAAATCGAAAATGCCGCCGTCGACATCACTGTTGTCGGAGGGAAGATCGTCTATCGAAGAGAAAAATAGGGAGAAAGAATCCTTTACTGCGAAAGAAGATGGACCCACCGGTTTGCAGATTAGTGGAAGGTACAGCCCTAACTGCGGACGGAACAAGCGGGGGAGACTCGCAAAAATCTCTTAGGGTCCAAAAAAATGTCTGTTTTTTGTGTTCCGCGTCATCACTCCCACATTCGCAGAATTCTACTTTCCGATAGTTCATTGAGTCATCAACCGCTGAGGATTCCTCCCATGAAAAATATCCTACTGGTGGAAGATGAGGAAATGCTGGTGAATGTCCTTGCCACGGTGCTCGAAGACGAAGGATATAAGGTCCGCAAGTCCACATCTGCCGAAGAGGCCCTTGATTCGATCGGAGCATTCAGGCCCGACCTGATCATTTCGGATGTAAAACTTCCTCAGAAAGACGGTTTTACCATGCTGAAGCAGTTGAAGAATGACTCGACAGTTTCCGCGATTCCCTTCATTTGTCTTACCGCTCTGGACGACAACCAATCGGCGCAGCGGGCGAAGACTCTCGGTGCGGCTGCCTACATGACCAAGCCGTTTGATGTGGATGATCTCGTGAAAGTCGTTCGGCAAGTGTTGCGGTAGGATTTCTCTTCTCCATGGCCGCCGGTCTCCCAGAGACATGCCGGCGCGTTTCTTTTTCCCCCATTGACCCCGAGTTGCTGTTCGTCCCATTCCTCAGTAGTTTGAGATTGTCATCCATCCTTACACACATACGGAATATCCATGAAGCAATACATCCTTTATGCCATCATTGCGGGTGTTGCCTGGGGGATCGGGGGCTACTTTGAGAAGGCCGGACTGCGTGCGATGGGAATCCCGCCGATTGCAGGAATAACGTTGCGGACCGCTGTAGCAGTGATCGTGCTGGGGCTCATCTCCATTCCGGCCTGGAAGTCCATCGCAAGCCCGTCCGACACACAGGCGTGGATGATGATTGTGATCGGCGGAGGAATCGTTGCGGGAAGCCTGGGAATGTGGAGCTTCTATACTGCGTTGAGTACCAGCGAAAACCTTGGTGTGACGCTGGCACTCGCTTTCGCGTGCTCACCTCTCGCCGGAACGGTGTTCGGGCTCATTCGGGGAGACCAGCACATTGATGCGCGCATAGGCCTTGGGCTAACGGCCATCATCATCGGAATTGTCCTGCTCCAGCTGAGCCATCAGCCTGCAAAGGGGTGAGGGCTCAATCGGAAGTCCGAAATCAGCCGCGGCACATCCTCTGCGGACTTCGGGATCATGCCCCCAGGGTGAATCTTTCGTGAAATGGATGTAACTTTGGACGGCTATCGACGTGGGGATGACGTGAATGACGGAGGAAAGCCATGAAAAAGCGAAACCATCAGTTGACGGTGACATGGTACGGCCACTCGGCATTTCTGTTGGAATCTCCTCAAGGCACAAGGGTTCTCATTGATCCCTGGCTGGAAAATCCCAAATCGCCCCCGAACGCAGTCCGCGGCGTTGCCGCAGATCTGATTCTTGTGACCCATGGTCACAACGATCATGTGGGAAATGTCCTGGAGATTGCGGACCGGACAGGAGCCATGGTTGTAGCGATTCATGAAGTGGCTCTCTACCTGGGGCGCATGGGAGCTGCGAAAGTTCAGGCGATGAACAAGGGCGGTTCAATCGAGGCATCGAATCTGCGGGTCACCATGGTCGATGCACGGCACAGCGGGGCGATTGACATCGGGGAGGTTCCCATAGTTGGAGGCGAGGCTGCAGGATACGTCGTTGAATTCGAAAACGGATACAAGGTCTATCATGCGGGAGACACAGGCCCTTTCATGGATATGAAACTGATCGGCGAGCTCTACAAGCCGCACCTCGCGATCGTGCCGATTGGCGGACTCTACACGATGGGTCCCCGCGAAGCGGCCTTCGCGTGCACCTTGATCAAGCCAAAAGCGATCATCGGAATGCACTATGGGACGTATCCGCCCCTGGCCGGGACCCCCGATCAGCTGAAGAAACATCTTCCGTCTCCCATGAGAAAAAGCGTTTACACGCTCATGCCTGGAGTCCCTCTCACTCTCTGAGGATTTGTGACTCAACACCGACGGCCACCTGATCAACGATCTCCGCTTCAATACGTCAAGGGAATCGGACCCAAGCGGTCAGCGGCGCTGGAATCCATCGGCATCACCACTGTAGACGACCTGTTGTACTATTTCCCCCGAGGGTACCTTGACCGAAGCACCATCGTCCCCATTTCGAGCCTCAAGTCCTTTGCCGCCAAAAGAGAAGAAGTGACCGTCATTGGAGACGTGTTTCGGCAGGAGGCAAGGAGATCGAAACGCTCCAACCGGATTATCTTCTTCCTGACCATCCGCGACAACACCGGTTACGTCCAATGCGTCTGGTTTGAAGGAATCAAATGGGTCAGGGAGGCCTTTGAAGTCGGAGAGATGCTTGCGGTTTCGGCGGTACCGACGCTGGACAAGCTCGGCCGGCCGCAATTTGTGCATCCCGAGTTCGACCGCCTGCGCGGCGCGCTGGAAGAAGACGAGCCCGACTGGGGGAAGATGTTCAACACCGGCGCGATCATACCAAAGTACTCTTCCTCGAGCGACCTCGGCAAGATTGGCCTCGACAGCCGCGGATTCAGGAGAATTCTCCGGACTGCTACGCAGCAACATACCAACGGATTGACCGATCCCCTTCCAAAGAATATCCGTGCCGCCCGACAGCTTCCCGATTTGCCCAACGCCCTGAAGGCGATCCATTTCCCGGCCGATTTTGCCGAGCTCAAGACAGCGCGCACGCGGCTGAAGTTCGACGAGCTGTTTTACTGGGAACTCATGATGGCCTTCCGACGGAAAGCAAACACGGAAACAAAGGGGATATCATTCATCATTGAGAGCAAGCTTGCCCGGACGCTCGTGGATTCGCTCCCCTTCGGCCTCACCGCGGCCCAACGAAGAGTCACCCGTGAGATCGCCGGGGACATGCGCAGCACGCATCCCATGAACAGGCTCCTGCAGGGAGATGTCGGAAGCGGGAAGACCATTGTTGCGCTGATGGCCATGCTTGTGGCCGTGGAGAACGGCTATCAGGTGGCGTTCATGGCCCCAACAGAAATCCTGGCAGAGCAGCATGTGCGCACGCTGAAGTCATTTCTGGCAGAAATGCCCGTGAACCTCAGGCTTCTGATTGGAGGCCAGCGCAAGAAACTCAGAGAGGAAATCCTCGAGGATATCCGAAGCGGGAGAGCGAACATTGTGGTTGGGACGCATGCTCTGATAGAGGAGAACGTCCAGTTTGCACGGCTTGGATTTGTCGTGATCGACGAACAGCACCGGTTCGGCGTTGTTCAGCGCGCGGGCCTCAAAGAGAAGGGATCTTCTCCGGACGTGCTGGTGATGACGGCGACCCCCATTCCGCGAACCCTTGCCATGACCGTCTACGGAGATCTCGACGTCTCGACCCTCGATGAAATGCCCGCGAACCGGAGGCCGATTAGGACTGCGATACGGATGGAGGACCAGAAGGAACGAGTCTATTCATTCGTCCGCCAGGAGGTCCAGCAGGGGAGACAGGCGTATATCGTTTTTCCCCTCGTCGAGGATTCCGAGAAAGTCGATCTCAAGGCGGCGACCTCCGAGTTTGAGCGGCTACGGAGGGATGTCTTACCGGATCTGAGCATCGGCTTACTGCACGGAAAGATGAAATCGGAAGAGAAGGAAGAGGTGATGCGTCAGTTCAAGGCGGGGAAAGTTCATGTGATGGTCGCAACGACGGTCATTGAAGTGGGAATCGATATTCCGAACGCAAGCGTCATGGTCATAGAAAACGCGGAGCGGTTCGGCTTGTCGCAGCTTCACCAGCTGAGGGGGCGGGTTGGACGCGGAGCCGACCAGTCGTACTGTATTCTCATTGCGAACTACGGATGGTTCGACAAAGGGATGAAGAATAATCCCATGGAGACGCAGCGGGAAAAGGAGCATGCCAGATTGCGGCTCGAAACAATGGCTGAGACGGCCGACGGGTTCAAGATCGCCGAGGTGGATTTGAAGCTGCGCGGGCCCGGCGAGCTGCTTGGGACGCGCCAGAGCGGCATGCCGGAATTCAGGATCGCCAACATCGTCGAGGATGCGGAGATACTCCTGTTGGCACGGGATGAAGCGTTCGCACTGATCGGGCGGGATCCGGAGTTGCGCATGGATGACCATGCGCCGCTGCGGGATCATTTTTTCGAGCTTTACAGGGAATCGTGGAATCTCGGGGCAGTAGGGTAATAACCAATGACAGAAGACCTTTACAGAGAAGTGACCTGCCGCAGGTGCGGCCAAAAGATGCTGGCAGTTGCATCGTTCTGCCCCCACTGCGGTGAGGTTGTAAGCAAGTCCTGGATCGAAAGGGTGACAGAGAGCATCAGGTCTGACAAGGAGGAAGGCCGGAGGAGTGTGAATCTTATCCCCGTTATCATGGGAATCCTTATCGCGGGGTATTTCTTCTACACTGCCATCGAGAAGGAATCGATTCAGGGCCTCATTGTCGCGCTTCTTACACTCTTCTTTGCCATTCGGTCGATGTTTGCCGGCCCTTCGCGGTCCGCCGAGGCGAAATCCGACGACCATGTGACGATTCATGAGGCCGGCGACGTCCCCGATGACCCCTTTGCAGACAAATTCTTCTGCGAGAACTGCGGAACGAAGGTTCCATCGGACGCAACTTCGTGTCCGAAGTGCGGAATGAAGTTCGGTAGTTGACGGGAGAAGCAGTCAACGAGAGAACGAAACAACGAATCAACGACACAATCTTCCGTTTTTCTCTCTTCTTCTTGCACTCTTACTCTCTTATAGCCTCTTCCTCTCTCACTCACTTCTTCTTTCCCTCTCACTCTCTTCCTCCTCACCTCAGCTCCTTCGCTCCTCATCTCTCTCACCTCACCTCCTCCGCGATCAAAGTCAAGTCTTTCCTCCTCCTCATCGCGTCGCGAATGACGATTTTTCTTGACAAGAAACGGTAAAAGATTATATTTGTAACAAGTTGTACTTGTTCATTGAATCAAGTTGGCAGCTACACTCCACAATCGAAAGGTTCAGTTAACTGCTTGCTACGGCAATTGCATGTCGCTCTCGTCTATAACTTGAAAAGAGACGTTGAAGAGGAGGTCTCAGACGAGGGAGGGAGAGAGGCGAATGGCGGAGGCGATCAAATGATCGCCACGTCTGTGAAGAAAGAAGCGACAAGAACCGACACATACGCAGAGTGGGACACCCAGGAAACGATTGATGCCGTTCGTTCTGCGCTCGAAGAGCGTCATCGTGTCACTCTGATCGAAGCAAACGAAGAGGCCTATCAGAGGCTTCGGGAAGTTCAGCCCGACATCGTCTTCAACATTGCCGAAGGCTTTCGAGGAGCGTCCCGGGAAGCACAAATCCCGGCGATGCTGGAGATGCTCGGAATCCCGTACACAGGTTCCGATCCTATTACCCTGGGAATCTGCCTCGATAAGTCCCGGGCCAAAGAGATCCTCTCTCACTATCGCATTCCGAATTCCCCCTTTTCCGTTTTTTCTTCCCTCGATGAGGTCGCGAACGCGCAGGTTTCATTCCCCGCGATCGTCAAGCCGCTCCATGAGGGATCCAGCAAAGGCATCTACAACAGTTCTGTTGTGAAGAACGCGAAGGAGTTGCGCGTCGAAGCCGAAAAAATCCTCGTCGAGTACGGACAGCCTGCTCTGGCCGAGAAATTTCTCACGGGGCGGGAATTTACCGTTGCACTGCTGGGAAACGGAACCTCGGTGAAAGTCCTCCCGATTGTCGAAATCCTCTTCGATTCTCTCCCGAAGGAAATGAACAGGGTCTATTCCTACGAAACGAAGTGGATCCTCGATCAACTTGACAACCCGCTCGACGTACATCGATGTCCCGCTCCTCTTGAATCCGGCTTGCAGCAGAAAATCGAATCGATCTCTCTGCACGCGTATCGACTCCTTGGCTGCCGGGACTGGTGCCGCATCGACGTGCGCCTGGACGAACACGGCGAACCGCATATTATTGAGCTGAATCCGTTGCCGGGAATCCTCCCGAATCCTGACGAACATTCCTGCTATCCGCAGGCCGCCCGGGCGGCAGGGATCTCCTATAATCAAATGATCAACGCGGTTCTTGACGCCGCAATCCTGCGAAACCGACAGTTAATTTCTTAAGGAAAAGGAACTTGCTGGGCACCGATAAAGGGAGTTCTCATGGCGAAGAAGGTACACGTTGTAATCATATTCAATGAACCCACGCTGGTAACGGAATCAGGTCGAAAGTACATTTCCGAAAACGGCCAAATTCAACAGCTTGCCACAAAGGCAGAAGTGCTGGCAGTGGCAAACCGGGCCGAAATCGACATGTCCGAAGTGGGCGTCCTTGAAGAGCGCGAACATGTTCAGCGCGCATTACAACAGGAGGGCTACAAGGCCACTCTCTTTAATATGAACGGCGACGTGCAGAGACTGCTCGATTTTGTCAAGCAAAAGCAGCCGGATGTCATTTTCAACCTGTGCGAATCGGTTGGCAATGAATCGGCGCACGAGATGCACATTGCAGGGCTGTACGAACTTCTCGGAATTCCCTACACAGGCGCTCCCGCATTTGTCCTTGGCTCGTGCCTCAATAAGGCAAGAACAAAGGAGATCCTCGCGTTCCATGGCATTAAAACCGCCCGATTTGCCATTGTCAAAAATATCGGAGAGCTGCAGGAAGACCTTGGTTTGAAATACCCGCTCATCGTAAAACCGTCCCGGGAAGACGCCAGTACGGGAATCGACAATGGTTCGGTCGTCGAGGATCTTGCGGCTCTCAAGAAGAAGGTACGTGGGATCTTCAGCGAGTACGATCAGCCCGCCCTCATCGAGGAATATATCAACGGACGCGAGCTCAACGTCGCGATTGTGGGCAACAAGCGGCCGATTGTTTTTCCGATTTCCGAGATCGACTTCTCCGGTTTGCCGGCAAACTACCCGAAGATTGTCACATACAATGCAAAATGGATGCAGGGGACCATCGAGTATACGGGAACGGTGGGAGTGTGTCCTGCTCCTATCCCCGCCGAGTTGGAAAAGAAGGTGAAAGAGATTGCCCTGAAATGCTACAAGGTGATGGGGTTGCGGGACTATGGGAGAGTCGATCTCCGGATCGACAAGAACCTTGTTCCCTACGTTCTGGAAGTGAATCCCAATCCCGACCTGTCGGACGATGCGGGCTTTGCCAGGTCAGCGCGGACGTATGGGATGTCATTTGAAGACACCGTGGCCAAGATTGTCGAGTATGCTCTGGAAAGGATGCCGTAGCGGTTTCTATGGCCATTCGGCCGTTTACAAAAGATGATATGTTGCCGTTGAAGCAGATTCTCCTTGCAACAGAGGTGTTCAGGAATGAGGAAATTGAAGTTGCTGTGGAATTGATGGAATTGGTCGTGGAGGGGCCTCATCAACTTGATTACATCATGTTCACAAGCGTGGACGAGAACAACGTCGTGCAGGGATACTACTGCGTTGGACCGACTCCCATGACCGAAGTTTCATACGACCTGTACTGGATCGCGGTCGATCCAAAGAAGTACGGGGGAGGAGCAAGCAGTGAATTGTTGGAACACTGTGAATCGTTTGTGAGATCGCGGAACGGGAAGAAGATTATTGCCGAGACCTCGTCGCAAGCGAGCTACGATCGCACGAGGGCGTTTTACATAAAGCATGGATATGTTGAAGAGGCGCGCATCAGAAGTTATTACTCGGTCGGCGACGATCTGGTAATTTTTACGAAAACACTCAAGGAGGCTTGACTCTCCGTATGGAACTATGGCAGGAAATACTGCGACAAAGCGTTGACAGCGCGAAAGACCTCATAGACCGTTTCGATTTCGATCCGGCTCTTGCGGAGCGCCTGAATAAGTTGTTCCACATCCGGGTCAATCCGTACTATCTCAGCCTCATTCGTTACCCGGGAGATCCCATCTGGCTCCAGTGCATTCCCGACAAAGTGGAGCTGCAGGATGATAACGCTCCCGAGGATCCTTTGAACGAAGAGGCCGACAGCCCTGTCCCGAGCATCACCCATCGCTATCCCGACCGCGTCTTGTTCCTGGTGACGAGTCAGTGTTCGATGTACTGCCGTTTTTGCACCAGGAAGCGAAAAGTGAGCGATTCGAGCAAGATCAACTCAAAATGGATTCAGGGCGGAATCGATTATATCGCGGCGCATCCGGAAGTTCGCGACGTCGTGCTCTCAGGCGGCGATCCGCTCATGGTCACCGACTATGTTCTGGAGAGAATCCTGGCCTCTCTGCGCGCGATTCCCCATGTGGAAATCATCCGACTAGGCACAAAAATGCCCTGCGTCCTTCCCCAGCGCATTACGCCCAAGCTGTGCAAAATGATCAGAAAGTACCATCCGGTGTACGTCAATACCCACTTCAATCATCCGTGGGAATGCACGCCGGAAGCGGAAAAGGCCTGCGGTCTCCTTGCCGATGCCGGATGCCCGGTCGGTAATCAGGCTGTCCTGATGAAGGGGGTCAATGACGACGCCGACGTCATGATGGAGCTTCACAGGAAGCTTCTGAAGATGCGGGTTCGCCCGTATTACATCTATCAAGCCGATCTTACGAAAGGGACAAATCACTTCCGGACCCCTGTGAGCAAGGGGCTGGAGATCATGGACAAACTGCGCGGTCATACCTCAGGACTTGCCGTCCCTTACTATGTCATCGATGCGCCGGGAGGGGGAGGAAAGATCCCGATTCTCCCGCAGTACGTCCTCGGGCGCAACGGCAAAGATATCATTCTGCGCAACTTCAAATATGATATCTTCACATACCCTGATGTCGAGGAGAAGGAAGAGACACCGAGGAAACAGTCGACGATCGAGACAAAATACCGACGCAAGAAGACTGCTACCGTGAAGAAAGCTCCCGAACCGGAAGAGGTCCCTGTAGAGGTCGTCGTCGGCAAATAGCATCGCAGAAGCAACTGCAAAGCCCGACTCAGGTCGGGCTTTTTTATTTTGGGTAAATTCGATATACTGAACGTGCCGCCGAAAAACGAAAAAGGGAATATCACAATGTCATTGACCAACAAAACAGTAAGCGATATCCAGGCTGCTCTGAAAGAAGAGGGGTGTGACGGATGGCTGTTCTACAACTTCCGTGGATCGAATGTCTTTGCGACGCGGATTCTCGACCTTCCTTCCCACATCATGCAAACCAGGCGTTATTTCTATTTCATTCCGTCGGCAGGGGAGCCCCGAAAACTTGTGCACGGCATAGAGGAGTGGAACCTTGATTCTGTTCCCGGCGGAAAGACCCTCTATGTGAGCTGGCGTTCGCTCGAAGAGGGGCTCAAGAAGCTGCTTGCCGGCGCCAAGCGTGTTGCCATGGAATATTCTCCGGGTAATGCCATTCCCTATGTTTCCAACATCGACGGCGGGACGCTGGAACTTGTGAGGGGTGCCGGGGTCGAAGTGGTTTCGTCGGCAAACCTCGTGCAGCGATTTGAGGCGTGCTGGAATGAGGAACAGGCGCGTGACAACTTCGAGTGCGCAAAGCATCTCCGGGCCATTGTGGATGAAACATTTGGATTCATACGTCAAAGGATCATGGCGAAGGGGCGGTTGACGGAATACGACGTTCAGCAGTTCATGCTCAAGGAATTCGAGAAGAGGGGGATCTGGACTGAGGCGGACCCGAACTGCTCGGTAAACGCAAACAGCGCGAACCCGCACTATGAACCGACGAAAGAAATTTATAGCGAGGTGAAGAAGGGGGATTTTGTGCTGCTCGACCTCTGGGCAAAGAAGAAGAAGGATCACTCGGTCTATGCCGACATAACGTGGACAGGGTTCATCGGGGAGACGGTTCCCGATGAGCATCAGAAGATCTTTGAAGTTGTCAAAGGGGGGAGGGATGCAGGAATCGAGGCCGTGAAGAAGGCATTCGAAAAAGGAAAGGAGATTCGAGGATTTGAAGTCGATGATGCGGCGAGGGGATACATTGCAGGCAAAGGATACGGGGAGTATTTCATTCACAGGACCGGCCACTCGATCGGCGAGGTCATCCACGGTAACGGGGCGAATATCGACAATCTCGAAACCAGGGATGAGCGCAGGATCATACCGAATACCTCGTTTTCGATCGAGCCCGGCATCTATTTTCCGGGGAAATTCGGCGTTCGGAGTGAGATTGACATCTACATCTCGCCGAAGAAAGAGGTCATTGTGACGGG